>Ga0079992_143506_pt1 | contig 22946 bp, 23 predicted proteins | sample FaiFalFF_MnMetaG_3_FD_69197 | JGI IMG/M metagenome (GOLD analysis project Ga0079992, IMG submission 69197) | Freshwater microbial communities from Yellowstone National Park, Wyoming, USA - Fairy Falls B (FF_Mn_B) MetaG (SPADES assembly) (version 2) | ecosystem: Environmental > Aquatic >... | reverse complement strand
GGAGGACCGGACCATCCAGGAAAAAGCCGAGGGTCAGAATCGCCGCTCCGAAGATGGCGAGGCCACCGAGGCGGGGGGTAGGTTTCACATGAAGCTTCCGAGGTCCCGGATAGTCAATGGCGTTCCACCGCCGGGCCAGCCTGGCCGCCAGGGGGACGCTGGCCAGCGTCAGTCCAAAGGCGATCAGGGCCACCAACGGACAGGTCCATGGGAGGGTCACTGGGTTTCGTCCCTCCCCACTTTTCGTTCGACCAGGCCCCCGCTTTCCAGGATCCGTTGGACCGTCGCCCGGTCCCGATGTTGCACGTACCACTCGATGGTCCGACGAACGCCTTCCCGGAAGGACACCTGTGGGGTCCAGTCCAGTAGCCGCTGGGCCAGCGTGTTATCCGCCACCCGATTCATGGGGCCCGTCGGCATGTCCGGTCGCGTTACAAACCGCGGCCGGTGTCCCAAGAATTCGCAGATCAGTTTTGCCGCATCGAGGACCCGGATCCGCTCCGTCGTCCCGAGGTTAACGGCGGTTCCGTCGTCAATCCGCTCCGCCGCCCGAATCGTACCCTCCACGATGTCACTTACGTAAGTCCAGTTGCGGATCTGCTCCCCCGTTCCCCAGATCTCGTACGGGTCTTGACCGATGAAGGCCCGGGCGATCATGGCCATGACGGCGTGATTCTCCTTCGCCCGAGGGCCATATACGGTGAAGTACCGGCACGACGCGGCCTTCAGGCCGTACTCCCGGTGGTACGCCCGTAGGGTCAGTTCCCCCATGAGTTTGGCCCATCCGTACATGTTGTCGGCGTCGTAGGGCGGTCGAACGACGTCCTCCGTCAGGTAGACCTCCTGTGCCGGGTCTGTCTGTAAATAGTTCGGATACACGCACCCCGATGACGCAAATACGACCTTTTCGACGCCTGCCTTCAGGGCCTCCCAGAAGACAAGCCCGTCCAGCAACAGGTTCGACGCCGGACCCGCCTGATGGGTATCTACATACCCCCGGCCCCCGTGGTCCGCCGCCAGATGGAACACGACGTCGATCCCCTGCAGGGCGGCCCGGGCAACGCCCGGCTCCCGAAGGTCGGCCTGGATGAACTCTACTGAACCTCCCCCCAGGTGGTGTCGGATGTTGTCCAGCGTCCCACTGCTCAAGTCATCGACGATCCGAACCCACGCGCCCCGCTCGACGAGGGCGTCCACCAGGTGGGACCCGATAAAGGATGCACCCCCCGTGACAAGGACTCGTTTGCCCTTCCACATAACGCCGACCTCCATGTCCATTGTGGGATGGCCAGGTCAGGACACCCCAGGCCGGGCACCGGCCGAATGGATCCGTGGAGTATGAATCCCCCCGTATCCCGGACTCGCATACCTATATAGGTCAAGTAACCCCGTTCCCGTGAACGGGGAATCTGCATATCTCAGCACTCCGTCACCCCGTCACTTCTTGGAGCAACTGTTCCGCCAACACGGCCCGGTCAAACCGTTCCCCGACCCGGCGGGCCCGCTCCCCCATCTCCCGAAGGGCATCCCGATGGTCTCGGGCCCACAGGATCGCCTGACGGATGGCCTCCGGGTCGTCGGGGTCCACGACGATCCCGCACCGATGCTCCCGAACGATCCGGGCGACCTCGCTGGCCTCCGGGACGACCGCCAGAATCGGCCGGCCGACCATGAGAATGGAGTACACCTTGCTGGGAATCACGAGACCCTCTAACCCGCGCCGTAGCGTCACGACGTGCAAGTCGGCCGCCGAAAGCACGTACGGCAGGTCCGCCTCCGGAAAATAGGGGAACATCCGAACGTTGGGCTGACCGTTGATCCGTTGCTCAATCCGGGGACGCATCGAGCCGTCCCCGACGAATACGAACCCGAGGCCCGGCTCCCGACATCGCATCAGGGCAATCAGGAGCGAATCCCAGGCCCCCGCCCATCCCATATTCCCCGCATACATCACCACGAAGGAAAACCCGTCCCGCAGGGCGCCGACCACCGGGTGGGAATCCCCATCCGGCGGAGGCTCCATCTTCGGCGCACCGTCCCAGACGACGGCGACCCGCTCCGGGGCGACCCCCTTGGCCACCACGCGGTCCCGCATGTCCTCTCCCAGGACAACGACCCGATTTGCCTGCCGCAGGGTCCACCGGTGGACGGATTCCCACAGTCGCACGAACCATCCGTTCGGTGCGATCCCCGCCGCGACGGCCATGTCGGGATGTAGGTCCCGGATGTTGTAGACATACCGTACTCTGCGAATTTTTCCGATAAGGACCCCGACCAGGGAGGCCAGGGGCGGGTCCGTCATCGCCACGACGACGTCGGGTTTCGGTCGGAGGAAGAGGCCACGAACGAAGGCCAGGACCATGTAAGTCAGGTAATCAGCGAGGCGACCCGCCATGTGCCGCCGGGGAAATGCGGTAGAACCTACCCGTTCGACAAAAACACCCCCATCCATCTCCCGGCGGAGCAGGTAATAGGGATGCCGTTCAGGCCCGTCGGAGGGCCGCCCCGTCAGGACCGTGACCCGGTGGTGCCGCGCCCACACCCAGGCGAGGTCCCGGATGACCCGCCCCGTGGCGCCCACCTCCGGCGGATAACACCGGTTTAGGACGACGATGTGCATAATTCCTATGAAGGACGACTATTACTCGACCCCAGTGGTTTCGTACCCTATCCAAGGGGCTACCGGTTAGGGTGACGAAGTGATGGAGTGACGAGTGACGGGTGACGAGTGAGGGGGAATCAATCATTGCCGTACTGCCGAAGGGCCTAAGTCAAAACCCAGGTAGGACTTTGCCTTCCCCCTCGACCCTATCCTGCATCCCGCATCCCTATCGGTCCTCGGTGCCCGGTATCCGGTTCCCGGCATTGGCAAACCCAAGGCCGAGGACCGAACGCCGGATGCCGAACACCGAACCCAACACCTATTGCCGTACTGCCCTACTGCCCAACTCCCGTATAGCCGTACAAACAGCCCCCCTCCTCCACCCTTCCCCTTTCGATCCCCCACCGGCCCATCACCAGCACGTCCATATGCGTCCGCAAGAAACACTCCAGGGCCTCCTCCGGCGTGCACACGATCGGCTCGTTCTCGTTAAAGGACGTGTCAAGCACCCATGGGAGGTAGCCGGAGCGGGATGCCGGACCATCGCGTTCAAACGCACGGGGGCTTGCCCGATGTCTACGCCTCAACGCCCTCTGCGAGCAATTCCTCCCGTGTAACCCAGCCCTCCTGGAAAGCCTTAACGGCCCGCAGGAAGTGAAGTTCAAACATCAATGCGTCTTCTGAGAATTCCTCTCGAATTCTCGCTTCTAAGCAAGCCAAGTCATCGGGAGATAATCCACTCTCCCCCCGGACCCTTTCTAAATCGAAAACCATTTCCTCTTCTCCTATATCTCCGGAGGAGCCAAGATTTCAATCGTTCGAAGGCCCTGCTTCGCATTAATGTAGTTCACTAAAAGTCGGGTACTTCGCCGCACCAGATGCCTGAAATTCCAACTGACCAAAGCATCGGCACCGCCATAAACAGCCGCCGCAATGTGAAGGGCATCGGCGACATATTTCGGTGGTACGACTCCTTGCTGGACGTAGACCTGAGCCAAGACTTTCATCCGATCATCGATAGGAATGATTTGAAAACCATCTGTAAGGGCCAATAACTCGTGAACTAAGGTCGAAGGGGCCTGTCGGAGCTCCTCCAATGTTAAGTTCGAACAAAGTCGCTCATGCGCATCTAATCCTTTCCAAAATTCCCGAGTCATTTGCATCCGCTCGGGCGTCCTTGTATCATAATATGCACTAAAGACAGATGTATCCACGTAAAGTCGCATACTACTCTACCCGTCTTGGCGGAGATTCTACTCCTCTCCCATGATCCGTACAAATTCCCCACCGGCCCATCACCAGCACGTCCATATGCGTCCGCAGGAAACACTCCAGGGCCTCCTCCGGCGTGCACACGATCGGCTCGTTCTCGTTAAAGGACGTGTTCAGCACGACCGGGACCCCCGTGATCTTGCGGAACTCGTCGATAAGACGCCAGTACAGGGGATTTGTCGCCCGGCTCACCGTCTGCAGTCGTCCCGTGCCGTCCACATGCGTGGGTGCCGGAATCTCGGCCCGCTTCTCCGGTCGCACCGGATAGGCCATCAGCATAAAGGGCGATGGGTAACGCTTCTCGAAATAGTCCCCCGTGTATTCCTCCAGGATGGAAGGGGCGAAGGGTCGGAAGGGCTCCCGGTGCTTGACCCGTTTGTTGAGGACGTCCTTCATTTCGGGCCTCCTGGGGTCCACCACGATGCTCCGGTTCCCCAAGGCCCGGGGACCCCATTCCATCCGGCCCTGGAACCAGCCGACGACTTTGCCCTCGGCGATGTGCTCCGCCGTCCACCGGCAGAGGCTTTCCTCGTCCTCGAACCGCCGGACGGTCGCACCCGCCCGTTCGAGGCGGTCCCGGTAACGCTCAATGACCTGCCGGATGGACGTATCCGAAAACTCCGGCCCCCAATACGCATGGTCCATCACAAAGGACCGGGGCCGCCCCAGGACCTGATGCCACACGTAGAAGGCCGCCCCCACGGCGAGCCCGGCGTCCCCGGCCGCCGGTTGAACATAGATGTCCTCAAAGGGCGTGACGTCGAAGACTTTGCCGTTGGCCACGCAGTTGAACGCCACGCCCCCGGCGTAGCACACCGCTCGGACGGGCCGACCGACACGCCGCTCCACGAGCCGGTAGAGGGTGTTCCACTGATGAAACACGACCTCCTCCAGGCGGGCCTGCAGGGTCGCCGCCAGGTTCTCATGCCGGCGTTCGACGGCATCCCGGGGGTTGCGCGGGGGGCCAAAGCGTCGAATGAATCGCTCGGAATACAGCGGTCCCAGTACGGGTTCCCCCTCTGCCCAGGTCATCGTCGGTCCGTCCACGTGGTGCCGGAAGTAGCGCAAGTCCATCTCGTAGCCCATCCCACGGTTCACCCGGAGCATATGTCGAAACTCATCCAGGAACTCCGGCTCCCCGTAGGCCGCCAGGCCCATGACCTTATACTCGTCTCCGTACTTGGGGAAGCCGAGGTACTGGGTGACCGCCGTGTAGTACATCCCGACCGAGTGGGGGAAGGCCACACTGCCCCAGACGTGGATGCGGTTGCCCTCGCCAAGGCCCCACATACCGCTGGCAAAGTCCCCGAGACCGTCCAGGGACAGGACCGCGGCGCGCTCGAAAGGCGAGACGAAGAAAGCGCTGGCGATATGGGCCACGTGGTGCTCGATGAAGTGGAACCGGGCGCGGAGAGCGGCCAGTTCTACATCGCAGACGGCCGCCAGCGTCTCCCGGATGTCCCCGAAACGCCCCCAGGCCCGGAGCCGGTCGGCGGCGAGGTGGGGCATCCGGAGGGCGTACCAGGCCTTCCGGAGGAGCCGCACGCCGCGCCGCCGGGGGATGGCGACGTGGTCCACCTCCGTGATCTTCACACCGGCCGCCTGCAGGCAGTAGCGGACGGCGTAGGCCGGGAAGCCCGCACAGTGCTTGATGCGCGTGAAGCGCTCCTCTTCGGCGGCGGCCACCAACTGCCCGTCCACAACGATGGCCGCCGACGCATCCCCATGATAGGCATTAATGCCCAGAATGACCATTCGAATCCCCTCTACGCAAAGCCCGCTTGAGATCGACCCACAGGGTAACCACGGCCCACAGCCCGAAGGGAGCGGTCCAGTAAAGCAGCCCACCGAAGCCCAGCAAAGGGAGATCGTGGCAGATCACGGGGAGGTCTGGGCACGGCCCACCATGGCTGGGTGGATGAATGACCCGCACCGGCAGCGTTTCCCAGATCACGGCGACCCAGAGCCCCAGCCCAGGCGCTCCGGCCCGGCCCAGGCGTTCCATCCAGGTGGTCCACCCCACGGGGCGAACCCGATGGAGCAGGGCCCCGGCGAACCCCCAGGTGACCAGGAAGGCCGCAGCGCCCACGAGGAGATGCCACGTGAAGCCACCGGTGAAGGACATGAATCCACACGGGTAGACATCAATGGTGCATCGTAGTTTGATCATGACGAGGACGGAGAAGGGGATTCCAACCAACCAACCAACCAACCGTTCACCCGCCGCCGGCGCACCCACACAATCGCCCAGCCGGCGAGCCCGAGCAACACGGCCACACCGGTGAGGTACAGGAGAGTCAGCATGGCTCTACACCGTCAGCGAACAGTAAGCCAGTAGTAGACGAGCCCAGCGTACTCGGTGAGGACGGCCTTCCGCCCCACGTGGCTTCGCCACCAGGCGTTGATCGAGAATGCGTTATCTGGAGCCGCCACAGCACCTACGGCTACCGGTTCCCCACGAAACACCTGCCTGAAGGTCCACAGCGCCCGTCGGAGATGGTAGGGTGACGTCACGATGAGCACAGATCGAAACCCACGCTCTTTCACCACGTCCCGTGTCCTCAGGGCTTCCTCGTACGTGGTGTAGGCACGTGCAGCAGGAACTATGCGATCCTCCGGGACGCCCAAGCACCTGTAATCACGCAACCGCACGTCGGAGCCCACGAAGAGCACCCACCGGGCCAGCCCCTGCTTGAAGAGCCTAACCGCCTCCTCCTGCCGCTCCCGATCCCCACCCAGAGCTACAATCAGATCAGCTTGCTCAACGCGGGTCTCCACTACTAACCATCGCCCCATCGCAACAAGAAGTGGCTCCGAGAACCAAACCAGAAGTCCCACCGCGACAACGGCTGTCGCGACACCAGCTATAATCCGCTTGCGACGGAGCCTCACGCCTACCCCTTATCCCTTATCCTACCCCTTACCCTTTACCCCTTCCGGCCTTTGTAATAGGCCACCGTCCGCGGCACCCCGCTCTCCAAGCTCACCCGCAGAAGCCAGGCGATGGGTCTCATCAACGATGATGCTTTTATGTCTCATCAGACCCACATACGCCCGCACATCCAGCGCCTTTTCATAGACGACGTATGTGTTCGGGTAGTGACCAACAATGTTTCGGTAAGTATTCACCGCCACGCTGAACCCCAGGGAAAATTTTCCCGGAACAACAAAGTAGACATCTTTTTCTATCTGCTCCACCCGGTACAGGTAATTCCTCTTTTTGACGTCTCTCAGCGTTGGGGCGACCTCGGTCTTGTTGCCAAAGTACACTTCCACCACCTGCGCCTGCTTCATCAAGGGAAATACCTGGTAGGCTCGTTCTATCAGCGCTTCCTTTACCCTCTCCCTTTCTACCGGATCCTCCGGCCGGGCAAAATATCCACCACCAATCAGGGAGTATGCCTTACCCTCCGCCGTGTGTTTGAGGTGGTTGATGGTTCGGGTGATGAAGGGTGTCAGGCGGACAAAATTCGTGTCACACACATGAGGATAAACAACGAGCAAGGGTGAAACGAACACATTAATAGCTACCCGGCCACGCAGGAAGTCCTTAAGGTCCTTCCCCATGGCCAGGATGAGGGTCCTGGTTTGCAGTACACCGTCTTCCAGCACCACCTCTATCGCCTCGCCCCTTTTCCTATACTCCAGGAATCGGGAACGAAGCCGCAGTTCTCCCCCGTAGGAAAGAAAACTCCGGCAGAGGTCCGCCACGATGTTGTAGGCGTTCATCGGCCGGTCGTATCCTTTAACGCCAAAGTGCGTATCCGGGTCCAGGAGCACCTTGTCGTTGCGGAACTTGTAGATGACATTGCGGGAATAGTCGTAGAAACCAGCCCTGGGGATATAATGCGAGGCCGTGCCGCGCCTCCAGTCGTACTTGGAGAACCTGTTATGCCGAGCGATGAACTGCTTGATAGCCATCTCCCAGGTGAGAAGAGCAAATACCCTATGGAGGAAGTCCCGCGGCCCTGAGGCATTCCGCAGTCGGAAGTCCGGGTCGTTTCTGGCACTCACGACATATTCTATCTCGTCGGTTCGGAACCAGCTTCCTTCTTTCTCAACGGTAATAAGTTTGCCATCCCCTGTGACCCTCAGATTCATTCCTTCGAAGTCCCGGTAGTACACGAGAATATCGTCTATTCCACCGACAAGGGTACGCAGGGCCTGGTTGTTCGGGAAAATGGAGTAGAGACTGCCGAAGTGGAACCACTCGTGGTGCACACCGCTATCGCCCATACAGAGTTTCTCGTTCTTCTCCACCAGCGCCACCTTGAAGCCCGAGCGCGCGAAGATCTCTCCGACGGCGAGGCCGGCAATTCCGCCGCCAATCACGACCAAATCATAAGTCCCTTTATGGCTCATGCCACCTCCCCGAACACCCTCTTCATGGCGGTGGCGATCTTGTCCACATCTTCGTCACGGAGACCGGAGGTGATCGGAGGGCAGATGTGCCGAGGACAGTACTCCTCGGCGGTCCTCACATCCTCCGGGTCAAACGGTATGTCTCTGAACACCGGTTGGCGATGGCACGGCACTTCGTACACGCCCCCACCGAGAAGAACGCCTTCCGCCTGGAATTTCTGCTTGAGCGACTCCAGGGATTCGCCGCCTTTGAAGACAACGATGAACTTGTAATGGCTGGCCTGATCCATGTGACTCGTGTCGACATACGCCAGACCGAGGTCCTTTATCGTTGGGAGGAGGAGATCAACCGCTCTTTGTCGTTTGGCCACCATCGCGTCCAGTTTGTTCAGCATCACCAGCCCCATGTACGCGGAGATCTCGGTCATCCTCCAACTACTGCCCAGGTCGTAGTGGAGACCCCCATAATCGCCGTCGCGCTTCCCCTGATTTCTCAGCGAACGGGCGAGGTCCGCTTCCTCCTTGCTGTTCGTCGTAATCATCCCCCCCTCCATGGTCGTCATTACCTTCGTCGGGAAAAAGGAGAAAGCGCCACCATCGCCAAAGTTACCTGCCTTCACCCCGCCCAGCGCACTTCCGTGCGCGTGGGCGCAGTCTTCCAGGAGGAAGAGGCCCCTTGAGCGGCAAAACTCCACCACCTGAGGGAAGTCAGGTGAGATCACACCGCCGATGTGAACCCAGACAACGCCCGCGATGTCCGGATTTTTCTCCACCGTGCGCTTGAGGATATCCAGATTAGGGACAAAGTACTCCTTCGTCATATCCATGAACACCGGCATCCCTCCAGCCCGCAAAATTGCAGCTACAGTGGCGAAGTTGGTATTGGTGGGCACCGCCACCCTTTTCCCCCTTACCCTCTTGATAGTAAGGAGGACTTCAAGGGCAGAGGTGCACGTGTTGAGGGCAACGGCATATTTTGTCCCCACATACCGCGCGAACTCGGCCTCAAACTCTTTTGTGTACTTGCCCAGGATGAGCACGCCGCTCCGGAGGATTTCTCCCATGGCGCGCTGGATGTCCTCAATCTCGCGCTCGGTCAGGTCTAGATAAAATGGGCCAATCATCCGCGTTTCTCTCCCTTTTCCTTCTCGGGTTTCACACAGGTGGGGATTATGGGATATGGGGTAAGGGTTGTTATGGGATAAGGGTTATGGGATAAGGGTTACCGCCTACCGTAACGACTTGATAAGGCCGTTAAGAAGCTTGCTGGCCGTCTCATACTCTTCTTCGAGGCGTCCATAGACATCCCCCTTCAGATACCCCAGGTCCTTCGATAACAAAAGGAAATACCGCACCTCTTCGAGAGATCCGCGTGCCTGATAAAGGAACTGCATGTATTCCTTCGTCGTGTGTCGGGATTGGCCCTCAACAATGTTCGCCGGAACAGAGTAGGCTACCCGCCGCAACTGATCCACAATCCCAAACGCCTCTGCTTTCGGAAAGCCGGAGGTGACGCGATAGATCTCCAGCACCAGCTCATGCGCCTTCTTCCATACCTCCAGCTCCCTCCAATGCATTCCCCTCTCCTGGATTAGCCTTACCCCTTACCCCCTATCCCTTATCCCTAAAAGGGCTTCGTGCCCGTGTATTCGCGGATTCTCGCCGCCTCGGGAATCCCGAATCGCTTCGCCTCGTAGATCTTGGCATCCACCAGGAACCGATACCAGCAGCCCTGGAGGAAATGGAAAATAAGCCCCTCCTTCCCGTCCAGGAAGCCCAGCCGGAAGAAGTAGCGGTACAGGAAGTACAAGAACGCGCGGGCAAAGAGCGGCGCCCGAGCGTAAACGTTCCGCTTCAGCCACCGCCGCCGCTGTTCCTGCGAACCTAAAAGGGACGGTCGCACGGTGCCATCGGGCAGATGCCCTTCACCCATCATCGCCATCATATCCAGCATCTCTCCGATAGACCAGTGATTATGCTTATCGACCCAAAATGTAATGCCCTTTCTGTTATAATCGATGAAATCGTGCTTGAGTCGGATCGCCCGCCCTTCCGACAGCACAACGTGCTCCTCGGTAATCTCCTCGTACCGTCCCTTTCCCTTCCGGAAAATCCGTAGGAACCACATCGGATAGTAATCGCCATGCTTTATCCATCGCCCCATGAAGTACACTCGCCGCTTGATATACATCCCCGTGACGTCGCGTCCCAGGGTCCCAGCCTCCCACTTTCTTAGCACCTCTGTGATTTCCTGGCCGAGCTCCGGGGTCACCATCTCGTCGGCATCCAAGCGCATGACCCAGTCGTAGGTGATCGGCACGTTGTCCAGCGCCCAGTTGAACTGCTTTGCCTGATTCTCGAACGGATGCTGATAGATTCTGTCCGTGTACTTCCGGCAGATCTCCAGCGTCCGGTCCGTGCTAAACGAGTCCACGATGATAATTTCCCCGATCCAGTCCCGAACGCTGTTCAGGCAATGCTCGATATGTATCTCCTCGTTGTAAGTCAGCACAATCAGCGAAAGCGGAGCCCTCATGGCTATCACTCAGAGGTCAGCTCACTACCTTCGATACAGACGAGTCGTCATAAGCGCGACCGTACGCTTGTTTTGCCACTCGATCGAGCAAATCAATCACCTGAAGCACTTCCTGCTTGGGGACTGGCACAGGGCGCTGCCCGCGCAAGGCCTCAACGAACTGGGAGAACAATACCGCGTGTCCCCAAGCCCGTTTCGGCGGTCGCCGGAGAAGTTGCTCCGCAAGTGTTGCCTTTATGTAGTCCAACCCCCTGCGTATCTCCGACACAGCTCGGTGAACCGGAGTATCACGAATGGGGAGCCTCCGGAAGCCATCCGGAAAAAAATCGAGAACCAAGGCACCCTTCTCGCCAAAAATCTCCAGTTGGGTACTACAGCTACTGGCATCCCGCATAAGCTCGAAGAAGCCGACGGTCCCGCGATCGTGGAACGTGCCGAAAGCCACATACTGAAGCCCCATGCTGTCAGACATACAGTGGACGAAATGCAACTCTCTTACCGGTCCGGCAAACAAAAGGGCAAGGTCTATAAAGTGGAACCCGAGATCGAACAGCAAGACCCGCTCCTGAGCCTCCCTGCGTCGCCAAGGCCCGGGCTCATCGAACAACGAGCCAGTTCGAAACCGGAGGCCCACATATGCGATGTCCCCTAACTCGCCGCGCCTTGCGTACGCCAATGCTCTGGCGACCGTGTCACGGTAACGGTAATTATGGATAGGCATCAGGACGACCCCTTGCTCCTCGGCGATCCTGTAGAGTTGTCGCGCGCTCTCCGCATCCAGCGCGAGAGGCTTCTCGCACAGAAGATGCTTCCTGCGCTCGAGGACCTTCCGGCCGATTTCCAGGTGAGTGGAGCCCGGCGTTGCTAGGACAACAAAATCTAAATCGCCCGAGTCATCGAGAAAAGTCTGTGCGTCCTTGTACTGCCGGACTCGTGGATAACTCAGAGTAACCCGCTGAAGCGCTTCAGGCGAAGAATCGCAGACAGCGACCAGAGTCGCTCCTCCGGCCAGCCTCCACGCCGGAAGATGGATTTGTTGGACGACATCGCCACACCCGATAATCCCGAAGCGAAGCTCGCTCACTAGAGCCCTGCCTCTCGCTGGAACATCAGCTCTAAACCTTTGTCGTAGCGTATGCTCGGCACGAACCCGGTATCATCGGCCAGCCGCTTGCTCGAATAGTAGACCGACTTACACAGCCGGCTGGCCTTATAGCTAAGCTGGTAATCGCGCCCAAAAGCCTTCAAGACAGCGTCAGCCATGGAAAACATCCACAGGAAGGGGCGGATTGGGATTCTGACAACCGGCCTCCTGTCGTGGCTGAGCTTCCGATACAGCCTCAGGTACTCATTCTGGGTCGGCATCTCTGGATGCACGACATTGTAGATGCGCCCGATCGTAGTGTCGCACTCCATAATGCGCACCAGGGCGTGAACGACATCGTCCACATAGACGAAATCCAAAAGCTTTCTCCCCATGCCCGGAATGACCAAGAGCCGACCGCCCAGGACTCCTAAAGCCACGCCGACCAGCGGATTCGCCATATCGGGCCCATAGATCGTCCCAGGCCGGACAATGGTGAGCTTGACCGAAGGGTGGGCAAGGTAGGACTGTGCCAGACGCTCCGAGACGATCTTGGCCCTCGCATAAGAGGCTCGCCCCGCAGGGTTCGGGTCCAGTGGACAGTCTTCGTCAATCACACCGGAGTCATCCACGCCCAGCAGGTCATAATTGCCGCCCGAACTGACAAAGACCAAGCGTCCACCGCCTTGCTGCTCAAATGCCCTCAGGAGAAGCTCTGTGCCCCTGATCGTCACCCTCTCGTAAGTGGCCCAGTCTCCTTCGGTGGCTGCGGCCAAATGATACACGCGGGTGATTCCTTCCAGGGCAGCCTTGACGGTCTCTAGTTCTGAAATGTCACCCCGAATATGCTGAATCCGAGGGTGCTCTCGCCAGCGAACCACGAGTCTCCTTCCCAGGACACGGACACATTCCCCCCGCCGCACAAGCTCTTCAACCAAGCGCTGGCCGAGAAAGCCCGTGCCACCAGTCACCAGGACGCTTGGCCGAAACCACGTACTCCGTCCCATCTCGTCAACGTCCATTGACTCCCTCACGCCTTGTGGCTTGACCCGACCTTAACCGCAAGGAAGTGCGAACGGTCTAACCACTCTACCCTGTCAAAGCCCGCTTCTCGCAGCAACTCCAGAATTTTTTTCGCGGCGTCTTTTTTCCCGCTTCGCTCCAAGATCGTGAAATGCACCTCGCAGCAGATCAGCCGACATGCGGGCCGTCTCAGCGTTTCACCCAAACCTAACAAGACTTCCATCTCCATACCTTCAACATCGATCTTAATGATATTCGGCACTGGCAGAGCATGTGCGTCAATGAAGTGATCACCAACAACGAGCCTAGCGCGCTGCAGTCCAGAACCAGCCCGCACGCCATCGCGGTCCAAAACACGGTGAACCCCAGATGCGGGGCTCTCGTCCACAATCAGATCAACCTGCTTCTCCTCATTGCCCAGCCCACAGTTAAACAACCGCACATTCGCCAGGGCATTAAGACGAACATTCTCCACGCAGCGGCGATAGCTCCTCAATTCGGGCTCGAACCCGATAACACATCCGCTCTCCCCAACCGCCTTGGCAAGAAAGACCGTATAGAGTCCGACGTTACTTCCAATGTCATAGGCGACATCCCCAGAACGGACCTCCTTCAGCAACCGCCGCAGAATCTTCGACTCGCCACCTAGCGTTTTTACCTGCCGAAGCTCAAGATGCGAAGAAACCACGAACCGGGCCGTCCAGTCCCCGACACGGGCCACAGCGCATCCCTCGGGATGGACGCGGAACCGAAGCCGATAACCGAGGGACCGCAGGGAATCGATCGCCGCCAGGGCGTGGGCTACTCCGAGACGCCGCAGCAGAGTACGAACGGCGCTCAGATAGAGTCTGCTTTTCAGCGTTTGGCCAAACGACCCCACGCTACTCCTTTTCAGCCCACACCCCCATACAGGTGGCCAACCCTAGACGGCAGACAAAGGGAAACCGCGGTGCAAGACGGCGAACCTCAGCCTGGAAGCCACTCCGGGTGAAGGCTGTGCGGACCCGCGTGCCAGTCAGTAAGAACTCGTTGGGGGAGTGGTCAGCAAAGAACTGCCGATACAAATGCAGAGGATTTCGGAGACTGGGCTCAATCCCAAGGTAGAGGCCGTCCGTCCTCAACACTCGATACACTTCCTTCACAACCTTCTCCAGCTCCCGGAACCGATGAAGAATCAGCGAGCCAAACACGATGTCAAAGCTCTCGTCGCGAAACGGCAGGTGAAAGCAATCCCCGCCCACACCGAAAACCCCTGCCGCCATGTTCGCCGCTTGATAAGCGGCGAGCTGCGCCGGCACAAGATCTAACGCGATGACTTGCCTGGGAGCAAAGGACTCTGCAATCATCCGGGAATAGAGGGCTTGGCCCGCCCCAATTTCCAAGACTCGTTTACTTCCAAAGATTGTTTCGGGGTCTGCCACCAAGGCCCGAAGATATAGCTCCAGGTGCCGATGCGACCTGCCAGCAGAAAGTCTGGCACTCTGATAGAATTCCTGTTCACGGCCGTAGTCAAAACTCAAGGCCGCTGCTCCAGCCGGCACACGGTTCATCCGGGTGATTGCCCCCTACCCGTCACGTTTTTGAGCCAGGATCCCTATACACGTCCCCAGGAACCGATTTCGCATTCTTGGAACCTTGGCATAGAAGTAACGAAGCGTGATCTGAAATCCAGCCCCTTCAAAAGTGGGGCGAAATCTCCAGGGCCAGAACAAATACTGGTTCGGCGAATGGGGCTTGAAAAAATAGCGATAGATGATAACCGGGTTAAAGGGGTTTGGCTCCCAACCCACATAAAGCCCTGCGTTTTTAAGGACGCGCCTGATTTCACATACTGCGTCCGCAAGGTTTGGAAGCTGGCTAAGAACGCTGCTTGCAAAGACGACATCGAACGACTCACTCTGAAATGGTAACTTGAAGGCATCTCCTGTAACGAATTTCAGGTTAGGACTCCGATTCGCCCGAAACGCTGGCAGCATGCGCTCCGCGAACAGCTCGCACGCTACGATCTCCTTGGGTCCAAACTTCTCCGCGATCAATCGCGTGTATGTGCATTCCCCCGCCCCAATATCCAGAACCCGCTTTCCTCCAAACACCGCCTCAGGATTAAGCCAGCACCGAAGATAGGGTTCAAGATGAAGGTACGGCTTGGCCTCCTCCGGCAAGCGCTGAGTGTAGTACCTCCTTTCTAACTCGTAGGAAAAAGGCCTCTGTGGCATCAGCTCCCCCTACCTACCCCGGCCGCTACGCCCTCATAAAGCTTCACTAATTCGGCGCCAACCCGAGACCAGGTGAACCTTTCCTGGACAAGGCGCGTCCCGTTTTCCCCCATCCGGCGGCGAAGCGACTCGTCGTCGAGTAGCCTCTCAAGCGCCATCGCGATTTCTCTCGCATCGCAACGCGTAATAACGCCAGCAGCGGCCTCCTGGATTTCCCGATGAATCCCCACTTGATCTGAGACTACAACCGGAAGCCCTGCTGCCATCGCCTCGACCACCGCCATGCCGAAGTTCTCATGATATGACGGCAATACAAAGATATCGGCATCTTTCAAGGCTGCTCGCTTAAGGTGCCCGCCTAGAAAACCGCAAAGCCTCACATATCCGTCGAGTCCAGCACGAGCTATACGCGCCCGAAGTCTTTCTTCAAAGGAAGGGGCACCCGACCCTGCGATGACCAGCAGAAAATCGTCTCGCTTCGAGGCGAGGTCCTTGGTAGCCCGGAAGAGCAGGTCCAGGCCTTTTATGGGATCAATCCGAGACAGAAAAAGTATGATCTTCTTCCCATCACACTCCGGATACGCCGCCCTAAACTCCCCAGGGCACACGCCACTGTCCATTGAGTCATAGTCAACCCCTAGTGGAATGGTCACAATAGGCGATTGAATACCCAGCCGTTTCAGGGCAAGCGCTTCCATCTCGGAGGTAGCATGAACCGCCGCTGCCCGATGCAGAATCCTGAAGCCGAGCGCGCGAAGGAAGCCCCATTTTAGAGGGCTGTTCTTCCGTAACGGCCAGGGGTCCAATTCCCCACAAGGCCGGATGATATACGGTACACGCGCTCTGGCGGCAGCCCTCGCCGCTGCAATGGTGGGATGAGCAAACACCCCGTGGATGTGCAGAAGGTCATAGGCTCCAATATGTTCCCGAAGCCAACCTGCCACGTCCGGAGAAAACCCGTACTTCCGGAACGCCGGAGACCGGAAATAGATAATGGGCACACCCTGCTCCACGATCCGTTCACCCAGCAGCACCGACAGATTGCCCCAAATATTGGAGTCGGTCGTGGCAACCTCTGCGTCGACCCCAAAACCCCGCACGGACCGCACCAGCCCAAAGAGCCCACTCGTCGGTCCGCCCGCACGCGGAGGTACCCCCCCGATGACATGAAGGACTCGCATGCGCAGGGTCATGCTACCTTCCCGGTCAGCCCACCCGGTGACAGCGTTCTCAGACGACAAGCCACGCCGATAAAGAACCACAAAGGCACGAGCGTTGTCGCATCCCCGAAAACCTGATGGTGCACAAACAAAAACCAGACCGTCACCAAGCCCAAGAACACATAGACTGCAGCAGCTATTCCTCTTAAGAGAGGCTCTGACTGAACCCTCACCTGCCTCCTACACGTCAAAATGACCTGTACCATGAACACAGCAAAAATCACCACGCCTGCAGGTCCAAACTCGTATAGGAGCTTCGAGATACCAGCTTCCATGAAGCCAGTCTGGCCTAAATCACCGACCGAGCGCCATGTCGCCTCTCGGTGCAACTCCATCCACTCTTCCCCACCAGGCAAGTACTGTATCCCTTGGGAAAAAGTGCCAGTTCCAAAACCCAACGGCGGCACCCGGCGCCAAGCACTAAGGACGTCGTCCGGCATCCAGATAAACAGTCGCTCGTAGATGTGCGGAATCGAATACGTAATCCAGACCCGAAGATCAGGAAATATCGTCAACACAGTTCCTAAAGCCACCAGAAAGGCTGCACCTGCTTCAACAAGCCGCCCTCGTAAACAACTCCTAAGCCAGCCTACCATCGAACCTCGAACAGCCACGTTCCACCAAACAAATCCAACCGGGAGCAGATAAATCGCCGCTCGGCTTCCGCTCACAACTACCCCCAGTGCCGCTGCAATGAGAGCACCCAGGATAACAATCCTTCCGCGTCTGGTCCGTCCGCGATCCCCATGCCACAACGCCAGGCCCAGAAGGAAGAGAAGCAGCGACACCCGAGCGTACCTCCCGGCGCTTCCGAAGACAGAAGTGATAAACGGGATACCAGCACCCTCGACCAACGAGAATGAATGCCAAAGGACACCGCCCTCAAGTGGCCTGATCAGAGGATGGTCGATATCAAAAAAGACAGACTGAACCAGCGCAAGGCATCCCAGAGGAATGCTGGTAAATGCCAGAAGGCGGCAGAAGCGGATTACGTCCTGGCCATCCCTGAACATCCAGTATCCTGCGAAAGCTAAAGGGACATACCACAGATAACTTCGAAATCCGAAAATAGAGAACACAAGCCCCGGGGAGTGTGGATTCAGCGACCCTACTAAAACCATGGCCCCGAGCAAACTCAACCCAACCACGAAGGGTGGACGCCAGACGTAGGGCGCACGCGTTACTGCGAACGCAAGAAGCAGTGATAGATAGATGAAAAAAACGAGCCCATCCGTGACCAGCTTTACTTCCGGCGGCTGACCAGGGATTAGTCGGCGAACTACGTCCTCCAGGTAAAGCCATATAAAGAGGATAACAATGCCTGTCCTCCATCGCAGCAAGATGCGAATCGCCACAAAGGAGCCCGCTATAAGGAGACCAGCAAAAAGTTGACTTGCTTCTATTCCCATGGTTAACGACGCCGGAGACCATTTTTTATTTATCAAACATTCGTAACCTCAGTGGTACTGACCACTCTCATTTCGCGTTATCTATCACCGCTTCCCAAAGTGAGCATAGTCCGAAAGCGTTGCAAAAATGTCATAATCTCAGTGAGGTTAGGCAATAGGAAGCGTTGAATTGATTGTTCGGTCAGCCGCCGAGCTTTATGCACCAGATAGGCCGTTGTGGCAGCATACCCGACCAACGAGGACATCGCCGCTCCAATGACGTTAAATCGAAACAGGAGTGAGGGGAGGAGCAGCATTGTAGCTGCTAGACCGATCAGCTCACCAACCAGGACGGCTCCAGACTTGCCCCAGCCCAGTAGACCTTGATCCAGAATCATCTTGATCCCCATGATCCCTCCTGCCACCACCATCACCATCGCCGCGGGAACGCCAGGCCTAAAATCTTCCCCAAAAAGGGTAGGAACTGCATAGGGGGTCACTAAAAGGAGTAGAACTGATAAACTAACTGTCAAGAAGACTGCAATTCGCAAACCTCGGGCCAGCGCCATCGCTTTCTGATCCTCTGAAGGTCTTGATGCAACGTCGGGGAAGAGTACCACCCCCACCGCATTGATCAATGGGCCAGCCATACTGCCCCAGGCAACTGCGACAGCAAATAGGCCCAGACTGCGTGGATCCAGGAAAGTTGCCATGAACATCTGAGGAAGACGTGCGTTCCATAACCACTGGGGAAGAGTCGCTATCGCTAACGGTAACCCATAGCGCATCATAGGGTAAAACAAGTGACGATCTATATAAAATGTACCCGGAATCCTTCGTACGCTTACAGTAGCAACAGGAAAGAAACATAATCCTAGCATTGCTATATAACCTAAAGCGACAAACTGCGCCGTCGTGTATTTGAAAACCATGGCCAGAAAGAGTACAAGGAGCCACCCGAGAGTAGGTACTAACTGTAACACGTTCCAAACTGCAAAGTCATTTCGTCCCCTTAGGGAAGCCAGGGGCATCCAGTGGAAAGCAAAGAGAAAAACAAGTCCTAAAACATACCACTGCGCCACTGAAGCGACTGAAGGTGCTTGGGCACTCAGTAGCCATGGCATCAGCCAGCAGCCCACCATGGCAAACGGGATTCCAACAACAAGCGCAAAGCACGTTCCTGAAACCCAGTAACTGCGCGCCCGCTCAGGATACTGCGCTGAAAAATAAGTCACCGCCTCGGGTAACCCAAGCATAGCTATTGTAGCGATAAAGGGAGCCCAGCTTTGGATAGCAGCCAGCTCTCCCCTCCCCTCAGGCCCTAGCAACCGTGCTACCATGACCCCTGTGAAAAGCGTTAGCATACCTTGGAGTAGGTTAGTCGCCATCGTTACGATGACGTGGGTGCCAAAACGGGATACGGACAAGGCACGCTGGTAGGAGTTATAAACGTGAAAGAAAACGCTATTTATAGTCACCGCTGCTTCCCTTATTTCCTGACCTCGTGGCTTTCATTCCTTCTCACAGAGCAGATTCACATTCACAACGCGCGCCAGAGCTTCCAGGCGAGACATTTCTCTCGGGAGCTCGAGATCACTGCCGCGGCGCCAGAGTAGACGGAATCGAGAGAACCCACACGCCTGGATGCTCCCAAATAACTCTTTGAGGGTAACACCTGTGCCCACGAGATTCTGGAAATTCACCTCAACGATGAGCTTCAAACCCGGGTTTCGGAGGCTCAGTTCCTTCATTCCTTCACATGCTGCCGTTTCGGCCCCTTCTATATCCATCTTCACCACATGCACGGGGGGCCACCCCTTGCCGCGGAAAAAGTCGTCGAGACTGGTCGCGTCGACCTCAACATGCCATTGGCCGGGCTCGTGGGGAAAAACTTTTGCCGACACTGAGCTTCTCTTGTCTACAAAAAGCCTTACCCGGTGTGCCCGGCTCCACACCGCTTTCGGTATTATCTCCACCACCTCGCCGTATCCGTTGCAAATGACGTTCTGCTTAAGAACCTCAACGGTCGACGGTTCGGGCTCAAAAGCGTATACCTTGCCCCAGGGTGCTACCGCACGAGCGCCGAGCAACGTAAAATAACCAATGTGAGCCCCGCAATCGACCAGAGTCATCCCTGGTTTAAGGAATTCCTTCAACCAGGAAGTGGTCTCTGGCTCATAGGTGCCATGAAACAGGAGTGGTAGAATGACCCCTACATCCTCGGATCGATAGAATATCTTATGTCCGTCGTAGACGATAGGATTAGGAGCGAAACGGACCAACTTATGCAGGGGAAGAAACCCTTCCAGAGCGACTAGGTAGGGGCCAAGGAGCCGTTCGACATGAGGGTTCCTTACTACAGCAGCTCGGACAACCCTGCGAAATGTTATGTAAGTTCTTACGAGCATCCTCGATAACATAGAGGCAACCTAGCAGAATGAGCTAACAACATCCTTTACCTCAGCAAGATAGATCTGCCGAGAGCCCTCGTGTATAGAGTCAAAGCAGACAGTGTCCCCAACGCGATTCCACCGAGGGTGAAGGTCGCACCGAGTTGGCCCCTCGAGTATAGGGGAGTCAAATTTCCCGAGGAGAATTACGCGCTGACTAGCAGGATGGTAAAGCATCAGGGACCGTTGGGCTTTGTTATCCGGATACGTGTCAGTGAGAATCCACTGCCCATCCGGCGAATACGTACAGTGCCCGTCTTCTGTTAGAATCCCGAGACCGATCGGCTTGACCTCGGATGTGCGATCCTTGAACAGGAGAAAACTATCCCCGATCACGCGCTGCCTGATCCAGCCTCTATCGTGCCGCCGAGCCCAGCTGAGCACCTGACGAAACAAGGTTTTGGTAAACAGGCCACGATGACGAGCCTTGGTAGCGATCCTGTTGCGCCGTGCCCATGCGAGAATCTGTCTCGAATCCCGCCAGCACATATGGGAGACCATGCCCTCGGCCAAGAGATAGAGATGTGAGCCATCAGGGTTTGCCGTCAGCAGCCGGCTACAGAACCCGCCGTCTGGCAGAGAAAACCGGTGGAGAAACAGGAAGCGCGTCGAGTCGGGATTGATCATCAGATGCTCAATCCAGTGCTTTCCTCCTTCCATGGCAGGATGATGGTGGAACTCAGCCACGTCGGCATAAGAGAGAATGAGCCGGTGTTGGCCTGTTTTGAGATCCATCCAGTAGATTCCGTCTTCCCTGGGAGCGGGGTCGTCCTCCCACGGGTCAGAAACTCCCGCATAGCTATAGCGCACGCGCGCAAAGTTCACGCTCAGGGCGTACCTCCCGTTTGGTGCCACCGCATATACGGGCAGAGGGAGTTCTCTCCGCCGCCCAGTGTGTATGTCTAAGATAACTGACACCAAGCGATTGCCCATGCGGTCGTTGAAGATGATAGCCCGGTCAGGGGCCGATGGCAGCCACTGGGCCATTGCTCCTTGCTGGAAGTTCCAGGCCTTTGTCTCAGCAACGGGCCGAAAGTGGTTGCCGTGCGCCAGGTCCACAAGGCCGATAACGGCCACATCGTCCGGTCCTGGAAGCCGGTCCTGGAAATCCACCTCCATCGCTAAAAGATACCGCCCCGTCGCGTCCCACGGACATTTATCGTAGTACCCAAAAAAGTGGTGCTTCGGCCCGCTGGTGACACGTATTATCGGACACTGCGCCACGCTAGTTCCTGCCATCCCGGGAGCCTCGCCTGGAGCAAACATAATCCAGGGCCTTTAGAATACCCCGAACATCTTCTTCAAAACTCCAGCGGGAAACAATTTCGAGCGAGCGTCTCCCCATATGCTCTCTCCGCCCGGAATCTTCCAGCAACTCTGATAAGTGCCGTCGGAGGGCACCTACATCCCCGACAGGGTAGATAAAGCCGTTTACTCCGTGATGAACCAAATCTGGAGCAGTTCCGACACGATCCGTCACAATAACCGGAAGGCCGAAGTTCATCGCCTCATTCAGGGCCTTGGGCGAACGATCATAGTCCGACGACAGCACAAAAACGTCCGCCATAGCGTAAAACGGTCCCAGTTCTGTCTGGTTCTTGAACCCGACGAAATAAACTCTCTCCAGCCCACGTCCCTTCACCTCCCGCTCCAACTCGCCCCGGAGGGGTCCGTCCCCGATAAATACCAGCGACGCGTCACACTCACTGTAGATACCTTCAAAGGCCCGGAGAAGATCCAGCGGTCGCTTGTGGTCGATAAGCTTTCCGACAAACAGGACCACGGGCGAATCGCCTGCGATCCCGTATTGCTCCTTCAATTCGCGTCTACGTGGCTTGAACTTCTCCGCCTGTTCCTGCCAGAACTCATTGTCTACGGCGCAGGGGCAGAAGAAGAGCTTTTCCTCGGGCACACCATAGTGGCGGTAATATTCACGGTTAGCGCTACAGCTATACAGAACAGCCTGCACCCTCTTCAACAGAGGACGAAGTAGAGCATCCTTTACCGTCGCCCGCCATCCCGTAGCTGGCCTAACGAGATCTGCTTCACCCCGAAGCAACACGGGTGTGCCGCGAAGCCACGCTCCCAGGAAGGCGAAGACGGCTGCGGGATACGTATAGCCCTGCACAATAATCGCGTCGTACTGGCCCCGCATAAGGTGCCACACGATACTTGGGTTGAAGGTGCTGGCCAGCGAGCCTGGGCGGGCAAACGGCACCCTCCAAAGCCACTTGTACTTGTATCCTCGGAGCAGGTCGACATCCCACTGGATTATCCGAGCGAACTCAGGGTCGAAGCTGTTATCCACGCCCAAGTCGTGGCAGAAGTAAACTACGACCTCAGCGATCTCGCTCAGACGGCGGAATATAGGAGCCTGGTAGTAAACGGGATGGGTAGCGAGAACCGCCACCCGGTACCTTCGCGCTAAGGCTTCCTCAACCATAAAATTGCCACTCTCGCCTCTGCACCGGCAATATCCTCAGCGTCATCCACCATGAACCAACTGTTCGCCCTTGACATGTAAAGCCGCTTGCGTATTCTATCTAGTGGTGTGTAGCCGAAGTGTTGCATCTAATGGAAAGGTGCTTCCGTTCGACCCAATGCCGCAAATCCTGAGATGTCCAGGACCATCGGAAGGGATGGGCAAAGAGTATTCCCGGACGCTGTTCATGATGGGGTCGATCCGAGCTTGCCGGCTCCCCCAACTGCCTCGGCGGAAGGCCCCCAGCAACAACTCGGCCTGGTTGAGCCACGAGGCCCGGGGCGGGGTATAGCGGACCTGCACCCAGGGGT
>Ga0079992_131842_pt1 | contig 22966 bp, 22 predicted proteins | sample FaiFalFF_MnMetaG_3_FD_69197 | JGI IMG/M metagenome (GOLD analysis project Ga0079992, IMG submission 69197) | Freshwater microbial communities from Yellowstone National Park, Wyoming, USA - Fairy Falls B (FF_Mn_B) MetaG (SPADES assembly) (version 2) | ecosystem: Environmental > Aquatic >... | reverse complement strand
CAACAACCCAAAAACCCCTTCCCCTCAACACAAGCCCCGATAGGAGGCCCTCCCGTCCATCTCCGGCGGGAGGTGTTATATCCTCCTGTCGGGGATTATGTGTTATGGGTCTTGGGCCTTCCGGGAAAGCCATGTCTGAAATGGTCGTGGCGGCTCCTGCTCCCGGGAGCCTAAACACCGCTGGTTTGGCTAAGGGGGCGGGGGATGGGTTTGGGTGCCTTCCATCCTCCGACAAGGCCCATGCACCCATGGGGAAGGGGGTTAGAAGGTTCTTCTGCGACGTACATAGGAAAGCAAAGAATGGTGAGGGGTATAGGATAACCTTCACCACAGACGGCGTAACATTTAGGCATGTGGACAGCTTCACAGATATACCCGCAACCGCAGGCGATATTGTGTTTGTGGATGCTATCCCGCTGCAGCATACTGATGGTTTGGTAGAGCTGTTGAGGCGTGGCGTTGAGGTCTACTACCTACGTAGGCTAACCCTACAGAAGAGGAAAAGGGAGGAGCATAGATTTCCGAAGACAGCAAAAGGCGATATCAAGACACTTATGATGATTGACCCTAGGTGGTTCAGGAAGGTTTCCGAAGACTTCCTAATAATGCGTAAAATGATATCGGTTTATAGGGCCCTGCTGAAGACGCATCAACAGCTTGAGAATAAGCGTAAGTCTGTATCAGAGGACGAGAGAAATATACTGAAGCCAGCTATAAGAGCTTTGGAGAAACAGATGAATGAGATGGCTAAAAAGATAGCTGAGGAGGCCGGTAGAAGATACCCGGCCTACAACAAACTCGTTAAAGAACTTGGTATAGACGAAAACACTACAGCTATGGAGGCATTGGCTGAGATACTGACTTACCTCGACCCATCCAAAAGCTTCAGAAAGACATCAAACCTACTAGGGCTATTCAAACCAATACATGGGAGAAAGAAGATATACGACGGCCGTCTTAGACGGGCACTACAAAGGCTAACAGCATCTACAAACAACATACTATCGTTACGGCTGACTGCGAGGATGGAGAAGGAGATACTTGCAAAGATATGGAGGACATACAGGCAGGAAACCTAGGGGAGGCTGGCCATACCGGCGCAGGGATAAAACCCGGAGGCCGGTATGACGGCACTATTAACGCGCACCCCGTTGTCGGGTGCAGCGACAACCCCTTTAACGTCCGGCCTCCTTTTGGGTTTCCTAGATGCTGCCTGGTGTGGCCCAGCCAAACCCCCTCTCCCCTTTTCCTTCCTTTTTCATGCTTACTGTTTTAGCTTTTTTAACCGGGTTTGCCCTCCTCTCTGTGATGTGCAGAGGTTTGCAATTCATTCAAGCTCTCCTTTATTAAGGGGTTACCGCAAAGTATAGCCTTCTGTTTGACTTGCCTTTGTTCTCTAATTTAGTCAACACAATTTTCCCAACCTCGGAGGTGTTTTTGACATGCGGGCCTCCGTCGGCCTGAACATCGACATCCCCTATCTCCACTATTCTAAGTATCGGCATCTCTGGCGGTAGGCGGCCTGCCAGCTTTACGAGGCCCGGCGTCGCGAGGACCTTCTCCCTCTCCATGTAGTATGTTCTGACGGGATGCGATGCTGCGAGACGTTTGTTCGCCTCCTCGACACATTCCTCCATCAAGGGTCTGTCGAAGCTTTCGAGGCTGAAATCAACCCGCCCACCCTCCGGCGATATGTTGTTACCTGTTATCAGGGCCCCGGTCTTCTCCACCATAGTGGCCGCCAAGACATGAAGACCTGTGTGCATACGCATAATTCTGTACCGTCTTTCCCAGTCAAGCGTACAGCAAACCCTGGAACCCTCAGATGGTTTTAATCCCTCCAAAACATGTAGAACACCTTCCTCCACAAACAAAGCCTCCACGACCCTCGCCTCACCCTTATCATGGGTCAGCACACCAGTGTCGGAGACGAGGCCTCCCCCGCGCGGGTGGAAGCACGTCCTGTCCAACACAACGCCACGGTCAAGCACCTTGACGACCACAGCCTCACAATTCTTTAGGTAGCTGTCGTCGAGGTATAGCAGCTCTGTCCCGCCGTGCATCACAGAAATATCGGTCGGACTAAAATTTTTAAACCTTCCTCAGGAATACGAAGGTCATCTCGGAATCAAATGACACAGTCCCTTTTGTAAGGTTTTGGCAGACAACTTCAAATTTCACAATACCTCTCTCAGGGTTCTTTGTCTCTTTCTTCTCTACCACACGGGCCGATACCTTTATCATATCACCTGGGTAGGTTGGTGACTTGAAGGAAAGCCTGTCTATGCTGGCGAGTGCCGTCAGATGTTCGAAAAGACCAGTCTGGTAGAGTAGGCCGATGGCGTAGGAGATTATCAAAGCACCCGGCGTTATTCTGTTTGGGAAGCCTCTCTGCCTTGCGTGTTCGTCGCTGAGGAATAGAGGGTTGGCTGCCCATGTAATGGATGCGAATAGGTCGACATCGGTGCCCGTGATTGTTCTGGCTCCTGTTTTAAACTCCTGCCCTACCACAAAATCCTCATAAAACATGGTTATGCGGGGAAGTTTCTGTCAAACTCCTTTTCAGCTCTTTCAACAGCCGTCTCCACGTCAACGCTCTTACCAAGTGAGTTCAAAACCTTGCCAAGAGCGAAAATCGTGTTGACTATTTTTTCACGTGATATTAGCCCGATGTTAGCAATCCGGAACATCTTACCCTTATAGTGGGCCAGCCCGCCAGATATCAGTATGCCGTACTGTTTTTTCATCGCCTCCCTGATAGCTACATCGGTCATACCTGGCGGTATATGCATTGCGGCGACGATAGGTGATTCAAAGCCCTTGGCTGCGTAGAACTCAAGCTCATAAGTCCTCAGACCGGCGTAGAGGCCTGCTGCTCCAGCCGCGTGACGCCTAAGCCATTTTTCATATCCGTACTCAAGGATGATTTTTAAAGCCTCGTCCAGGGCCCAGAAAAGCGTGACAGCCGGCGTGAAGGGTGTCTCCCACCTCTCTAAGAAATGCTTGTACTTCACCATGTCGAAGTATGGTGGCCGTGTCTTCTTTCTCTCGATTTTTTCCCACGCCCTTTCGCCTACGGACACGAGGGCAACCCCTGGTGGTGCGGCGAGACACTTCTGGGGGCCGGAGACACAGAAATCTATTCCAGCCTCATCGACCGCCACCCTGACACCTCCAAGGGCTGTGACGGCGTCAACTACCACTAGCGCGCCTCTCTCATGACATATACGCGCGATTTCTTTCACGTTTTGTGAAATTATGCCCGTTGAGGTCTCGTTGTAGGGGAAGGCAACGATGTCTACATGGCCGTGTTCGTCTAGCAGTTTTTTAACCGCTTCTGGATTGGGGCCTTGGCCGTTTTCAAGTTTAGCCCTTATTACATGGCCGCCGTACGCCTCGAATGCGTCAGCCATCCTCTCCCCGAAAAGCCCGCACATAGGCACCAAAACCCTGTCCCCAGGCATTGTAAGGTTTGAGGCCGCAGCCTCGACACCGCCTGTACCTGACGCCGTTAAAACAAAAACATCAGACTTTGTCTCAAAAATTTTCTTCGCATTTTCGACAATGCTTTTCATTAGTGTTCGGAACTCCTCAGACCTGTGGTCTATCATTTGACGCGCCATCGCTCTGATGACACGTTCGTCAATCTCGGTCGGACCAGGAATCATCAACAACAAAACAGCAACACCTTCACAAGATACATCATTTGGCATAAATTAAGGATGATTTTTGCCATTACTGAGCTTGTGATCGAATGTAGATGTGTTTTCCAGTGAAGTGTTTAAGCCTTTTATATGGGTTTTAAACCCTTTAGAACATGAAAAATATTGGAATTACAAGAACTGTCGCAGTTTTGGTTGCTTTGGTTGTTATCGTCGGTGCTTTCGGGGTTTCTGGATGGGTGAGGCAGCCATCCACCATTACATCCGTTTCAACAACAACATTAACTGTAGGGAGTGCGGAGACACGTACGATCACACAGACAGTCACAAGCATTAGAGAAACTACAGCTACAGTTGTTGTAACAAGTACGGTTACAGCCACACCGTCTCCACCCCAACCGATTAAAATAAGGCTTGCTAGCATTGCATTTCCGAGCTACATGCTGTTCCTACAGACCATTATACAGGAGAAAAGATTTGACCTAAAACATGGCCTTGATGTTACGTGGGTTCCTCAGCCAACCATCCCAGGATTTTACGCAACAATTAACACCGGTGAGGCTGACGGTATACCAGGTGGTGGGCCACTTGTCTTTCAAAGAATGTACCTTGAAGGCAGCAAGCTAGTAATAACCAATACCCTCGTCCCCATGGCTGCTGTTTACATAGTTACCAGCAACCCCTCAATCAACAGCCTAAACGATCTACGGGGTAAAAAGCTGGCAGTTGACGTTGGCGCTGCAGAATATGTAGTTTTAAAGACTTACGGTCAATCTGTCGGGCTGGACTTGGAGCGTGAAATAACGATAGTCCCATCAGCCTATCCTTTGGCTAGACAAAGACTGTTGACAGGAGAAGTTGACGCAGCCGTGCTTGTTGAACCTCACATAGCGCTGGCACGTGCCCAGAACCCGGCGATAAGAACCGTGGTAAACCTAAACGATCTGTGGACTGCGCTGACAGGGCAGCCTTTTGCTGTTTACCTTGTTACAGCCCTTTCGGAGGACTTTGTGAAAAGGAACCCTGATGCGCCGCGTCGACTTATAGCCATGTTACAGGAAGTGGAAGACTTCATTGCAAGAAACCCTGCCGAGGCAGACCGAATTTTGGCAAAGGGTCTGAATATACCTGAAGGAGTAATGCTTTACGGCATTCTCGCGGAAAGGGTGCGTTTCAAGACGCTTCCTGCTTGGACGGGGGAAACTAAGCCAATAATAGTTAGAATGTTCGAGGTGGCGAAGGAGGCGGGAGTTTTACCAGACGTACCTAGCGAGAATATTATATACAAGCCATAACATTAAAAACCCCTAATCCTTTTATATTCTAGATGGCAGATGGCCGCGTCAGAGTATGCTGCTCTAAAACTGTTTAGAAGTGTGGCAGACAGACGCTATTACGTTATCTCGTTGCTGACCGTTATCGTAGGCTGGGAGGTCGCCTCCAGGTTCTTGCCTCCATACATACTGCCTAGCTGGGTGCTTGTCTTTGAAACCCTGCTCCGTATCAATCTAGTTCATGCCTGGGTTACACTAGCCCGTGTTCTGCTCGCTCTAGCCGTGGCATTCACCATAGGCTTAACGCTCGCAACATTGATGTATTTGTCGCAGAAATTTGAGAAATACATGATACCCATAGTAAACCTTATTATGGCTGTTCCTGCGATTTGTTGGGTTCTTTTTTCAATCTTATGGTTTAGAGACCAGGAGTTCAGGATATTTTTCGTACTTTTCGCAGTGTGTCTGCCGGGTTACACAATAGATATTTTGGACGCAATTAAAAACATCCCGTTTCAGTTAAGAGAAATGGTTCTTTCCTTCAGGCCGAGTAGAAGTCAATTTATATGTAAATTAATTTTGCCTGGAATCATCCCCAACATCCTAACCACTTGGAAAGTTAATTTGGGGCTCGGAATTAGAGTTGTGACAGTTGCTGAATTGGTTGGAACTCTGACAGGCATAGGATATGCTCTGAACTTTGCGTTAGGTCAGCAGAGCATACGCGAAATAACGGCGTGGACGATTATCCTAGTAGCGTCACTTCTAGCACTACAGGGAGTAATCTCTCTTATCGAAAAAAGGTTGTTACGGTGGAGAAAATGATTACAGCAGATGATTTGGTTAAACACTACTTCCAAAGCAAAAGCGGGACTGGTTTTACAGCCATTGACGGAGTAAATCTAACGATTGCCAAAGGTGAGAGAGTCGGGATAGTTGGTTCCACAGGCTGCGGTAAATCAACCTTTCTCAGAATAGTTCTGGGTGTTGAAAAACCGACTGCGGGTCGTCTGACCGTTGATGGGAGAGAGCCATACAAGCATTACCATGATTTCAGAGGGTATATGGCGGCTGTTTTCCAAGAGGACAGGCTTCTACCATGGAGAACGGCTTTAGAAAACGTTATCCTCGGCCTCGAAATACTTGGACGTAAAAAAAGAGAGGCAATAGCGGATGCTCATATGTGGTTTGAAAGGCTTGGACTGGCAGGTTTTGAAAACGCCTATCCGGGCGAGCTTAGTGGTGGTATGCGGCAGCGGGTTGCTATAGCACGCGCACTCATTCTAAACCCCAAGGTCATACTTTTAGATGAGGCTTTCGGACACCTCGACGAGGTAACATCGAAAAAGCTCAGGGCTGATTTCTTTAGTCTTCTGCATGGGTCTGACAAAACAGTCGTGATGGTGACCCACAACCTTGACGAGGCTCTCGAAAGCGTGGAGAGAGTGGTTGTTTTCGGGAGACCTGCTAAAGTGCTGGCTGATTTTCGAGTAAACGAGTACGATAAGCAGAGACTTAAATCCATTATCCAGCTACTTATTGAGCATAACATCCCGTTGGAGACTGCTCAAGCAAGGTTTAAACTGTAGATGCGTCAAGTAATCTGGCGTGCTCTCTCTTGCGGAAAAATATAGTGTGGTCGGTAGGTCTGTTCCGAAGATTGATGGCGGGTTAAAGGTAACTGGGATGGCTCGGTATATAGATGACATCGAGCTGCCCAACATGCTTTATGGAAAGATTTTGAGAAGCCGGTACCCCCACGCCAAAATACTGCGGATAAATACCGAGAGGGCTTGGAGGGTTCCCGGTGTCAGGGCTGTTATCACAGGACTTGACACACCTTTCAACAAGATGGGTGTATTAAAGGACCAGCCCCCGCTCAAATTTGACAAAGTTAGGTCGGTTAGGGACGAGGTTGCAGCTGTTGCCGCAGAAACTCTGGAGGCTGCGGAGAGGGCTATAGAGGAGGTCGAGGTCGAGTACCAGCCTTTAGACGGGGTTTTCGACCCCGAGGAGGCGATGAAAGAAGAAGCACCACTTGTGCATGAGGAGAACGGAAGCAACATCGTGAACCTTAACTTCACTTTTTCAACATCCGAGGCATCACGTTTGGAGAAGGTTTTCGAAACGGCTTACGCCGTCGTAGAGGACAGGTATCAGGTACATTACATGAATGCTTCACCCATGGGGACGATGGGCTGCATAGCCCACTATAACGAGCTGGGAGAGCTGACAGTCTACACCAACACCCAGGCCCCGTTTCTTTACAGGCATGAGCTTGCAAAGACCCTCGGCATCGACCCTGTAAAAATACGTGTTATTCAGCCTGAGATAGGCGGAGCCTTCGGCAGAGGGATGGACATATACCCGATAGACCCGATCACGGCAGCTCTTTCTATAAAGACGCGTAGACCTGTTAAAATTGTCTTCACACGGGAGGAGGAGCTTCAGTACGCTCCCCCACGCCAGCCCGCCATATTCTACATGAGAACAGCGGCGGGAAAGGACGGTAGACTAATCGCCAGAGAGGTAAGGGCTGTGCTTGATGCTGGGGCCTATGTTTCGTGGGGGCCCTTTGACGGTAGGGTCATGATGGTTACTGCCACCGGCCTTTACGAGGTGCCTGAGGTAGCCTTCAAAGCAACAGTTGTATACACAAACAACCCTTACACCGGGACCCAGAGGGGTGCGGGAAACCCGCAGATAACCTTCGCGATAGAGCAGCAGATGGATGCGCTGGCGGAGGAGCTTGGAATCGACCCTGTGGAGTTTAGAATTCTTAACGCTAACAAACCTGGCACAGTTACGCCGCAGGGAATCCGGATAACCACATGTGAGATGCGTGAGTGTTTGAGGAGGGCTGCGCAGGAGATAGGCTGGAAGGGCAGGGGGATGGCTGGCCCAAACAGAGGTATAGGGTTTGCGGCTTTCTTCCACGTGGGAGGAGGTGCGAGGGTTTACAGGTCTGATGGCTGCGGCACCATTCTAACTGTGGACGATTTCGGATTGGTTACGGTGATAACAGGCTCTACAGACCTCGGTACGGGGTCTGACACCGCTATAGCCCAAATCGTCGCGGAGGAGCTTGGAATACCTGTCCAAAACGTCAGAGTTGTAAACGACGACGCCTCGATAAGGCCGTGGGATGTTGGAACCCATGCAAGCCGTGCAACGTTTGTTGCAGGAAACTCCGCCCTTCTTGCGGCGAGAAAAGCTAAAGAGATTATTTTAAACGCGGCTGCTGAAGTACTGAACACATCCATCAGCAGTATCGTAGTCGAAAACGGCGTGGTATATGATAGGGAAAACCCCTCTAAACGAATAGAGTTCGATAAACTTGTCAGACGCATACATTTCAGAGAAGGAGGGACGAACATCGTTGTCTCAGCTTTCTACGACCCACCCACGGTTATGCAGGATGAGAGTTGGAGGGGCAACATCTCAGCAGCCTACGTCTTTGGGGCTCAGGCTGCCTTGGTGGAGGTTGACCAGGAGACTGGTGAGGTTAAGGTGTTGAAGGTTGTCTCAGTCCATGACAGCGGCCGTATTATCAACCCTATGGCCGCCGAAGGCCAGGTCCATGGAGGTGTCCATATGGGTATTGGGTATGCCCTGTACGAGGAGCTGGTCCTAGAGCAGGGGAGAGTTGTAAACGCCTCTTTCGCCGACTACCATGTCCCAACAGCCCTGGAAACACCTGTGGTGAAGGCTGTTTTTGTGGAGAACCCGGACCCGGCGGGGCCTTTCGGCGCGAAGGGCATTGGGGAGACCGCCTGTATTCCGACGGCCGCAGCCATAGCTAACGCAGTTTATGATGCAACGGGGCGGCGGGTTAAAAAGCTGCCCATAAAGTATCGTGACATACTTGGCTGAATGTGTGTTGTTGTGGAACATATATATCAGAGCATAACGCCGTTATACCGGTATGGCCGGAAAACAAACACTGGAAATCGACTACAGCAAATACGACTTTAAGGACCCCGAGCTCTACGTCTACAAATCCAAGCCGGGGCTCTCGGAGAAGGTTGTTGAGGAGATCTCTAGCATAAAAAACGAGCCCGAATGGTTGCGGAAGTTCAGGCTGAAAGCTCTCAAGATATTCTATGAGAAGCCTATGCCGTTATGGGGGGCCGACCTCAGCAGGGTTGACTTTGACAGAATACACTACTACATCAAGCCCAGCGATAGGGCCGCACGTAGCTGGGACGATGTCCCCGAATACATCAAAAAGACTTTTGACAGGCTTGGAATACCCGAGGCGGAGCGGAAGTTCCTTGCAGGGGTTGGGGCCCAGTATGAATCTGAGATGGTTTACCACAACCTACAGAAGGAGCTGGAGAAGAAGGGTGTTATCTTCGTGGACCCAGACACTGCCTTCAGGGAGTACGCCGACATATTCAAGCCCTACTTCGGCAAGGTTGTCCCACCCGAGGACAACAAGTTCGCGGCCCTGAACAGCGCCGTCTTCAGCGGCGGGAGCTTCATATACGTCCCGGAAGGCGTCGAGATACAGTACCCACTCCAGGCGTACTTCAGGATAAACGCCGCAAACGTTGGGCAGTTCGAGAGAACATTAATCATAGCGGAGCCCTACAGTAGGGTACACTATATTGAAGGTTGTACTGCGCCCATTTACTCCACCTCCTCTCTTCACACTGCTGTGGTTGAGATTATTGCGAAGAAGGGTGCCTATGTGCGTTATACTACGTTGCAGAACTGGAGCACCGACGTCTACAACCTTGTGACGAAGAGAGCTCACGCATATGAGGATGCTACGGTTGAGTGGGTTGACGCCAATATAGGCAGCAGGGTGACGATGAAGTATCCGAGTGTCTATCTGCTTGGCAGGGGTGCGAAGGCCGATATTCTCTCGGTTGCCTTCGCGGGTAGGGGCCAGCACCAGGATACGGGCGCTAAGGCCGTCCACCTAGCACCAGACACCACGAGCCGGATCACCAGCAAGTCCGTGTGTAAGGACGGCGGTAGGACATCTTACCGCGGGCTCCTCCATGTTGCGAAGGGGGCTAAACGGGTGAAGTCGAGCGTGAGATGCGACGCCCTCATACTTGACGACATATCGAGAACCGACACATATCCATACAACGAGATAAACGAGGAGGACACTACGGCAACACACGAGGCCACTGTCGGCAAGATTGGTGAGGAGCAGCTCTTCTACCTGATGAGCAGGGGGCTCTCTGAGCAGGAGGCGCTGAACATGATCGTCCTAGGCTTTCTCGAGCCTTTCACGAAGACGCTGCCGATGGAGTATGCGGTCGAGTTCAACAGGCTTATCGAGCTTGAGATGAGCGGCAGCGTGGGCTAAACAAGCCCACCTAACTCCACCACATCCCCAACCTTCAAACCATACTTTTTCACAAACCCCGCATTAACCTCCAGGACATAGAGGGCGTCCGCCGGGGGCTCGTAGGTCTCGCAGATGTTTACGCAGGGCTGTGCGTTTTCAACGAAGTAAACTACTCTCAGCCTCTCGTCTATCCAGATTATGTCGAGGGGGAACTTCATCCCGTACATCCAGAAACCATATCTCCCAGGTGTGTCGAATACGAAGAGCATCCCGCTGTTTTCGGGGAGCATTTCTCTGCCTGAGAGCCCGCGGCCTCTCTCAGCGGGGGTGTCGGCCACCTCCACTGACAGCCTAACACCCGCAATTATGACGTAGGGGCCTTTAGATGTTAAGGTGTCTGGAATGACCTCTGTTGCCTTTGTTATTGTGGTTTGGCTGGATGCTTGGTTTTGTCGTGGTTGTGCCGTGATGTATGCTGAGAGTGCTGCTGCTAGGAGTAGTCCTGTTATGAAAAATATTGTGGTTTTTTGCAAGGGTTAGGCTAGTTTTGCGACGACCTTTATCTCAAGGTTTCCTTTGAGGGCTTTGGAGACTGGGCAGCCCTCGCCCGCCGCAGACGCGGCCTTCTCGAAGTCCTGCTGTGTAATTCCCGGAACCTTGCCCACGACCGTTAGGGTTACGGATGAGATTCTTGCTCCGCCGTCTATTGTGAATGTTACCTCGGCTGTTACGTCGAGCTGCTGTGCCTGCCTCCCCTCCTTGGCCAGTATGTTGGATAAAGCCATGGCGAAGCATGAGGCGTGTGCTGCTGCGAGAAGCTCCTCGGGGCTTGTCATGCCGGCGACCTTGGACGACCTTGCGGCCCACGTAACCTGCGTTTGCTGGAAAGCACCGCTGTCGAAGCTGACGACGCCTTTGCCGTGGAAAAGGTCTCCCTCCCAGACAGCTCTAGCCTTACTAACAACCGACGGCATGGGCTATCTGGTGTCTATCTATTTTTATATGTTGTGTTTTTACCTACATGGACTGGGCCCGTCTTTTCTGTGTTATAAGGTTTATTTTTGTGTGATGTTTGGGCTGTACTGTGGATAAGGCTTCCGCGGATTCTGATGAGATGCTTATAGGGTACATTAGGTCTGTGGAACAGGCTGACAATGAGTACACCAAGGCGGATAGGTTTCGTGATTTTATTCGGAAGCTTTTCCCCGATATAGGTGTTGGCTCACTAGGTGGTTTTTATCCAGAGTTGGAAAAATATGTCAAATATTCTGGTAGAGGAAGTTTTATCGCTGGCAAGCCTGATTCTCTTTTCGGCAGCCTGATAATCGAGTTTGAGAATGTTTTGGATGATAGGCGTCGTAAGGAGGCTGAGGAGCAGTTGCGGAGGTATATTGCGGCTCTCTGGTCAATTCAGGCGTCGAGAGGTCAGAAACGCGGCAGGTTTACCGCTTTGGCCAGCGATGGTTTGAAGTTTGTGGTGTATAAACCTAGGACGGTTGTTCAAGCTGGGCCTGTTGCGGTGGAGCAGGTTGTTCTTGAACCCGTTGACCAGATGGATATTACCGAGCATCCTGCTTCCGAGGTCAATGATTGGCTCAAAAGGTATATTGTTTTAGGTGCCTCTGAGCTCGCACATGTCGACCCTGACGAGTTTGCTAAGAAGTTTGGTGTTGGGGTCAGTGTTTATGAAAAAGTTATGCAGCTTCTGAGTAAGGGCTGGGGAAAGGTGAAGAGTGCTTTTTCAACGCTTTATGAGCAATGGGATACTCATCTAAGGATTGTTTATGGGACGCAAGTGGCGAGTGAAGATCTCTATCTCAAACATACATACTTGGCCACCTTGGCTAAGCTGGTTGTTTTCTCCTCTTACTCTGGTGGCTCTTTGCCGTTGTCAAGGCGGGAGGTTGTTGAGATACTAAATGGGGAGGTTTTTCGGCGGTGGGGGATAGTTAATTTTATTGAAGAGGACCTTTTTTTCGTGGGTTCATAAGGTTGATGAAGGTGTTGAAGCTGCACAGTTTCTTATAAAAGAGCTGGCCAATTATGATTTGTCCTCTGTTACGATTGATGTGTTTAAGTAGCTTTATCAGTCTCTTGTTGACCCGGAGGCTAGGCATGATTTGGGTGAGTATTATACGCCTGACTGGTTGGCTGAGATGATTGTTGGGGATGTTCTGTCTGATAATCCGTATAGGAGTGTCTTGGACCCTGCGTGTGGTTCGGGGACTTTTCTAGCGATGGCTATTACTTATAAGAAGCGGGCGATTAGAGACCTTCCACCTGACCGGCTTCTCGAGCATATTTTAGAGAGTGTTGTGGGTGTGGACATACATCCTTTGGCGTTGATTATTTCGAGGGCAACTTATTTGGCTGCGGTTGGTAGGGAGCTTTTGGATGCCCGTAAAGGAGAAATATCCGTCCCCGTTTATCTGTCCGATTCGATAAGATTTCCGCGTGAAAAGAAAACCGTACATGGAGGTGTTAAAGCGTACTCTATAGATGCTGGTAAAAGAAATGAGCTTGTTATTCCGACTGAGGTTGCTATGAGTCCCTCAATATCAGACCGTGTGGTTGACATTGTAAAGGAATATGCCGCTTCAAACATTAATATGAATAAGGATGGTGTAGAAGATTTCGAGAGATATTTGGAAGCCAGGGGTGTTAAGAAATATCTCTCTACTGATATCATTCAGGCGTTGTATTACACTGCTAAGAATCTGGCTAATTTGATGAAAGAGGGGAGGGATACTATTTGGGCTTTTATTCTTAAAAACTACTACAAGCCTGTTTTTCTATCATATAGGAAATTTGATGTGATAGTTGGAAACCCGCCGTGGCTATCGTACAGGTATGTTCGAGATTTGAAATACCAAGAGACTCTTAAGAGTCTGATAGTTGGTGAATATGGTTTGCTTGAATCGCGTAAGGTTGAGTTGATGACTCATATGGAGCTGGCTACTTTGTTCTTTGTCAGAAGCGCTGATCTCTATCTAAAGCGTGGTGGGGTTATAGGGTTTGTGATGCCAAGAAGTGTTTTTGTTTCCGACCAGCACCATAATTTTAGAACTGGGTCCTTTACTAAGCCTAAGATAGGCGTTTTCAGGTTAGTTGATTTGGAGAATGTGAGTCCGCTTTTCAACGTACCGGCTTGCGTTGTTTACGGTATGTATGGAGGTGAATTTGATTATCCTGTTGAGGGGATGGTTGTTGAGGGTGTGCTCGATAAAAAGAATGAGGATTTTCGTAAGGCTTTTAGTCGGTTAAACGTGAGGCAGACGCAATTTACCTTAAGGTTTCAAGGCGAACGTTCGTTTATCGTCGAGGTCGGTAAGAAAGAAACTGTTTCGGGAGGGAGAAGTTATTATTACGAACATTTCAGGCAGGGTGCTACTATCGTTCCGAAATCTGCGTGGTGTGTAGATATAGAGAAGCATCCCCGGTTAGGGTTTCAACCGGATTTTCCTTATGTTAAGACTTCTGAGAAAGCTATTGAAAGGGCGAAGAAGGAGTACAAGGATGTGGAGCTGGATGGAAATGTTGAAGCCAGATTTCTTTATCACGTTGTTTCTGGCTCCGAGATTGTTCCGTTTGGTTTGACAAATACGTATCTGGCAGTTCTGCCTATAGAGGAAGGTTTAGAGGGGCTTAGGATTATCAGGAGAGAGGAGGCTGCTAGAAAAGGGTATAACGGTTTGGCCCAGTGGCTCAGCAAGGTTGAGAGGCTTTGGAGGGAGAAGCGTGGTGAGAAGGCTTCACGAATGGATGTATATGGTTGGTTGGATTACCAAAGAAAGCTTACTTCCCAAAACCTTCGCCGTAGGTTTAAGGTCTTATACAACACTTCAGGCACCTATCTCGTCTCCTGTGTTGTAAAAAACCAGCCCATAACACTAGAAGGGACAAAAATCAGTGTAAAAGGCATTATAGCAGACTGGACAACCTACTGGATGGCAACCGACGATGAAGACGAAGCCTACTACATATCGTCGGTACTGAATGCATCTATAGTTGACGCAAAAATAAAGCCAATGCAAGCCAAAGGCTCATTTGGCGAAAGACATATTGTGAAGAAACCTTTGGAGCTTCCTATTCCGAAGTTTGACCCAAAAAACAAAACCCACACACGGTTAGCCGAGCTCGGCAAAGAATGCCACCGAAAAGTACAGCAAATCCTCCCAGCACTAACGACCAAATACAAATCCGTAGGAAAAATCCGCTCAGAAATAAAGAAACACCTCAAAGAAGAGCTGCGGGAAATAAACGAACTAACAAAACATATACTAAAGTAACATGTTCAGGCAATCACGCAGCTACTCCAGCCGCAGTCGAGGCATGTGACGCAGCCCTCCTGGTAGCGTAGGTGTTTCCCGCCGCAGACGGGGCATGTCTCGTAAACTGGCGGCGCAGCCGCCGGATGCTCGGGCCGCGGGCCCTCGACCTCAACTCCCAGCCGCCTCAGCAGCTCAACTGTGTTGTTGCTGACGGATGCCGCATACCTACCGAGGCGCTGTGTCGGCGTGACAAGAACCTGTGCAGCCTTTGACCCATCCCGGTAAACCGTCACACCTTTCAGACCAAGCCTGTGAGCCGCTATGAAGACCCTTAAAACATCCTCAACCGAAACCCATGAAGGCATGTTGATCGTCTTGCTTACAGAGGCGTCGACCCACATCTGGACCTCATGCTGGGCCCTCAAATGGTCCCACCAAGGTATGTCCAAAGCCGTGACAAAGACACGGCTCCACCACTCAGGCAAGCCCTCAACCCCCTGCACCGACCCACCGTTCTCCGCAACCCTCCTCAAAACAGGCTCCCGCGGAAGACCAGACTCCAGCAAACACCTCTCAAACTCGGCGTCAACGTAGTAGAAAACCCCCGCCGTAACCTCCTTCCTGTAGACGAGGGCGAACTGCGGCTCCAGCCCAGAGGAGACATCTGCGAGCATCGAGATACTCCCCGTGGGGGCCACCGTCAACAGGTGGCTGTTCCTCATACCTTTTGAAGCCACCCTAGCCAGACCATCCCAGTCAAGCCTCCTCCTACGGTTACCGTAAACACCCGGGAACGGGAGCCGGCCCCTCGCCCAGCCCGAATCCCTAAAGACAGGAAAAGCGCCACGCTCCACCGCAAGCTCCGCCGAAGCACCGACAGCATGGTACGCGATAAACTCCATAACGGAGGAAATGGTCTCAAACCCCTCCTCGCTGTTGTAGGGGACGCGTAACGCGTACAGCATGTCAGCCAAACCCATCACACCAAGACCAACCCTCCTAGTCTTCAACGTCATCTCCTCAATCTCTGGAGTAGGGTGCTTCGTAAGGTCGACAACGTTGTCAAGAAACCTAACAGCCAGCCTCACGGCCTCGGCCAAACCACTCCAGTCAAGGCTCCCGTTAGAGACGAAGGCGTAGAGGTTTATGGAGCCGAGGTTACAGGACTCATACGGGTAGAGCGGCTGCTCCCCACACGGGTTGACACAGTTTATCTCTCCAAACACATCTCTGAGAACATTATGCCTGTTTATGTTGTCATGATATAGTAAACCGGGGTCAGCGGTCTTCCAAGCCATCTCAGCGGCAAGGCGGAGAAGCCGGCCCGGCTCAACCCTTCTCCAGACAGAGCCATCCCTCGGGTTTACAAGCGGATAAGCCTCACCCCTCTCAAAGTAATCCCAGAAATCAGGCTTCACCATTACCGATATGTTGAAATTCTCAAACACACCCGGAACAGCCTTCGCAGCTATAAACTTCTCAACGTCAGGGTGGTCTATGTTAAGGACACCTATATTGGCCCCACGCCGTCTCCCACCCTGCTTAACCACATCAGTCACCGTATCAATTATGCGCATGAAGGAAACAGGGCCGGAGGCAACACCACCAGTGGAAGCGACGACATCGCCCTCAGGCCTCAGCTTCGAATAGTTAATCCCGACACCGCCACCTGTCTTAAAGATAATGGCAGCATCACGCGCCGCATCCATTATAGAGACTATGTCGTCCTCAACGTCGAGGACGAAGCAGGCGCTTAGCTGGCCGAGAACCGTTCCAGCGTTAAACAGGGTTGGGCTGTTTGGTAAGAACTTCTTCTCAACCATCATGTCATAGTAGCGGCGGTATTGCGGATAATATTCCGCCGGGTTCTGCCGTAAAAATTCAAGCACCTCCGTCAAGGTCTTCTTCATCCTACCCTCTCTGTTCAGACGCCTGTAGAGATGCTGCAGCCTCTCTAAGTGGTGTATGTTCCACCTGACCTCAAGCTGGTCAGGAGACGGGCCCACGCCAAGCACGCCGGCATAAACTGAAAGGTCCACCTGATCCTCGGGCCAAGGCGTCAACACGGCGTCCCGGCTGTAAAAACGCTGGTCATACAGGATATCGGCCAAAACTATGAGGGCCGCGACCCTCTGAAACATCTGCTTAGGTCTCTCCAGTAAACGGCCCTGACTGTCTTTAAGCAGGTAGCGTGAGGCCATCAGCCTTATGGCGTTGACAGAAAACTTCTTATCAACCTCGTCCACGTAGTCCGTCCCAAGTATCCGCATCTTCTCCTCCCTAATCCTAGTCCTTTCATGCCGGTAGAGTATGTAGGCCTTCGCCACCTCCTTAAGCCCGTGCTCCATCAAAGAGGCCTCTACAAGGTCCTGTATCTCCTCAACATGGGGTATCTTCTCAGCCCCAAACCTCTCTGAAAGCCTCCGTAGAACTGAACCAACAACCTCATCAAGCCTGGCTTCATCAACAACCCCCCGTGAGAGCATTGCCTTACGGACCGCCTCCCTTATCCTGCCCGCGTCAAAATCGACAACCCTGCCGTCACGCTTAACCACCTTCAGCGGCAGTGACAAACCACTTCAAACACAGCCCCCCATCATATAAGCAAATCCCCACAACGACGTTAGACAACCCTTAAATGAACCACGACACAACTATATCATAATGAACAAAAGGCTGCTCATAATCTTCACCATAGCAGCGGTGGCCGGGATAGCGGCCGGAGCCCTCGCAGCCACGATGAGTGGAAGACTGTTTCAGGGATATAAGCCAGCCATAGAGATACCGGGGGAGCGCACCCTACCCGACTTTACGTTAACCGACCAGAACGGAAACGCGTTCACGCTTTCATCTCTTAAAAATAAAGCCGTTGTAATCTATTTCGGCTACACCCACTGCCCAGACGTATGCCCACTGGCCCTGTCAAAGTTTAAACAAACAATAGAACGGCTAGGACCTGAAGCAGACAAAGTAGCTTTCATATTCGTAACAGTAGACCCTGAAAGAGACACACCAGAGGTTTTGAAAAAATACCTCAGCTTCTACTCGGAGAAAATAATCGGTCTTTCGGGAAGCCCTGAAAAGGTCTACTCAGTCTTAAGGCTCTACAACATATACGCCGCCAAAAACCCACCCGACGAGAAGGGAAACTATCTGGTAGACCACTACGCACTAGTTATGGGGGCGGACCGTAACCACATCCTACGCATTGCCTTCACACCCGACATGGATGTCGAGGAATATGTGCAGGGAGTGAAATGGCTACTCTCAAAATAGCCGACCAACATGTTTTAGGGCCCCCCGCAGCCCTAGCAGCCACCGCCTACCTAGCCTTCTACCTGCTTTTTACAGGAGCCATCCAATACACAGCCACAACACCAATAGGAATAAAAGGCATACACCCCATATACACATACGTCGAAACAACCCTCTACACCGGACCACTCCTACAGATAGTTGGCGACGGCTACATACTAAACATCAGAATCACACCACTGCCCCTCGCAGCTGTCCTGTCAGCCCTCGTGGGGGTGAACACCGGGCTCATCTGGACCCTTTACAGGAAAAAGCTTCTGAAAACATGCCTGCTTGGCGGAACCTGGGGAGGAATAGGCGGGCTTCTAGCAAGCATAATCAGCTTCGGCTATGTCTGCTGCGGCTGGCCAGCCAGCCTAGCCATCTTCGGGGTCAGCCTCATAGCATCCCTAAGCCCATACCTAACAGCCATAGCAATAGCACTACTAGCCGCAAACGCCTACGTCTTGAACAGACGGCTAAAGCATCTAAATATGAGCAGGAAAACTCTATAAACAGCCTGGACGCCGATCTTCCGACCAAAAAAGGCAATAGACACTTACGTTGACATCGCTTAAAACCGTTTGTAGATCGTGTAACAAGGTTTGCAGATCGGCGACCTCAGCGAGATGCGAGTTCGCTGTATGAAAAAATATCCTGCACTCCTAACTCTACAACCGTTAAAGCTGGGTCATATAGCGGCGATATGTCTGACTACAAGTACGGAGATGAGGTGAATCACGCCCGTCACATAAAGGGCTCCAGATAAAGTCACATGGAAAACGTGCCAGCTTCTGAATAGTTTGAAGGGCCCCGTGGGAGGGCGCCTGCCGTACAAGTATTTGCCGTAGACTCCGCTGACTACAAGAATGAGTACAAGCCAAGCGGCTATCCATTGGACGCCGACGAGGCCCTCTAAACCTCTTCCGGGATGTATTCGGGTAAAAGGGTTTAAGGTCAGGCCGGGGATAGGGAAGCCCGAATGAATTAACACCGCCAAACCACCCGCTATGCTCAAGTAGCAGTGTAGGTCTAAGATAGCTTTCGCGGACACCTTGGAGTTAAGCGTATGGAGTTTTAGGCTGTAAAACATGGCCGCTAGAAGGAGGACAGAGCCCGCGAATCCAAGCCTATAGCCGAGCCAGCCGCCGCCCTTAATGTCGAGAAAGAATGTGGTCTGCCTTATTGGTATGAATAAAGCGGGAATAGCCAGCGATAGAAGCCATCCCGCGATTAGAACGAGTACCACTACAATTGAAATCCTTAATATATTTGTCAAGCCTATTTCAACACACCCACGGGCATCACGTAAACCGGTGTTTCCTCGGTGGGAAGTGAAAGCAGTTCTTGAATCATCGACTCGATGAAAGCCCCTATAACTGTGCCGCCTAAACCCATAGCAGTGGCCATGAGGTAGATGTTCTGTGCCGCATGCCCTGACTCTTGGAAAACATACTGCCACGCCCGGCTACCGTACTTTACGCTGGTTCTCTCAAAGACGGCTGTAAAGACAAAGTTGACAGGGGCTGCGCCAACCCATTCTTGGTCTATGCAGGCTGCCATCAACTCCCTGCTGACATCACCTCTAACCATTAGCTTGAGCGCATGCTCATGCGGAAGGTAATGATAGCAGCCAGCCTCGAGGCCTTCAACACCGCCATTTTTCACAACAGCATAAAGCTCCAACGGGTAGAGGCCGCCAGCCGACGGAGCACTCCGCAGCCCTACCCAGAGGGATGGCTCCGTGATGCCCTGTGCCGCCCATAGCAGCTGGCTTAGCTGCTCCAACGAAAGTGGCCTGTCCAAATATTCCCGCCTTGACCTCCTTTTCAGGATGGCTTCCTCAACAGACATCTCGCCTTTGAGGCGCGGGGGCGGCAGTTTCACGTAGCCGTCCGGCACCCTCTCTCTGGCACCCGCTCTGCGAGAAGGCCAGATTGCGGTCAGCCCAAGCAAACCAGCAACACCAGCACCCACCATGAGGGAAAGAAAGACCCCACTTCTTAAGAACCGCCTCCTACGAGTCCTCAACACCGCCTTATGTACGGGCGAAGATAAAAAATCTGTAGTCAACGAAGCCACCTAAGTACACTATCGCAGACTTCCCTAAAAAACACACATTTAACAATTGGAGCAGATCTCTTACAGGAGGAGGGGGATAGCTACGTACAACCCCTCCACGGGAATACACCCCAAACCCCACAATGATCAACTTTCTAGCCACCTAAGCAGTATAACAACCAAAATCAGAGCTATCTATAAAGAGGATGAGCAATCTCCTTACTGTTTACGTAAGAGCTCTGCTAAATACCTTAAGCGGCATGGTTACTGCTCTAAATGCCAATATTTCCACCCCGCCAAGGAAAATAATTACAGATGCCCCTACGACCACATACCTTTAAGAACATCACCAAGAAAAAAGGAGAAATAATGGTAAAAACGGCTAGACGTATTTGCCGCAGTTGTAACAGTACCAGCGCTGATATTGCTCTATCCATGAAAGCTCCTTGCCGCATGTTGGGCAGGACTGTCTCTCCCTCCGCCCAAACGGGAGCTTGGATGTTATCGCGGAGATCGGGCTTGTCCGTGCAGCTGGCTGCTGGGACACAACCTGCGGCTGGGTTGGGACATACATCGCGGCCGGAGGTGTCTCAGGCTGTTTAAGCTCGAGCTTCTCCTTCAGGATGATTATGTCGGCCGCCGCCCCGACCTTGCTCCAAGGAAGGCTCTCCGTCGTGTTGTATTTTGAGAGAATCTGGAGGCCGAACTCGCTCCCCCCAATTGGCAGCTCTATGTCCTGTACGGTTCCGACGAATGTGCCGTCGGGGTTGTAGACCTGCATGCCTATCAGCTTGCTGCGGGGAACACCTGACATGGCATTCCAAGCTAAAACCATCCAATAAGGTTTACGTCTCCCGGTTCGCTAGGCAAAACTCGAATACCGGTGTGGGTTCATTCATGCATGGAGATTCGTGAGGCACAGAGGTTTCTCGATTTAGTGTATGGTGTGAGGGATAGGGCTAGAGGTTTTGATAAGACGTTTGCGTGGCTTGTTTCCGAGGTCGGGGAGCTCGCCGAAGCCATGTTGAAAAACCGTGGCGAAAAATCTGTGCATGAGGAGGCTGCGGACATCTTGGCGTGGCTTCTCAGCCTCTGCAACGTGGCCGGGGTAGACCTTGAGAAAGCGTTTATGGAGAAGTATGGGGCTGGCTGCCCTCGATGCCGCCGGATACCCTGCGGCTGCCCACAGACCTAGCCGCCCCTCTGCCTTATCTCATCCATTATCTCTTCAAGGGTCTTTCCTGTGACGTCTATGCCGAGCTCTCTGGCCTTCTCCAAAACCTCCTCCCGCTTCGACGCCTTCTCAAACTCCCTCTTCGCCTCGCCGAAAGCCCTAGCCAGCTTCGGTAGCTTACCCGGCAGAATGTATATCGCTATCAGTATGACGGCCGCGATTATCGCTATCTCCGTCAAGGATACGGCCATGCCGTAACTAGTTGTTAGGAGTTAAACTTAAAGGTTGTGTATGCGCGATGTTTTGGGGCCGGTGGTCTAGCCTGGCCATGACGCCGCCCTCACACGGCGGAGGTCGGCGGTTCAAATCCGCCCCGGCCCAACCTTACGGGTTCTTCTGACGGCCCGGTTGTTTTGGGTTCCAGCCTGTCCCTAAAATCTGGGCCAAACCCCTTTCCCGGTATAGGTTTATTGAGAGAAGAGGCCTTGTTCACATGCTGGGGAATTGGTGTTGTTCGAGAGGTTTTACAGGGCTGCGGCCGCCGTGAACACCTTGTTGTTTATCGGTATGGCGGTATATGTTTGGTTCAGGTATGTAGGTCTGCCGTATGCCGTCGCCTACGACTTTGGAGTCGGAGGCCTGCCTGAAATCGGGCCCAAAACCAGGCTCATCACACCTCTGGCAGCAATTACCGCAGCGGCCGGGTTCACAACATCCCTCCTTACAGTTTTCTCACTCAAAAGACATGAGCTCGTCGAGCGGTACCCATACCTTATCAACCTCCCCGCCATAGCCTTGATTCTCGGCAAACTGCCACAAGACAGGGCCAGACAGTACATCGACAGACTGTTCATACCGCTTCCCATTGTGGCGGCTGCCTTAGCGGCTCTCATGGCGTTCACATCCTACCTCATCCTTGAATCGGCGGAGCAGCGTCGATTGGTGGTTGACGAAAGCCTTTTGGTTGCGGCGGTTTTGTCTTTTGCGGTGGGGGCGGGGGTGGGAACCGTCCTCTACTTTAGGAGGATATATCTGCAGCTAAAGAATACCTAGGCCCGTCATCACCTACGGCTTTTCCTAGACAATATCTCTACCCAGGGGTTGTTGCTGACGAAGCTGGGTAATCCGCCAGCTTCAGCGGGCGCTGCTGTCTGAGCTGGAGTGTTTTCAGCCGGAGGCTGGACGCCTTGCTTCAACAGCCGCCGGACCATATCCCTAAGCTCAGCCACCTCCGCCGCAAGCCCCTCCAAGCCAGCCACACGCCTCTCCAACACCTCAATCCTCCCTAGGATGGTGTTTATGCTTTGGTCCTGAACCCTCTCAACAACCGGCGGCCGCTCCGCACCAACCTGCCTGTCTAGCCGCGACTCAATAGCCTCAACCTTTCTCAAGAGCTTCTCAAGGGCCGCTCCTATGTCGGGGGCGGAGGACGCGCTCCTCGGCTGCGGTGTTTCTCTTATGCGTGGGGAGACGGACTCATAGACCTCGTAGTCTGTGTATTTGAGGAGGCCGAGGCCGTGAAGTCTGAAGACATGCTCTCCAACCCGGTCGACTATGTTTTTGGGTGCGGCTATGTATGCGAGGAAGCCTGCAGCAGCATCTCTTGCGGCCTCTATGACGGCTGAGAGAAGCTCCGACGCCCCCGCATCATCCCCCACAACCCTAACGACGCCCGAGACCCTGTCAGACCTCAGCCAGAGAACATCGTCCTCAACATCAACCTCATACCCGCCCCGCCTAAAGAACTCGGCAAGCCTCCCAACCGGACCGCCGCGTGCAGACAACACAAACCCAGACACGAACCCAAATATATCTCTGCAGACATGGTATGGGCTGGGTGGTTTCGTTGTTTGAGGAGGAATACAAGAGGCGGTATGTTTTCGGGGCTGACTATGGGACGGGCGACTTCAAGTACGGGCCCA
>Ga0079992_128058_pt1 | contig 23007 bp, 14 predicted proteins | sample FaiFalFF_MnMetaG_3_FD_69197 | JGI IMG/M metagenome (GOLD analysis project Ga0079992, IMG submission 69197) | Freshwater microbial communities from Yellowstone National Park, Wyoming, USA - Fairy Falls B (FF_Mn_B) MetaG (SPADES assembly) (version 2) | ecosystem: Environmental > Aquatic >... | reverse complement strand
ATGGAATCAGTCCCGCCTTTCCAAGGCGTTATTCGCTTAAACCGCAGCCAACCCAGACAAATGGTCATTTGTCTGGGTGCAGAGGAAGTAGTTGTGCAATTTTCAAAAAACCGTGCGCGTCTCATTTGGACTCTAGCGGAAGCGAAAGGCGAACCTGTTTTCAAAGATAAGTTGATTGAGGCGGTATATGAATCAAAAAAACCTAAAGACCCTGAAGGGGCACTGAAGAGCCTTGTGGATGATACCCGTGAAGATATAAGAGAAGCCTTACGGAGACATGGGAAAAGGCTTAAGGCCGAAAGCATCCTTATGACGATGCCGGGAGGTTACCAGCTGGCAGGGACTGTTATAATAGAAGACCAAAGGCATGGCCAGTGACAGTTTTGATATTTGAAAACAAAGTCCCCTTGATCAGCCGTGCTGACGAAAGGAGGGACAAGGGTGGCTGAACGAAGTCAAGATTTTGTGGTGGTAGTCGCGAACGAACAGCAAGATGCTAATAAGACTCTAGAAGCCCTGAAGGGGGCGCTGTTAAGAAGGGTGAAGAAAGCCCTCCCACAAGGTGAGCAAATCTCTTACTTGTTTATTGTCCCAGAGCCTTTCGTGGGGGAAGAAAGGGTAGAAACGATTCTGTCGGATCGATTTAACCAATCAACTAAAGGGCGCATTATTGTATTTCTTGTCACCGAAGTTCCAGATAAGCGGTTAGGTGACACTTCCCCTTATGAAGCATTCAATTTGATTCATTACCATTATCCGACGCTTTTCGTCAAAATTCCTCAAGGTCTTATTGTAAGGTCTTTTGAAGATGAATATGACTTGATTAAGCAATCTCCCTCAAGCACAATTGTTGCATCTTTGGCGGAGTTGTTTCCACCATCCCCAAGGGTTCGTGAACTAGCGGACAAGGAGGCGATGTGCTGGAGTCAAATAAAGCAACTCTGGGAGCAACTGAAAAAAGCCATGCTAGGAAAGCAAGAAGAGGCACAGAATCTTAACCAAGAACTTCTTTATTACCAAGAACTCAATGAAGGCTTTCTCGGTGAACTCAGCGAACGGAGGCGGTTAAGAGAATCTCATGGGCGGAAGGGACTTCTCCCGAATAATGAGGTTTTCGAGTTCTTCCTCCGCCAAGATTTTGCTCGCATCCTTACTAACTATGATGCTATCAAGAGGTTAGGGGACAAGCATTTAATCGTCATTGATGACCGTCCCGAAATCTTCAAGGGTGTGCTTGAATGCCTTGAAAATTGTTTTACTAATTTACACTTTTATCTATATGAATTAGATGCTTTAGAAATTTTAATAGAAAATTTGCGCACCAAGCAGAAGGACGAAATTTTTCAATGTTTGAGGCAGAATGTTACCCCAATAAACGGTGATCGCCAAAAAAGTAACAATTTACCTAATATGGAGTCTTTTGACGGTATTTTCCTTGACCTCTACTTTATCCAAAAAGAATGGACAGGATGGGATATGTTAGAGCAATTGAGGACAAAACTCCCAGAAATCCCGGTGTTCTTGTTGACTAAGAGTCAAGACATTGATGACATCCGCAGTGCTTTTAACCTTCAAGCCGATGGTTATATCCCTAAAAATCGCCTCATCGCTTTGCCTTATTACATCTACCAATTCTGGCGGGATGACGCAGGTATGTTTTTGGAGACTATGGACAGGAATTATGCCCGTTGTTTTTTGGGTTATTTAAGACTATGGCGTCGACAGCAAGACTTGCTCTGGATGAACACTAAAACGCCACACATGGTGGATCATACTTACCAACATACAAGTAACTTATGGAAGCTTTTGAATCAGTTAACAGAGGCACTGGGGAAAGATAAATTGTGGAAGGAGTTATTAGTAGGGTCTGGATCAACCACCTCGGTGCCTTTCATTTTGGGGGCAGCCATTTGGCTGCATGATATCGGACATAAAGGGCATGATGGAGAAGTAAAAGCACACGCAGTGCGTCGGGAGCATTCACTAATTAGTGGTAAACATATTGTGGAGCAGTGCGATATTTACTTGCCTAATTTAGAATCGTGGATAGGTGAGCAGCAAGTAGAAGAGATCAAAAAAGATATTGCTCGTGTTTGTGCCTACCATACGAAAAAGGCTGCCTTCAGTGAAAAAGTGGAGAAAGCCCTGAAAAGGCTTGGTGAAGAGCCATCCCACAAACATCCACAAACTTCGAAATGGTTCCCATATTTATTAGAAGAAAAATCAAGAAATAAAGAAGGTCCTATCTTCTTACAAGAACATTTACATCGTTGCACCGCTTTGCTGCGTTTGTTGGATGCTATAGATAATCAATCAAATCGGGTAGGTAGGAACGAAACAGAGCGAGCGAGGGTTCACAATTGTTATTTTGAAGCATGTTATTATTTGAAAGAGATGGCAAGGGTAATAAGTGAGATGGAAGAAAAACTTGGCAGTTTGCGATATGAAAAAGAGAAAAGTGAATTGTTCAAGCGACTAAAGGAGTTTCTCAGGCTTTTGGAAGAGTGGCTTTTGCCTACTAGAGGACATACCTTTCGCTCAGGGGAGCAAAACCAAGAGAACTTTTTCACTCAAGCCCTCCGCCTAATCGAAAAATACGTAGATGAAGAGTATAGGAAATATGATGACCATATCAAACGAATTGAACAGGAACGAAATCGTTTAAGTAAGCAGTTAGAAGCACTTTTCAGTGAAGATTTTTACAAAGATTGGGATTATGTGTCAGAGCATTTGGTTTACCTTTTGCTCCAACCCCGACATTACATTAAGCACGGAACTTTTAAGGAAGTCCGCATGGTGCGGTCTTGGCAGCAGGATGCCAGCCGGCACATTCGCGTAGTTTATACTTTCGAAACGCCGAAAGTGGATGAGAAAGATAATGAGCATGCTAAAAGGCAATTTCGTCAAGCCCTTGATGTTTACATGAACCTTATGGAGGAATACTACTTGGTTCAAGACTACCTTGATTGGCTAGGATTGGACGAAGTCGTTTTTGAGAGTGAGACTCCTGAGGGAAAGCGAAAGGAGTTTTTCTTTCCTGTCTCGGAGCAAAGCAATGTGCAATTTTTTGTGAGGTGGGGGCTTGATGATGCCATCCATTATTCCACCGAGGGGGCAAGAAGACAAGCCTTATGTAAACTGAGAAATGAAATAATGAGCAAATTAAACCATACATCGGTTAAGAAGAAATGTTCGGTAATAAAATCTTTCTGCGGTAAGGGATGGACAATTGAGCTGAGGTGCTTTTGGGAGGACAATTTGTGGGAAGTCTTGGTGGCAACTTCAGACGCATGGTCATTTGTATGGAGAAGGAAGGGAGGCTTGCATGATAGGACATTGAAGCCTAAAGCATTGAAAGAGTTATTGGAACGGTTTGGATTGGCCGGACTTACAGCGATATTGGGTCAATATCAGGAGAATCAGGAGATTGAATGCCAAATTTTTGAAGGATGTGTCTCAGAGATATTCACTGAGGCAGCCCAAACTTCCGACTCGTTTCGCACGGTGGCTGAATGTGTTAATCTATATGCCGATGTAATGGACGATAAAATGGACGCTAAAGTCTGGCTTTGGATATCACCATTGCAAGGGGGGAAAAGGCGTATGGAAGCTCTTGTGGACCAGTGGTGTAAAAACCTCCAGGAGGGTGAAATTGAAGGGAGGTAGGTAATGAAACATGGATGCGCCGGACATTCTCTCCGTCCAGATAGAATCTTACCTTAAGTTCTCGGAGCAGCTGAAAGATATTATCCAAGGTGCTTTCCCATGGACCATTGGTCAAGGATTACGATTGAAATTAACAGGGGTTCGGTCATTGCTTGCCTTGGATGAGGCTGACTGCTTCCGTCAAGGGGTCCCATACCAAATGGCTGTTCTTGTTGATTTGGAATTAGTGAGCAGTGATGAAAAGACTTTGGAAACTTTCAAGAATACGCTATTAGGTTTTATTCCTGCATTAACTTCTCGGGCTTCTCTATTTTATGGGAAAACGACTCCTCGGGAGAAAGTAATCGTTGCGCAAATTGTTCCCTTACCACATGTTCGTCTCGCTAAAAAAGTCCAAACCATTTTGAAGAGACTTCAAGCAAACAAATCTACAAAAAGATTTGAAAGAAGAGAGATAAAAAAACTTGAAAAGGAAATCGAGCAATTTAATAAGAATAATGGAACTAAATGGATTTTAAAAAGGTTAGCGAGCGTGGATATTGCTGATTTGAAGAACTATCGGGTCCGCATGATCAGGGATCTTTTTACCGAAGCAGTTTCTCATGCTTTGGAAGTTATGAAGAGGTATTTTGAGGCGCGTAAGATCCAAGGGGTGGAAGAGGTTGCTTTCTTTGTCATCCCATCTCTCCCCCAAATGTTCACTTGGTTAATTGAAGATTATTTAGACAATTCAGGGCTTGTTAGGCTCCTGAATAAAATCAATCCACTTGATGAGGTGTCGCGTAAGAGGGAATTCACTTTCTGCGGACACGGGGGGATAAGAGACCTTCATGGTGACAAGCCCGAGCGCCATATCCACCCGTCCCACTTCGGGCGTTTTTGTCCTCTCGAAACCCCAGAATCGGCCAAGGTCGGGTTAACCCTTCACCTGGCATTGGGAGCGGTGGTGAAAGATGGTGTGATTAAGGTGGGTTACCGAAATGCTTTAGGCAGAAATATCTTTCTTTCACACCAAGAAGAGTCGAAGCATGTTATCACCCCTGCAGATTATGACCGGTATGGAGTAGCAAAGAAAGGCGATTTGTTGGTGCGTGAACAGCCCACATACCGGGAGCATTTTCAGGGACAGTTCCTTGGAGTGGCAGCGGCACTTATCCCATTCATCGCCCACGATGACATGTATCGCGCTGCAATGGGTGCCAAGTATATGCAGCAGGCACTCCCGCTCCTTCACTGTGAACCGCCCTTGATAAAGACAGGTTGGGAGGAGAAAGTTGGAAGGGAGAGTCGGCTTTGCGTTATCGCCGAAAAGGACGGGATATTGAAAGAGGTCAGTGAGAAAGAAATTGTTGTCCTTTATGATGGAGAGGAGCAAGAGCGTCGCTACCCTTTGGTTCCCGTCCTTGGGGTGTTGCCCGGTGTGGGAAGTTTCTATCGTTTGCCCCAAAGCATTGCCATAGTCTGTCAATGTGATGGCGAGGTCCAATTTGTAGAACAGTCAAAGGTGACGGTTCAAGACTCAATCGCTTCCTTCCCATTCACCTACGCAATTCCCAAAGGCTTCAAAATTTGCGTGAAGAAAGGGAGTTTTGTCCAAAAAGGTCAAGTATTGGCGCACAAAGAAAAGGTAAAAGCAGGAGAAGTGTTAGCGGATGCTTCCACCACAGTGAATGGCGAACTGGCGTTAGGGGTAAACCTGTTGGTCGCATACATGCCTTGGTATGGTTGGAACTTTGAAGACGCCGTTGTTGTTAGTGAACGGGCAGCCGAACTTTTAACCTCGCTCCATTTGGAGTGGCGGGATGGAGAATTAATTTTAGTTCCCAAGAAGTTGCAAGTCGGTGATAAATTGTCCAACAGGCATGGCAACAAAGGTGTCGTGTCAAAAATTCTTCCCACAAACGAGATGCCTAAACTGCAAGATGGCACCCCTGTGGACATTCTCCTCAATCCGAATGGGGTTATTTCACGCATGAACATCGGACAACTTTTGGAGACACACTGGGGCTGGGTTGCGAAAAAGATTGGAAAATCTTTATTCTTTCCTCCTTTCTGTCCTGTCAACCTTGACGAGTTGCGCAAAGCCCTCGAGGAAACCGGATTACCTGAGGGCAAGGCGGAGGTAACATGGGTTAACGAAAAAGGAAAAGAATGCAGGGCAAAGGTAGTGGTCGGCTACCAATACTTCATGAAACTCTGCCATTTGGCAGAGGATAAATTCCATGTCCGAACGAAAGGGCGAACTTCTATTGTGACATTACAACCCCCAAAGGGCAAGAAGAGGGACGGAGGTCAAAGGTTGGGCGAGATGGAGGTTTGGGCGATTCAGGCTTACAAAGCGGAGAAAGTTTTGGAAGAATTATTGACCTATCGAGCAGATGTCCGCCCACCACGGGATGATCAAAAGGAGAAAGTGCTTCCTGAGTCTTTTCGGGCATTGATTATTTTCCTGCGGAGTCTGGGAATTGATGTGAGGCTTATCGTGCGGGACGAGAGAGGGGAGGAGAAGGAATTTCCTGTTGATAAATTTGGACATCCCTTCAACCCCGCAAGGCTTGTTCGCATTGAGGTGAAATTAGCCGATGAAAAACGAATCGAAGAATGGGGTCCAGAAGTTCGTGCCGTTTCTTACGAGGAGAAACGCTATCGTTGTCCTGAATGCGAGTTTTATGCCTATGAGGGCGAGTTAAGAAAAAAGAAAGTCAAACCCGGATCACCAAAGTGCCCTAAATGTCAAGAAAGACTTGAAGTGGAGATAGTTCCAAACCGTTATGGATTATTCGGCAATAAGATTTTTGGGGACGAAAAAAATAGGGAAAAGATGGGACACATTAAACTTGTCGTCCCCATACCTCACCCCCTTTTCCCTGAGAGAAAGTTGAGGGTTTTACCTGTCATTCCCCCTGCTTACCGTCCCCGGCTGCGTGATGTAGGTGGTCTCAGTGACCATTACCAGCGGATACTTTATTGGAACGATCAACTGAAACGACTTAGAAAGATGGAAAGGGAAGGGAATGCGAACCGTCAAAGCCTTGAGCGCCAGTGGTCTAAAGCGCGGGCGGAACTCGTGCGCTCGGTTGCTCGACTGTTCGGAATGAGGGCACATATCAAGCGGGGAGCAAAGCAATTGAAAGTTTCTTATAAATCCTTACCTCGCTCAGCAAGGCATAATGACCTCCGATCCCTCCTGGAAGGCAAGGAAGGTCTCTTACGGGGCTTTCTCTTGGGGAAGCGGTTAGACTTTTCGGGAAGGGCGGTTATCGTCCCTGATCCCACCCTTCCGTTCGGTTGTTTCCGCCTCCCTTGGGAGGCTGCCAGAAGGTTCTACAACGCTTTGTGGGGAGGGGACAAAGGACTGTTAGAAGAGGTTTACAAGGCTGATGTCCGAGAGAAAATCAAGGAGAGCGTCTTCCTATTAAACCGCTCGCCCACCCTTCACCGCTACAATGTTCAAGCCTTCACCCCTGATCCTAAAGAACCCTTCTGGGACCACAAGGTTATTGGCATTCACCCTCTAGTTTGCGGGGTATACAACGCCGATTTTGATGGGGATACGATGGCTTTTTACTACCTTGAAGGAGAGGCAGCCGAGGAAGCCAAACTTCGGATGACACCCATTAAAAATCTTTTCTCGGTCGCCAACGGGCGCCTAACAGTCCATCTCGCCCAAGACATCGTGGCTGGTTTATACTTGCTCTCACAAACTGACAAAGGGAAGAAACGCCTTAGCAAACTATTAGAGCAACCTGATATCACTTCCTACACTTCGCCCCTTGATAAGCGGACCCTTCGCGATGTCGTGGAAAAGACCGCACGAAGTCATAAAGGAGAGATGCAAAAGGTCTCAGATGTGTTGGACCGGATCATGAGGTTAGGTTTCAAAATGGCAACAGAGCATGGCTTGAGTTTTTCAGTGTTTGACCTCCCCGTCCTACAACGGAATGAAGTTCTCGATTGCTTCAGAGAGGTTTCTTCCGTCAGAGATGAGAGAGAGCGAACTGAAAAACTTCGACAAAAATGTGGCGATAAGATATGGGAGATATTGCAAAAATTGCACCCCCATCATCCCGTCGCTATCTTAGCCTTGTCTGGCGCTCGCGGGGACAAACTGCAATTGGCTCGCATTGGGGGTGCTGTCCTCGCTAAGGAAAATTCCCCTCTCTCTTGCTATGTAGAAGGGTTATCTGAGTTAGAGTATTTCTTTGCAGCAATGGAAACTCGACGGGACATACTGGACAAGAAATTGGGGCCAGCAGAGACGGGCTATTTAATGCGTAAATTAGTTTACTGTGCTTATCCTGTCACCATTGTCAGTCCGTCCTGCGAAGGCACTGATAGTCTCAAAGTGCCTATTGAACCTCTTCAAAGACTCATCGGGCGGGTGGTGGCTGAAGATTTAGACGACATTCTCAAAAAGGATGATGTTATCGAACGCCGGCACATAGATAGTCTAAGGAAATTGAAGGAGGAGAAAGGCGTCACTCATATCCGCATATATTCACCGCTCACTTGCGCTGCTAAGAACGGGGTCTGCCAGCGTTGCTACGGTTGGGATTTATCTCAACCTGATGGCAATTTCCCTGAGATAGGTTTACCTGTCGGGATAATCGCCGCCCAATCAATCGGTGAGCGCGGGACTCAGGAGATGATGCGCACTTTCCATGGTGCACTGACAACCGTAGCAAGGGCAGTTTTGAGAGTAAAGGAATTTTTTGACCATGGTGCCGCTTTCCGCGACAAAAATGATTTAAGCAACATTGCAGAGAAATTGATAGAACAGTTTCGCAATGCGTATGAGAATGCTGTGGATGACCGACACTTTGAGGTTATCTTGAGGCAAATGAAACAGCACAATTCCGATGGCACCATTACATTCCGGAGTCTCACCCAGGTCGGGCGTTCCTTAAAGGAGCAAAGTTTCCTTGCCGCCGCTTCGTTTGATTCAACTATTTCCGTTTTGAAAGAAGCAGCACAAAAGCAAATGAAAGATACATTTCAAGTCCCACCAGCCAATATTCTTGTCGGCTTTCACCTGAATCTTCCTGAAAAGGAGGAGGATTGAAAATGGATGCCCTTGAACCTCGCATGGATGTAGTGGGTGAACCTAGGCAGGAAGGGAGACAGATACTGACACTGCTACTGACACCTCAGGTGCGTGCGCTCATTAATTCGGAGATAGCTGCCACTCCAGCCCATCTTCTCCCTAGGGTGTTATCGAGACACCTTCCCCCAGAGGAACCAGAGGAAGAAGAGGAAGACTCGACACAAGAACCCACCCGAGAAACCCCGGTGAATTGGGAAGGTGAAGAGGAGGACGAAGATGAAGATGAAGAAGGGGAATTTTCCTTCCTATCAGTTACCGAGGAAGATTTGTGGGAATACCCGCCTCGAACGGATGTTATCGTGACCGTAGTTAATGATCAGATAAAGGTGTATTCGGGGCTCTCAGATTTGCTTATCCGTATTAAAACCCATGATGCAGTCGGACGGGAGTATAAGGAAGCCTTATGCCGTCGGATTACCGTGACTATGGCGATAGCCCAACTCATCGCTGAAAAAAATACCGAGTATTTTCAAAATCCCTCTGTCGGGATTAACTGCTTGACCCCAGAAGAGGTGTTAAATTTAGAAAATTTGAATTCTCTGTTACAAGGTCTTAAAGAGCCAAAGGAATACATTAGCCGTTTGGTGAATACTTGCTGGTTTCGTCTACCCAATGGTGAGCAAAAGCCAATGAGGGCTTTCTTCAAACGAGCTCCATCCAGGAGTCCCCAGGAAATCGTAACCAAGGAAAAGGTGCTGGAGGTTCTGAGACAGGAACCTCTCAACCGTCCTTATAGTGACAAGAGAATAGTAGAAGAGATTCTGAATAAACTTTCTGGTTGGCTAAAGCAACGATGGGAGAGGAATAAAAACAGTTTGAGAGTATCGGTATGTAACATCAGAAAATCGCTTAATATACCCAATTCCCAACAGCGCGCTAAGTTATACAAGGAAGTGTTGAGAGTTCTGGAGCAGGAAGATCTCCAAAAGCCTTACACAGATGAGGACATAGTAGAAAAGGTTCTGTGTGGACTTTCACCTCTAAAAGCACAGTGGCAGAAAAGCAAAGAGAGTTTGAGAATATTGTTACGCAACATTAACCTTAGAAGGTTCCAACATATTCAACTACAAGTGGAGGTGATGCATGATGAAACAAAAGGATCAGCAAGTTAACAGTGAAGGAATGCTCTCCGTAGGGATAATCGGAAATGTTGGTCCAATACAAGAAATCCTTAATAAAGCTAAACGATCATATTGTATTCAATCTAAATTTATTCAATTAAAGAGTCGGAATATTGATCGAGTCGATATTTCTCTTTTATTTATAAATACTCAAAATTTTGATTTTAATGAAGATATTCGCCCTCTTTTAAATAAATTGTCTCAAAAATCTACGCGAGTTTTCATAATATGTGATAAATTTGACAGCACCATAGCAAGTGAAGTTTGGCTTCAATATCCTTGTGTCATAGGCTATGAACTTAGCACTCGTTTAGATGAGCAGAGCATATTGGAGGTAATCGGGGAGTTGGCGGAGAATCTGACACCGGCAACCGCCTCAGATGATGAACAGATAGAAGTTGGCAGTCGATTCCCTCTTCAAGTAGAAGAGTATTCTCGTCGTAAGTTTGTCAGTTTATTCATTGGTGCTCCAAGAAAACTTTTGTTAGAATTAAGACAAATTATCGCTTTTGTCCGTGAATTTAATAATCTTCCTTGTGTAGGAAATCATCTCTTTAAAAGCAAATCACCAAATATATGGTTTAATGAAATAGTGGATAAAGTCAAAAAAAGTGGTCAGTTGCCCGAACCGTTGGAGAAACTAAGAAAGGAAAGAGAAGAAAAGTCGCCCTTCGCCCCTCACATCCTGCTCTTAGGTGAGACAGGAACCGGCAAAACCCTGCTCGCCAGATTTATTCACCACCAAATTTACTCGGGCCTAATAGAGCAGGAAGAGGAATGGGATTTTGTGGACAGTTTATTCCAAGACCTTAATTGCTCAGCCTTTCCCCCAACCCTCATTGACGGTCAACTATTTGGTTATTTGGCTGGAGCGTTTACAGATGCCAGGGAAAATTATCCTGGCAGGATTTTCCTTGCTTGTCACGGAACCGTATTTCTTGACGAAATTGGGGACATGCCCCTACAAGCCCAGGCGAAATTACTAAAGTTTCTTGATGACGGTGGGTTTTACCCTCTAAATTGGCCGGGAACAATGAAACTTTACATCCCCACCACCATCATTGCTGCCACCAATCAACCTGTAGAACGACTGTTGGAGGAGGGGCGCTTCCGAAGAGACCTATATGAACGGTTCCGCCATAAAATCCGCATGCCGAGTCTGAGGGAACGGAGAGAGCACTTTGATGCCCTCGTAGATTTTGTCCTCCAAAACCCTGCAATCAATCCCATTATCAACGAGAAACAAAAGAAGCGCAAAATCAGAGCCATTTCTGCCAGTGCTTTAAACCGGCTTCGGGAATATGATTATCCTGGCAATTTTCGAGAATTGGAAAGCATTCTATGGAAAGCTGTTCAAAATGCAGAGGCTGAAATGAGAGATGTGATTCTCCCCCGCCATATTGAATTGCCTAAAAAAACTACTTCCTCCTAGTCATATAGCTTCCATTAGGGTTTTACTGATCACTGCCAAACTTTTTATCGGTCGTCCTTACGGGTTAATTCCAAACCCTCATTCCTGAATGCCATCACGCTGCTCAATGGTCACCTTCCAATCTGAAAACCCATCCTGGGTTTTCAGACGCGAGGCATCCTCACATATGGTGTAAATTTGATAGGTAAGTGCAAAATTTAAATTTAAATCAAGTTATAGGTATATTTATCGAATTATATTAAAATTCACGATAACCTGAAAAAGTGTCTTTAGCAAAATTACACAACAAAGTGAGATATAACAAGGTAAACAAAAACTAGAAGTTAAGTCGGGTAACCGAGATAAGTGGTTGCCGTCCCCGCAAGAGGTTTATAGTTTTGAACCCTCTCCTAATACCCACCAATCAAAGCTCATGGTGTGTGGACAAAGCCGTTGCTTTCCGATTCTCCTGAAAGAGCGGTTGGGATTTTGTTGTAAGGATGAGTTGCTATTGTTCTTTATGGCGCCCACTTATGGGATTAGTGGGCAATCCCCATCAAAAAAACTTAAGGGAGGTGCACATAGAAATGGACACCAAGCGAGGACGGAGTGGACTTAGGCGGAGAGTAGGGTTATTCGTGGACTTGTCAAACATCTTCCTTTCGGTACGGCAGTCGCAGTCATTGGGCGAGCAATGCCGAGTAGACTACGAAGCGCTCTTGAAGTTTGCCCAAAGCCGAGGACAAGTCAAAGTAGCTAAGATATATACTGCATATGATTCTGAACAAAATAAGGAAATTCTATTTTTCTTAGCAATGCGACACTTAGGATACCAAATTGTCCGCGAGCCACTTGTCAAATCGTATGCTGGAAAGAACCATGGCAACTTGGATACTGTTATCGCCTACGATCTCAGCAGGGAAGCTCCTTACCTTGATGTGATTATCCTTGTAAGCGGTGACGGGGATTTCGCTCCACTTGTCAGACGACTGAACTATTCAGGTAAGTGGGTCATAGTCATTGGTGTCGAGGGTTGCACGAGTGCCAATTTGATTATTGATAGCAACGAGTTTGTCCCTGCCTCAGCAGTGCCAGGTTTCATTAAGAAAGAGGAGCATTCAGATCAAGTTACCCTCTCGAATTCCGACAAAATGGCGATACATTCCTCCGCCAATAACGGGCGTTAGTAACCCCATCAGTAACGAGAACCCCTTAGAGCAGACACGCGCGAGTAGATTCGTAAGAGTCCTTACATACTGAATCGGGAAGGCAAAAGGTTTCCCTTCAGTAATTCCCCAGGTCTGATCTTTAGCGTAATAGGGTCGGCTCTATGCATGGGGGATTCGTAACTATCCCTTCATTTGGTGAAGGAGGGATTGCCATATGACAACGGCCCTTACAAAAGCATCAGCCTCCACAAATACAAATGGTGAGGTAGAAGCAATTTGTGAGAAGTGCCAACAGCAACTGGAGGTCAGCAAGACTTTCTTCGCGTTCAACAGCCTTTACATTGTCTGGCGCTGCCCCGAATGTGGATGTAGGTTTATAGAACCCGCCAACAATAAAGCATCCGAAAACGAAAGAGCAACCGCAAATACAACCCCTTCAAAACGGGTCAGCGGTAATGACATGGGGCCTTTGAGAACCAATGTCCGCCGACCTGTGGAGGAGGAACTCGAGAGGAAAGAAATGAGGGAGGCAAGACAGACACAACGGTTGTATCAAAAATGGCAGTCACTTCGGCAGCAGGGTCGGACACACCTGTCTTGGGAAGAGTGGATTCAGCGACGCTTGAAACAGCCCCCCTCAAAGAATCCCCAAGTTACTCAACGCAATCCAGAAGATCCAGAAGGGGGATCTGCATGCCTGATGCCCTGATCGCTGATGAAAAGATAAAGGTTTCTCCGCCCCGCTGCCAGAAGGGGCAATCATCGCCACGCGAGTGGAGCGACGCCCGAGTGGACGAAGGGACCCGGCTTGAAACCGGTTAGAGCCCGAAGAGGGTTCTCCGGGGTTCGAATCCCCGTCGCTCCGCCATAACCGCTCCCGCCGTCAACAGCTGCTTAAGACAATCCCAAAGGAGGGATTTACATGAGTGATGTCCTGGATATCCTAATTGTTGATGGTCCAAATTGGTGGAACATGTGCCGGGCACTGGGCAATCCCTTTCTGCCTTGCGCCCCCAAGTTTTTGAGCCAACTGGAAGGGCGCTTGAGTAAGATGCTGGGTAGGGAAGTGAGGTTTTCTGAACGACTGTGGGTTTCAAGACGAGTCAATAGGCATCGAGGCAACACCCGGTGGCTAACGAACACCGTTTTTCGGAGATTAAAGCGCGCGGGTTGGCAACTGTGCTTTCCTCCCCAAAATATTTCTGGTGAGAAACCTGATGACGAGCATGTGAAATGGTTGCTTTGGGAATATGCCGAACGATTACCCGAAGGAAGCCTTCTTGGATTGGGGTCTGGCGATGGTGATTTTGCAGAAACAATTCGGGACATAAAATCTGCATATCCCCGCTTGGAACTGGCGGTTATCACAACATCATATGGCCCCTTCCACGCGAACTCTTCTTTAAGGAAGTTGCCAGGGGTGCACTTTGTGGATCTGCTGCCCTCGCTCTCTTGCTTAATAGACCTCCTAACGGGTGTTCGCAAATCTTCCTATAACACCGGCAGGCGCCTTGAACTTCAGCGTTATTGATCAGGAGTATCGTCGTAGACTTTTTCAAAACATACGGAGGTGGAACCTCAAATGAAACTTCAGTCGCAATGTTCCGCCGTCGTGATGAAATCCCTGCGGACCCTTTGGGCGATAGGGCTTGACAAAAGAGATGAACTGTATCGTCAGAAATTTTCCCATCGCCTCAGTCAGTTCCTCAGAGTGCTCTGGCGTTCCTTCCCTCAATGCACCTTTGACCTTCGCCTGCTTGCTTACCCTTCCGCCTCAAAAGGTCAGATTCTCTTCGCCTTGCTTGCCTGTCCTTCAGACGCGCCAACAAATCGCCCAAACGATTTCACTCAAGAACTACTCAGACTTCTCCATGCCTTTTTTGAAGAACACGATTGGGAACATCTTCCTGACAGACAACTGGCGAGGTGGCTCAATCCCTTTCCTCTCCGCCATTTTGTCCTTTTGCGTCGGCAAATTCGTCAGATTTTTCTGGAACAACCCTTGACAACTGATCCCTTCCCAATGGGCTTCCGTCCAGACCCCCTCCCTGCTCAGCGTCGTCCAAACCTTTCGGTTTGGGGGTTGAGCCACTTCGCCCCTGATTCTGTGGATTGGCAAACGGTTTGCCATTTGCTGTTGCGCCAGGAGAGCCCTCTCCTAATCAGCGTTTGTTGCCAACCGACTTCCTTGACGGCAGAAGAAAAGGAATTTTTGCGGGATCAGATTTTCCGCTGCCAACTTTATGCCCTTACAGAAACCCGTCCGACCCTAAGCGAACAAGCAAAGGCGTGGCAAAAGCGTCTTTGGGATTGGTGGCGCCGCATGGAGGACTCTTGCTCCCTCGTCACCCTCACCTTGGCATCTCCTAAACCCATTTCCCCTTCTGTTTACCAAACCATCGGAGCGTTAATGTCTCGCCTTTCCGATGACGATAGCCCTATAGGGAGCGGCTGGGAAGTAGCGGTTCCCGATGAATCCCAAAGGCAAATTATCGCCAAAGGTATCGCTAACCTCACCCCCACTTTGCTTCCTGTTCCTAATGCCCCAGAGGCAACCCAACGCCTGATTTATCTACTTGATCCCGTAGAAGCCAGCGCCGTCTTCCTTTTGCCCCCCGCCCCGCCAGAGCCTCTACATGGAGTGACTTGTCAAGCATTTAGGATGCAACCTCTCCCTTGTCCTTTCGAGGAAGGAGTTAAGATTGGGGTGAACCGCTATCAAGGGATTACCCAACCCGTTTGCCTGTTCAACGACGACCGCCGAAGGCACATTTACATTATCGGTCAAACGGGGACAGGAAAAACAACCTTGTTGCAGACAATGATTTTGCACGATATTAGGGAAGGACACGGGGTCTGCGTGGTGGATCCACATGGTGATTTGTTTCGCCAACTCTTAGGGAAAATCCCCAAAGAACGCACGGAAGATGTCATCGTCATTGATCCCAGTGACACCGATTATCCTATCGGGTTGAACTTACTGGAGTGCGATAGCCCCGAACAGCGTTTCTTTGTCGCCCATGAAGTCTCTGAAATCATCACACGCCTGGTGGAAGATGAGTATGGGACGGCAGCAGGGCAGATGATGGGACCTTTGTTTCATCAACACACTCGCATGAATTTGCTATTGATCATGTCCGACCCAGAAGACCCTGGGACTTTGTTGCAGTTTTACACAATCTTTCAAGAAGACGACTTTTGGAGGAGATGGTTGCCACTTAAGTGGGACGACCCTGTGTTAAAGCGGTGGGTGGAAAAGGTGTTACCTGCACAAGACTACACTGGAGTTGGTTCTGACAACCTATCCTTAGGCGACTGGATCGCCAGTAAGTTCGGGGGATTGCTTTTTGACCCTCAACTTCGCCTCATCTTTGGTCAGCGTCGTTCTACGGTTAACTTTGCTCAGGCAATGAATGAAGGGAAGATTGTGTTGGTCAACCTATCTAAAGGCATGCTTGGAATCACTAATGCCCGTTTCTTTGGAATGGTGCTTTTAACAAAGTTATATGCCGAAGCCATGAAAAGGGCAAAGTTGCCAGAGAACCAACGAAGGGACTTTTTCATCTATGTTGACGAATTCCATGCAGTCGCCACTCAAGCGTTTGTCAACCTTCTGAGCGAAGGGCGGAAATTCGGCGTTAATTTGGTGCTGGCGAATCAGTTCATGACCCAAATCCGTGACAGCCGAATCATGGATAGCATCTTAGGTAACGCAGGAACGCTTATCTGTTTTCGTCTGGGTTTGGAGGATGCAGAGAGATTGGAGAAAGAGTTTCTGCCTGTCTTTACCCGCTTGGATTTGATGAACCTGCCTAATTGGACAGCCTGTATTCGGACATTGAGGGGTGGGCAAAGAGTAAAGCCTTTTACCATCCAAACTGAACCCGATGTGACCCCTTACGATGAATACCAAGCCCAAAAAGTTAGAGAAACTTCGCGCCACCGCTACGGTCGCCCCAGAGCAAAAGTAGAGGAAGAAATTCGCCAGAGTTTAGAGAAGGAGTGAAATATCTGATGGGCTGGTGACAATGCTTTTAAAAGTAAATCCCCTGCACGCCTTCCCATCACTTTAGCCAGCCAGGATGGCATTTCCGCGGTAAAGCGCGGTCCCGAGTTCGACATTGCGAGCCGATCCGAAACTTAAAAACTAAGGGAGGACACGAACGAGCGTCATTCGTTCCAAAGGGTGTAAACTCAACTTGCTTATGTGCATCTTGGGTAGCACAAAAGGACAAAACATGAGTTGGGGGTGAAACCCATGAACGCAAGGACCTTCACGACATGCCTGCTCTTGGCTCTTGCCACTTTCGCTTGCAGTCTGGGTGGTGCGCAGCAGCAATGGCGTCCGACTCATGTGGTTATCATCTTTGACACGACCAAGTCGTTTTGGAGCAACCTGCACATTGCCCACGCCATCACGGAAGGATTGCTCCGAGGGCTTCATTACGCCCTACCCGGTCATCCCGACGATGCTATGACCTTCATTGTCCTCAACGCCACGCCAAACATCGTGACGGAACTAAGCGGTCTGGATTTGCGCAGGAAAGCCGCACGGGAGTTCATCAATGCCTTCAGCAACCCCGACCCCCGCTTAGGCACCGATGTCGTTACTGCCCTTGAACTGGCTGATTTGGCTTTTTCTCGTCAACCCCAGTCTCTCAAGTTCCTCTTTATCTTCTCTGACCTGATCGTTGACCCAGCCCGAACACCCAGAGGTTTGATCCCCTTCCGACCCCTAACTGCTTTTGACTGGAGCCGACTCAACGATGTCAGCATTTGGGTCTTCCTGTGTCCCAGCGAGGTGGAGATGAAGGTCAAGCGAGAAATCCCTGCCTTGAACCGAGCCCGCTTCTTCAGCCCGCCACCGATGACCAGCGGGATCGTGGAGAAAGAGAACCTGCAAGCCTTCACCGACAGGATAGCCCAGAAATTCCAAGCCGAGTTAATGCAACGACTTAAAGAAGCACCCCGTTCCGATCCCGCAGGAAGTGTGAATCCCTTCAAGTTCCTGGGCATCCTTTTCGGAGTGTTGGCCGCTTTGATGGTGATGTTGATTGCTCTTTCAAGGCTCAAAGGAGGTGAAAGACGATGAATGCATGGCACTCCTTTGCCATCGCCTTGGTCTTGTCCATGGTTGGGGGTCTCTTCTTTCTTGTCGTTGTGCGGGAGTTACTGGGGGCGAGGTGGGCGCGCATCTTGGAAGCGATGAGAGGTTTGATTTTTTGGAGCGTCCCTTGGGTCATCTTGACCGCCTACGCATATCTCTTGCAAGCGACGACTTTGGGCAAATTGACCCGTTCGGAACTCGTCGGGATGGGCGAACCATGGTTCGCTTTTATCCACCAAACCATCCAAATGACAACCCCCTATGTGATGGCGGGCATCTTGACTTTTTTGGCGGCAGCGGGCGGCTTTTTGGTGGCAACCCACCTTGATATGCTTTTGGCACTCATCGGTTTGGTGTCTCAGGGAACAAAGATGTCTCCAGAGGAACAAGCAGGCTTGATCCCCAACCTCATCTCCTCCCTCATCTTCATCCTTGCTGGCATGGTCATGATCTGGGTTGATGCGCGCGTCTTCTCCTTGCGGTGGGCTTTAGACATTGCCGAACTTGAGACAGAACTGCAAGGAGTTCCCATGATTGCCCGCCTTATCTGCTGGGGCTACTTCTTAGGCTTCATCCTTCTCTCTTGGATTCTCCACCGTAAGTATCGGCAATTCCTTGACGCCATCAACATAGACGAGATAGACGAGGACGAAGGGCGAGAGGCACCAAGGCGAGAAACGCCTCAGCAAGTAACCCCTACTCATGAGGAAGCCGTTGCGCCGGAGACTCACCGGCGGCTAATAACTTCACCAGACAACGGAGAGGGTCAGCGAATCACTATTCACCGAGAGCCAATGGTGGAATTTCCTGTCATTCCTGAACAATTGCCTTCCGATGGCAACAATGAGGAAGCCGTGTTGCCAGAACATTTTGACCCATTCCAAACGCGGAGGTGGTAAAAATGTCGGAACGCTTCGTGGCGACTACAGAAATTGTGAGCACAGGTCAAAGCAGTTCTCTTCTCAGCGACATCATTGCGGCGGCATTTGGTGCCCTTGTTGGCGACATTGCCCGCCTCTTTGATTTTTCTGCTCCCGCTTACAGCACTGAAGAACTTTTAAGGCAGGTGCGAATTTCCACTCGGCAGTTGGCATCTGTTCACCTGAACGCCTTGTCGCAACAATTCCCTAAACTTCCTAAAACCCATCTCCAACCACTGGCGAATGCCCAAGCCCTGCTGCAATCCATTAAGAATCAGCCCTTGCTGTCCTTCGGGATGCAAAAAGTGAAACCGCAGGAATGGGAGACCGCTCAACGACTTTTAATTAATGCCCAACACCAATGGCAGCGTGGGGGGTTGACTGATGCCGTCAAAAGCGCCCGCCAAGCCCAAAGGTTGCTGGAATCTGGGTTAAGGGAAGTCCATACCCGTTTAGCAGAAGCCCAACATCAAATCGTCGTTGACTCCACTATAAGAAGCCTGCGAGAAATGGGTTACAAAGTTCACACCCAAAGCGCCTGTTCCCCAGTCGGGTCTTGGACGGCTCTTTGGGCGACGAAAGGTGCAAAAGCAATTGCCGTCGTCGTTTCCCCGAAAAGCCAACTGATGATGGACATGATTGGCTGGGAGGGGACGACATGCCAAGCAGAATTGATTGCCTTCCGACAGCGGATGACCCAAAAGGGTGTCCAGTTTCGTGAGGGAAGGCGCTACTACCATGGGCGAAGGGAAGGCGGCCTGCTAATTCAAGAGGCTGCGAAAGTGGCCAGAGAAAACCGCGTGCCTTTCACGCAAGCCCTCTTGCAGGTGGCTTGTAGGGGTCGGCTTTTTGAGCAACAAAATGAGCAACAAAGGCGGCAATCTGCTGCCATTTTGGTTCAACAACGCTTGAAGACTTGAAGGAGGAATGTGCGATGCCTTCAACAACAAAAACGCCAAAATGGATTCAAGAGTGGGAGCAAGCACGCCGTTCTGGACGGAGAGGTTTCATCTTTGTCTTCAACACGACGGATTATGTCTATGACCCTAACAATGGTCTTCCACCTTGCCGCTTGAAGTATTACCTCGCTCAAAGGCTTCAAGGGGAAGGCTACACTGTTTGGGGCTATTCGCTGGGACAGGGTATCTACCGGCTGTCAAGGCAAAACAACCAACGCCCCGAAGTGACTGACCCCCGCAGTCCTGAGGAAGTCTTCCGTTGGTTGACCCGCCAACTGAGGCAACCTGAGCCTCCAACAGCAGTCATACTTGACCATGCTGACTTGTTGGCGCCCAACGCGCAAGGATTAACTTCCGCCGTCCTCTCCCCTACTCACATGAACCTCTTGGAAATCTTGCACGGTTGGGGGATCGATGACGCCATTCGTCAGACCCAAAACCTTTGCTTGCTCATCAGTTACCAGAACGAAGTCCACGAGTTATTGAGACAGGGTGGCGGCTATCGGGTCATTCAAGTGGATCTGCCTGACGAGCAGTCACGCCTTTCGTTCACCCAGTTCTTAATTGAACGGCATTATGGGCAGTTGGCAGAAGGGTTGGAGGTGGATGCTTTTGCCCGCATCACAAGTGGGCTTCGGTTGCAGGACATAGAAGAATTGTTTAGGTTGGCTGGAGGAAATGGAGTGAACACCTCTCTCGTGCGGGAGAAGAAGTCACAGACCATCAAACAATTGGGGCGAGATTTGGTGGAGGTCATAGAACCAACCTATGGTTTTGATGGCGTGGCGGGGTTGCGCCACTGCATTGATTATCTCCAACTTCTTCTGTGGCAAATCCGTTCAGGTGCCACCAATGTGCCTCAAGCAATGCTGTTTGCAGGCCCACCTGGCACAGGGAAGAGTTTCCTCGTCAAGGCTATCGCCAAGGAAATGGGTTGGACACTTCTGCGGCTGGGCAACATCCGCGAAAAATGGGTAGGAGCCTCTGAGCGCAACTTAGAGTTAGCACTGTGGATTATAGAAACCCTCGCTCCCTGTATCGTCTGGGTAGACGAAATTGATCAAGCATGGGGTGGACAAAGAAACATAGGTCCTTCAAGCGACGCAGGAACCAGCGAGCGCATGATGGCTCGTCTTTGGGAATTCATGGGAGGCATGAAGCACCGCGGGAAGATTCTCTGGATAGGGACCACAAACCGACCTGACATTTTGGATGCCGCCACTTTAGACCGCTTCTCCGTCGTTATCCCCTTCCTCCACCCGACGAGTCAAGAAATTCAAGAGTTACTCCCGGTTCTGGCTCGCCAAGTTGGCAGGGAGTTGGCGGAGGAGGTGAACGCATTTGAAGTTGCCCAAGTGCCATCGCTTCGCTTACCAACGGTGAGAGCCCTGCAGGAGGTTATAAGTATGGCGGGAGCCTTTGCTGACATGGAAGCAGGTAAGGTTGGAGTGCCAATCCACCAACGCCACTTGCTCCGCGCTGCCCATGAGTTCAAGCCAAATTACAACCCCCTTGTGCATGAGTTCATCGCATTGACAGCCATCCGAATGACTTCCTTCTCCTTCCTCCTCCCTTGGCGAACCCTTCATGATCGCCGAACCGATTACGAGTTGCCCGAATACCTCAAGGGCATCGTTGACGAAACGACCGGTGAGGTGGACATCATGGCTCTCCACCGACGGCTCTCAGAGTTGCGCCGTGTCGTTGATCCCTTCAGTAGTTGAGGTGATTTACATGCTGACACAACTTGAACGGGACGAAGTTTTTGAGTCGGCTTTGGTTGGGCGCGGGGTCGTGGCGGGGTGGGAAAGGAGTTTCGCCGAATTTTGTGGGGTCAAGGATGCCTTCGGGACTGCCTCTGGAACGATGGCTCTCTATCTCGCCTTAAAAGCCGTCGGCGTAAAAACAGGCGATGAAGTGATCGTGCCTGCTTTGGATTGGTATGCAGCAACGGCTGCTGCCTTGCATTTAGGCGCTATCCCTGTCTTCGCCGATACAGAACCGAACTTGCCCACCGTTTCGCCCCTTTCGGTAGAGGAAAGAATCACGGAAAGGACAAAAGCCATCGTAGCCACTCACCTGTTCGGTTACCCTTGCAACATGCCTGCCCTTCGCAGCCTCGCTGACCGACATGGTATCCCACTCGTGGAAGATTGTGCCCAAGCCCTGGGGGCAACCTGCCACGGGAAGAAAGTTGGTGCTTGGGGCGATGCGGCTTGCTTTAGTTTTGGGGTCGGGAAAGCGCTTTGCTGTGGAGAGGGAGGGATGATCGTGACCGACCGAGACGACATCGCTGAACGGATCCTCGCACTGGCTGCTCACCCACTGAGGCAGGAGTGGGAGGGGATAGAAGTCAACCCCTTTGCCCTCAGGGCGCCTTTGAGCCCTATTGCGATCCTTTACCTTTTGAGGGAGTGGGAGCAGTTAGAGGAACGATTGGCGGAGCGCTGCAACGCTTTTGACAGGATCAACGCTGTCTTGGCAGAGACAAAAGTTCTGCTCCCCTTGCCTCCCCGCGATGGTTGCCAACAAAGCGGTTACCGTTTTGTCGCCCTCGCTCCAAGCAAGAAGGTGAAAAGGTCAGCGATGATAGCCCTTTTGGCTGCAGGTTTGCCCGTCAGTGATGTTTTTGGGGCAAAATTGCTCCCCGAGGAACTCGCTAATGTCCTCAGGAAAGGGTTACTCTGCTGGCATCCCTTCCCTGAACGATTGACCTCAGTAGCATCTCTTTCTTGCCCCAATGCCAAAGCCTTTTTAGGTCGGGCTTTGGTCCTTGATTGGCGGATCGGCTTAGACGATGAAGCGTTAAACCGTCTTAGGGAAATTTTAAGGAATGACAAATTCTGTAAACGAGGTGATCAGTATGGCACTCTCCTTTGATGAACTCAAGATGCTTGCGAGGCAAACTGGCTTGAAAGTTTTCTGTGACGAAGAAAAGCAAATGCTTATTATTGGAGGCGTGGGCAGAAACGGTGTTTGCCACCTCATCGTCCACTTGGTAGAAGACGGTGAAGCACTTTACTTTCGGATCCCTTATCTTGCTATTGTTCCAAAGGATCACCCCCACTTTACCAAAATATTGCTGACGCTGCTATCGGAAAATGATCGAGTAAAACTTGGACGCTTTTGCCTCGATCCTGAAGATGGTGAAGTTTATATTGATTGGTTCCACTCTATAGAAGACGGGACCTTAACCAGCACCCAACTACTGAGGTGCATTAAGACCTTAATGATCCTTGCCGATGAGGTTAGGGCGCGCCTCAAGCATTTGTTAGAGACAGGCGAAGATTTGCCCGAGGAAAGAAGGATTGAAGGCATGTTAAGGAGGCTGCTTAGCAGTGGTCTTCCCGAGGAAGTGGAAGTTCGGCTGAGGCGGCTCTTCCAAGACTTTGAGACATCCGGGGAGGAAAACGAAGAAGACCAATCTAAGGAGTGATTGACTTTGCCACAAAAGATGGGCGAAATAGAAATCTCTCCCCTTCCGAAAATTCGGAAATTAACGGAAGGGCTAAAGGAGAGGGTTGGGGCAAAAAGGCGGGGAAAACCGCGA
>Ga0079992_131739_pt1 | contig 23066 bp, 17 predicted proteins | sample FaiFalFF_MnMetaG_3_FD_69197 | JGI IMG/M metagenome (GOLD analysis project Ga0079992, IMG submission 69197) | Freshwater microbial communities from Yellowstone National Park, Wyoming, USA - Fairy Falls B (FF_Mn_B) MetaG (SPADES assembly) (version 2) | ecosystem: Environmental > Aquatic >... | reverse complement strand
TGGGAATGCGCCAGCGATACTCATCTATTTGAATAAGGGGACCTTTCCAAACCTCGCTCATCGCGTCGACACCTCCTGCAAGGGGAAATTATACCCTATTGGAGCGCTTCCAGCACGCGCAGGGCGATTTGGGCGTTGCCCGCGGGCGGCATGAGATAGATTCCTTGCGCATAGGGGGCGGCTTCGCGTACAAATTGCTGGGCGATTTCCAGTCCCACCTCCAGCGCGCTCTCTTCGGGCGCTTCTGCCATGCGGCGCAGCACTGCTTCGGGGATGCGGATGCCCGGCACCTCGTTGTGCATAAATTCGGCGTGGCGGGCACTGCGCAACGGCAGCACACCCACAAACCACGGCACGCCCAGTTGCTGACAGATTTCGGCGGTGGCTTCCACGACGGCTATCTCAAATATCGGCTGCGTGTAGACCAGATGTGCCCCCTCGTCCACCTTGCGCTGCAGGCGCTCGCGCTCCGCCGCAAGGTCGGTCGCCAGCGGGTTGTAGGCGACAGCGATCGTGAAGTTTGCCCGCATGCCAATCGTGTTGCCTGCCAAATCGAAGCCTTCATTAAATCGCTTCAGAATGCGCACCAGTCCGATAGCGTCCACATCGAACACGCTGGTGGCGGTGGGATAGTCGCCGATTTGGGCAGGGTCGCCCGTAATCGCCAGCACATTGCGGATGCCCAACGCGTGCGCGCCCAACAAATCGGACTGAATCGCCAGTAGGTTGCGGTCGCGGCAGGCAAAGTGCATCATGACCTCGATACCCGCTTGCTCCTGAATGAGGTGCGAGATAGCCATCACATTCATGCGCAGGCGGGCACGCGCCCCGTCGGAGATGTCGATGAGGTGGACGCCATGTGCCTTGAGCAGGCAGGCGTTCTCGATAACCTTTTGTACCCGCAGCCCCCGCGGCAGGTCTAACTCCACCGTAATGATGCGCTCCTTGCCCAGCCGCTGGGACAGTTGCGAGGGTTCCGCAAGAGGCAGCTCCTCTGGTCGGCGCTCACGCAGTGGGATGGAGACCGCCGCTGATGTACGGCGCGGCTTGAGCCCAGCCACCGCGCGGGCAACGGCACGGATGTGGTCTGGCGTTGTGCCGCAGCAACCGCCCACGATGCATGCGCCCGCTTCCACCAGCCGCGCCGCGTATCGCCCGAAATATTCGGGCTGAATGTCGTACACCACCTGACCCCGCACCAGTTGAGGCAAGCCGGGCGTCGGCATCGCCGAGATGGGCAGCTCAGTCGCATGCGCCAGCATCCGCACGATGTCCAGCATGCGCTGGGGACCCACTATGCAGTTTGCACCGATCGCATCCACCTCCAGCGCGCTGATTTCGCGGGCGAAACGCTCGGGCAACCCTTCCATGAGCGTCTCGCCATCCTCGATGAAGCCCTTGGAGGCAATAATCGGCAGGTCGGGTGCAAGGCGGCGCACGGCACGAATCGCCACTGTTAGCTCGCGTGGATCCACAAAGGTCTCCAGAATGATGCCGTCCACTCCTGCTTCAATCAGGGCTTGCGCCTGCTCTTCAAATGCCTGCTCCGCCTCTTGGAGTCGAATCTCGCCCAGTGGCTCCAGTGGCTTGCCCACAGGACCCATCGAGCCGAACACGAGCGCGTCCTGCCCGACCGCCTCACGCGCCAACTGCACCCCTGCCATGTTCACACGCCGCACCAACGCATCGGGCGAGCCGTACTGCTCCAGCAAAGGCTGGACAGCGGGTAGCTCGCTGCCGCGCTCGGGGATGTTCAGCAAGCGGATGCGGTTCGAACTGTAGGTGTTGGTTTCGATGAGCCGTGCGCCCGCTTCGTAATACTCGCGATGGAGTGCCTTCACCAGCTCGGGATGGGTCAGATTCGCCAAATCATAGGGCATGGTGATACCGCGCAACGCCAGCATCGTGCCCGTTGCGCCGTCTGCCACCAGCACGCCCTGCTCCAAACGCTGCCGAAACGCCTCGCGCGTCATCCCGAAGGGATTGTACCATAAGTTCACGGGCTTTCGTCCCAAACAGGATGGTGGACATGCCATAATAAAGGAGGCGTGCGGGGCAGGGCTGCCGATTGGCGCACTGGACAGCGAGGTCGCGCAACACACTCAATCGGGGCGACTTGATGAGTTACCGCTTACCATACAAACAACAGGAGGTTTGAGGGATGATGAAGCGAGTCTATCTCTTTGAGGAAGGACGCGCCGACATGCGCGACCTGTTAGGCGGGAAGGGCGCGAACTTAGCGGAGATGACCACCATCGGGCTGCCTGTACCGCCCGGTTTTACTATCACGACCGATGTGTGCCGCGACTATATGCGGCGCGGACGATTGCCCGATGATTTGATGGACGAGGTGCGCGATAAGCTCAAGGTGGTGGAGCAGCGGGTGGGCAAACGATTCGGCGACCCGCAGAACCCGCTGCTGGTCTCGGTGCGTTCGGGCGCGAAGTTCTCGATGCCCGGCATGATGGACACCATTCTCAATCTGGGGCTGAACGACGAGACCGCTCAAGGCATGATTCGACTCACCAAAAATCCGCGCTTTGTGTATGACGCCTATCGCCGCTTCATTATGATGTTCGGCGATGTGGTGATGGATGTGCCCAAAAAGCGGTTCGAGGAGCGCTTCAGCGAATTGAAGGCACGACTGGGCGTCACGCAGGATACCGAAGTGCCCGCCGACGCGCTCCAGTCGCTGGTGGAGGAGTTCAAGCAGATTGTGCGGGAGCATGGCAAGGAGTTCCCCCAAGACCCGTGGGTGCAGCTGGAGATGGCGATCGAGGCGGTGTTCCGCTCATGGAACAACGAACGGGCAGTGGTCTATCGCGAGCGGGAGAAAATCCCGCACGATTTGGGCACAGCGTGCAATGTGCAGGCGATGGTGTTTGGCAATATGGGCGACGATTCGGGCACAGGGGTCGCCTTCACGCGCGACCCCGCCACAGGGGAGAAGGTGCTTTATGGCGAGTTCCTACCGAACGCGCAGGGCGAGGATGTGGTGGCAGGCATTCGCACGCCCCTGCCACTGAGCGCGCTGCGTGAGCGCATGCCCGAGGTGTATCAACAGTTTCTGGAGATTGCCGACCGACTGGAGCGGCACTATCGCGACATGATGGACCTGGAGTTCACCATCGAGCGGGGCAAATTGTGGATGCTACAGTGTCGGGTTGGCAAACGGACGGGGCGTGCCGCTGTGAAAATCGCCGTCGATATGGTGCATGAGGGACTCATTGGGCGCGACGAGGCGGTGCTGCGCGTCTCGCCCAGTCATCTGGATCAGGTGCTCCATCCTCATCTGGATGAGCGGGCACTTGCCACGGGCGAATATCCCCTGATTGCGCAAGGGCTGGGTGCTTCGCCCGGCGCCGCCAGCGGGCGTGCCATGTTCGATGCCCGACGCGCCATCGAACGCGGCAAAACGGAGCCTGTGATTCTGGTGCGACCCGAAACAAACCCCGACGATGTGGGCGGCATGTTGGCATCCAAAGGGATCCTCACTGCTCGCGGAGGGATTACATCTCACGCGGCTGTGGTAGCGCGTGGCTTTGGCATCCCCTGCGTCGTCGGCTGCGAAGCCATTAGCGTGGACGAAGAGAACGCACTGTTCACCGTCGAAACGGAAACGGGCACGCTCACTGTGCGCGAGGGCGACTATATCAGCATCGACGGCAACACGGGCAAGGTCTATTTGGGGAATGTACCCACCCAAGCGCCTGAGATGGGTGCCGAGATGGCACAGCTGCTGCGGTGGGCGGACCAATTCCGCCGCCTGCGGGTGCGGGCGAACGCCGACACCCCTCACGATGCCGCCAAAGCCCTCGAATTCGGCGCGGAAGGCATCGGGTTGGCACGCACCGAGCATATGTTCTTCGGCGAGGAGCGACTGCCCATCGTGCAGGAGATGATACTGGCTCGCACACCGAAAGAGCGGCGCGAAGCCCTTTCGCGCCTGCTGCCGTTCCAACGCAACGATTTCCTCGGTATCTTCGAAGTGATGCGGGGGTTGCCCGTCACCATTCGCCTCATCGATCCGCCCCTCCACGAGTTCCTACCTCGATATGAAGAGTTGCTGCGCGAAGTGATTACACTGGAGTTGACCGCGCCCGATTCGCCCGAATTAGCCGAGAAGCGGCGGCTGCTCCAGCGCGTCGAAGAGCTGCACGAGGCGAACCCGATGCTGGGATTGCGCGGGGTGCGCCTCTCCATCCTCTATCCCGAAATTGTCGAAATGCAGGTGACCGCCATTATGGAGGCTGCTGCCGAAGCCCAACGGCGCGGCTACGACCCCCATGTGGAGATTATGATCCCGCTGGTGGGGCATGTGAACGAACTACGAGTCGTGCGGGAGAACCTGGAGCGAATCGCCAAAGAGGTCATGGCGCACGAGGGCGTCTATATCGACTATAAGTTCGGCACGATGATCGAGATTCCGCGTGCCGCGCTCACCGCTGCCGAGATTGCCCAGCACGCCCAGTTCTTCTCCTTCGGCACGAACGACCTGACCCAGACGGTGTTCGGCTTCAGCCGCGATGATGCCGAAGGCAAGTTTCTGGCTTACTATGTGGAGCAGAAAATCTTGCCCGATAACCCCTTCGTCACGCTGGACCGGGAGGGTGTCGGCAAGTTGATTGAGATGGCGGTGCGAGCAGGGCGCGCAGCACGACGCGAGCTGAAAGTGGGAATCTGCGGTGAGCATGGCGGCGATCCCGCCTCGATAGAGTTCTGCCATGAGCTGGGGCTGGACTATGTGAGCTGCTCGCCCTATCGTGTGCCTATCGCGCGACTGGCAGCTGCCCAAGCCGCCCTGCGCCATCGCGTCGCCGTGACGGTGGACAAATAGGGAGACAGCAGTTTACGGCTCGCTCTGTTTATAGCGGCGCAGGGCAATTCGAGCAACAGCCACAGCTGGCTTCATACGCGGGGTGCGGAAGCGGGCATGCGGGTAGCTCCGGCTGAATCGCCTTTCGAACGCAGCGCGAAAGAGGGTCCGCCCACGAAACATCCCGCCTGTGAGCGCAACCATGAACGCCTCGTGAGGGTCAAACAGCCCGCGTGCGCAGGCAATCGCATCCCGTGCCAGCCATTCCGCCCGCGCGATAAGGATATGTTGCGCCACCATGTCGCGCTGTTTCGCTGCCTGTATAACTTTGCGGGCAAAACCTGCTAATTGGTGGCGCGACACCCCTTTCTGATAGAAAAGGGGGATCAGCTCCTGCAGGTCCTGCACGCCAAAATAGGCGCGCGCCGCACCGACCAGTTTGGTGGGGAACCCACGCCCATCCCAGGCGCGTACGGCGGCGCGCAGTCCGTGCAGGGCGACATCATACGCGCTGCCCTCATCACCCAACAAAGCGCCCCAGCCCCCCACCGTGCGCACCAGTTCGTCGTGGACAAATACGGAGATAACGGAGCCAGTGCCTGCGACGACTGCCAACCCATGGGCATACATCCTGCCCGTGCTGACAAACGCCATCCGCGTCTCTTCGACGGGGAAAGCGGGTGGGTTGCCCAGACGCTGCAGCAGCCACTCCCAGTTGGCACGCGTGCCCGCGACGGTATAGCCCAGCGCCAGCACCGTGGCTTCGATGCCCTGCAGCGCACCCTCTAATGCCTTTTCAAACGATTTGCGCTGCACCGCCTCGCTAACAAAGTTGAGATTAGCGGGACCACCCTCCGCATAGGCAAGCACCTTGCCGCCTTCATCCAGCACGGCACAACCGGTCTTTGTGCCACCACCCTCTAAACCCACTATGACTCTCATTTGTCAACTATGATCCAGAATTAAACCGCACAATTTTCTCCCAATCCAGTTCTCCCGCTTCGTTGGCGAACTCCTGTAAAAGATCGCGCGTGAAGCGGTTGACCGCTTTTGCCCATTCCTGCTCATATTGCTGACGATATTGTTCTGGGTAGTCCTTCATCAGGCGGATGAGTTTGAGGTAGAAATCGGGATCGCCCGTCAGCTCCTGCCAAAAAGCCTGTCCTGCGACAAGACGATAGCGTCGCTTCTTCGTAGGGGCACTTTTTCGCTTGCCATAGGAGCAACCAAGGATGGGATCAAACTGCTTACCAAGTTTTAGCAGATGCTGACGCAATCGATTCTGCAGCTCTTGAAACTCATCATTCATGCGAGCCACTTGGCTGGCGTTAAAAATATTCGGACCCGATTTGACGGCGATGGCTTTGTAGGTAGTTTCGCTTTCGATTTCTATGTCAATACCTTTAGCAGAAGATTTTTTTCCTTGACTGACAGCAAGCACGATGGGTTCCACAAAGGCGTCACCGAATATTGTCTCATCGGATGCCTGGGTGTGTATCTGCAGAATGTATTCCACCAATTCCGCAGCGGTGCGCAATCCTATAGCACGCATTAGATAGGGATTTTTGCGCTTAAGCACCTCATGCAAGCGCAGCTTGGATAGATTCTCGATTCGCCTGCGATAAAACGCGTTAAGACAATCCTTGATTATCTGCTCCAGCTCATCGGGATTCATACGGCAACCGTGTTTCTGCGAAAGTGTAAAGATTTGGCTCCGCCTTCTCTTTGGCGATGCGCTCCTCCGCTAAGCGCACATACTCCTCTATGATTTCGATGCCGATATAGCGACGGTCCAAGCGAACACATGCCACAGCGGTTGTACCGGAGCCGATGAACGGGTCCAGCACCACATCGCCGGGTTCGGTGAACAGTTTGATGAACCACGCGGGCAGATCTACGGGGAAAGTGGCGGCGTGATAGCGATTATAGCATTCGGTTGCCATGTGGAGCACATTGGTCGGATAAGCCCATTCGCGTCCGAGCCAATTGGCAATGCGTTTGCCAAAACCGCTGCCCGCTCGCGAGTTAAATCGGTACAGGTCATTTTCACCCAGCTTTTTGAGGCGCTCGTGTCGCCAATCTCCCATTGGCACCATCACCGCCTCCTGAAACATCTTGAATTGGCGTTGCTTGGTGAAGTGAAGCAGACGCTCCCAAGCATCCCGAAACCGATTTGGCCATTTGCCGGGATAACAGTTCTTTTTGTGCCAGATATACTCTTCGGTCCAAAGCCAGCCCTGCTTGCGCATCGCCAAAATCAGCTCCAGCACATAGGTGTGTCGCTCACCGTCCACCACACGCTCTTTGATATTCAACACGAAGGAACCCGTCGGTTTCAGCACGCGCAGCAGTTCCGCTGAGATAGGCAGGAACCACTCCACATACTTGTCGGGATGGATCCCACCGTATACATTCTTGCGCTGGTCCGCATACGGCGGCGAGGTGATGACGAGATCGATGCACGCATCGGGCAACTGTTTCAGCACCTCGCGACAGTCGCCATGCACAATCCGATTCAGAAAGGGTGCCAATCCGTCATCAGCCAACAGCATACAACAGGAAGTATACCCCATAGGAGGTCATATCCAGCGTTTGTATTCGGCAGCGACGCGCTGTTGGACATCGCGCAGTGCCTGTTCGGGCGTCTTGTTGCCGCTGATGAGAAAATCCTGGGCGGTGTAAAGCTCGTGCAGGTAGAGCGTTGCCACGGGCGTAGTGGGGAAGAAGCGGGCGTTCGGGCTGTCCACCAAATCGAGAAAGCGAGCATAGCCCCGCTTCCAGATTTCGCCCGGATGGCGCACCGTGCGCAGTTGTGGATTTTTCAGCACGCGCCGAATGTTGGGAATGCCGTGCATCGTCTCGGCAAACAGCACCTGCGCCTCCTCGCTCTGCATCCACACGAAAAAGTCCCACGCCTCGCGCGGATGTCTCGACTCGCGCGGGATGCAGAACATGTTCTGCCCGATCCATGTGGGGCGTTGCAAGTACGGTCGGCGAGCAGGGTAGGGGATAGGCGCCACCTCATAGGGCACATGGGGAGCGTATTTTTGGAACCAGTACGGGTTCCACTGCCCGTTAATCATCATGGCGATTCGCCCCAGAAAGAAGGGATTGTTGGTGCCCTGCTCGTTGCCGAAGCCGGCGGTAAACGCCTGCACGCGCCTGCCACCGCCCATCGCCTCGATGAGCGCACGATAGTAGCGCGCCGCTTCGAGATTCACCGGGTGGTCGGCGGTGATGGCACCCGTCTGCGGGTCGATGAACTGCCCACCGAAGGCGCCGATGATGTAAATCAGGTCGGGTGGGCGGATGCCCAGCACCCGAATCTCGCCCGTGGAGTCGCGCAAGGTGAGCTGGCGGGCATAGTCCAGCATCTCTTCCAGCGTGCGCGGGGGACGATGAGGTGGTAAGCCTGCCTTGCGAAACAGCGCGGGGTTCCAGAAGAGTGCTTGGGCATCAAGCAGGTAAGGCATCGAGTAGAGCTTGCCCCGATAGCGCCCCTGTTCGAGGGCAGCGGGCACAAAATCTTGCTCCTGTAGACCCGATTCGCGGAACCATTCGTCCAGTGGCAGCAAGGCATTATTGGCAGCTAAGGGGGCAAGATAGCCCGGTTCACGCAGCGTGAAGAAATCGGGCGGTGCGCCCGCCACAATCGCGCGGATAATCTTGGTGTCTTCCACAGCGCCCAGATTCTCCAGATAGACGCGGCTTTGGATACGGTTATAGTGGTCGACCACGCCCTGAAACACCTTCTCCTCGTCGCCCGACCACATGCTCCAGACGCGCAGATGCAGCCGTCCGTCGCGCTTTTCGAATCGACCGGCGCACCCGCTCAGCATCAGCAGCGCGATACTGGCACCTAATCCCTGCTGCCACTTGGGCATCCCGTGTGGGAAGTATACCGTTTAGAGCCGTCGTCCCATAACCTCAGCGAGGGGGCGCAAGGTGCGCATCAGCTCTCGAAAAGTGTCTGGCGTGAGCGACTGCGCGCCATCCTTGAGGGCGCGGGCAGGGTTGGGATGCACCTCAATCAGAACGCCATCGGCACCGGCTGCCAATGCGGCGCGGGTCATCGCCGGCACCAGTGAGGCGCGCCCTGTGCCATGGCTGGGATCCACAATAATCGGCAGGTGCGAAAGCTCCCGAATAGCGGGCACGGCGTTCAGGTCCAGCGTGTTGCGGGTGTAGTTCTCGAAGGTGCGGATACCGCGCTCACAGAGAATAATCTGCTCGTTGCCGCCCAGCCAAATATATTCGGCAGCCTGCAGCCACTCCTCGTAAGTGGCCCACATCCCGCGCTTGAGCATGACGGGCTTGCGAACACGCCCAACCTCGCGCAGCAGGTCGTAGTTCTGCATGTTGCGCGTGCCAATCTGCAGGATGTCGGCATAGTCGCACACCAGTTCCACCATGCGGGGGTCCATCACTTCGGTGATGACGGGCATGCCGGTCAGGGCGCGTGCCTGCTGGAGCAGTTCCAGCGCGGCGCGTCCCATCCCGTGAAACGAGTAGGGGCTGGTGCTGGGTTTGAACGCGCCCCCACGCAGGATATGGGCGCCTGCTTGATGCACCTCCTGCGCCGTTTTGAACAGCTGCTCCTCACTTTCGACGGTGCAGGGACCCGCCATCACCACGAAGAGGTCACCGCCGATAGGTAGCCCTTGCACCTCCACGACCGTGCGCTCGCGGAACTTTTTTGAGACGAACTTGTAGGGCTTCAGCACGAGGGTGACCTGCTCCACCCACGGCAGCGATTCGAGCTGCTCTTTCGCTTCGTTTCGGTCTAATTCAGGCGCGCCGACGGCAGCAATCACAGTGCGCTCCACGCCATAGATGGGATGGATGTCGAACCCGAACTGGCGCAGCCGCTCCTCCACATCCTGAATCTGCTCTTGGGTTGCCCCCGGTTGCATGACGATAATCATCGTGCTGACCTCCGTGAAAAAGTGGTTGCGTTGTGCGTGCCACGCCGTTGGGGAAGGGAGCGCCGTCGCTCAAAGCGTTATAAGCAGCAACTTTTGTGCCACATGGAGGCGCAACGGCAGCAAATGCCGTCGCGCCTCTTTTAGATACCCACTTAGCAGTGGGATAGATTACTCATCTCCCGATTCACCGAAGTTAAACAGTACTATCAGCAGGTCAGCGTCGTCGACGATGCCGTCACCATTCACATCAGCTGTACGGGACGAGCTACCAAACTCAAAAAGTACTTGAAGCAGGTCGGCATCGTCGATGAGATTGTCATTATTCAAATCACCTGCCCGATTAAAAACGAGCTTAAGATAAGCAAAGCCCTGCGGATCAATCTGAACCGCTTCACGCTTCACGGACAGATAGCTGCCTGCTTTGGCAATCACGGTATAGGTTCCGCTGCCGGGAACACGCTCCGAGAATCGCCCGAAAGCATCCAAAGTGGTGCTGATGGTGTGGGATTCACCCCCTTGACGAAGGGTGAGGGTAAGCGGAACACCAAGACGCTGACCTTGATAATCGGTTAGTATAACCTGTCCGTTGATAATCTCTGGCGAGTTCACAGGACGGATGCGGTAGATGCGATTAGCTAAATGCGAAATCACATAGAGATAGCCGTCAGGTCCTATCTTCAGATCGGACACAACACCCCAGTTGGTGCCCCACGCATTCAGGTTGCGCTCGTCGCTGTCATCCGCCACAAGATCCTGCAGGCGCGAATCGGTGAATATGAACCCGTCACGCTGAGCATTCATTTGAAACAGATAGAGCCGCGAATTTACTGATTCACCAATCACGCACTGATCGCGCAGGTCCGGATCGAAACGCGCTGAGCGTAAGAAGCATATCGCCGCCACGCCAATCGGTCTATACCAAGAGAAACGCGGGTCATCATAATAAGCATTCGGCAGCATCACAAGGTCACTGGCATTATAGGCGCGGTTGCCATTCTCATTATAAGTAGCATCGCGAGCATCGGGTCCCATAATCTTAACCCAGCCGCTATTCATGCCAGGAAAAGCGATGTTAATCTCATCGTAGACATTCGGACCGTTCTCGGTGAACCAAAGCCAGCCGGTACGGGCATCAAATTGCAGCCCGAACGAGTTGCGGATACCATACGCATACAGCGCCCGGATTCGTGGGTCAGGATGGGACGCAAAGGGGTTATCTGCCGGGATGGAACCGTCATCGTTGAGACGGTAAATGCCACCAGCACCCAACACACCGGAGGCGTTGCGGTTAACCTCGATCGTGTTGCTGGTATGTTGGCGATGATCCCCTATCACAATGTAAAGCTTTCCATCGGGTCCAAATCGGATAACTCCACCGAAGTGATATCTGTCGTTACGAATAGGAACAGTCCAGATGTCGATAGGTTCAATCAGAGCTGTTCCATTAAAGCGATAACGCACGAGCCGCGAACGTAAACTTACAGTAGGCGCATTCGGATCGGGTTCTGTATAGTAGAGGTAAACATAGCCATTTTGCTCGAAGTCTGGGTGCAGCTCGATGCCCAGCAAGCCGTGCTCCCAGTTCGCGGAAGAGACCTCCAGTGTTAGCAACGGCTCACTGATGACACCATTTGTCACCCTTCGCACCCTACCTACTCGGGGCGACGAGCTGTCATCCACCTTTTCCAGCACAAAAAAGTCGTTGGGATTGGCTGGGTTAAGCCAGGTCATCATGATAGGGCGTGATAGCCCGGAACTGATGATTGTGTCGTACGTCAGTCGCGAATCGATGAGCGTCTGAGCTACGCTTGCGGCAACTAAAACGCTGAAACCCAGAATCTGCCATAGTTTTCTCATCGCTTTACCTCCTTCCATCAGGTTATGCCCGACCTGTGTCAAGCGCTTATATTATACCCAATTTGCTACCTTGTCAAGTCCTCCCCTCTCTTAAGGGTGCAATATGCACATCCAAAGGAGAGATGCATTATGCTGGACACAATCATCACAGCCCTCTGTATCCCCGACGACTTGCTCAAAATACTCCGCCGCTGCAAAGACCCACAAGCCGAAGTCTCCCCACTGTTATCCTCGCCTGCCATGAGTTCGCGAACAGCATGCGCAAAACGCTCCAGCGGGATAAAGCTCTCCACTTGTTCTCGTTTGTGCCCTCTGAAAGCCGTTTCAACCGCAGGCTGCACCGCTGGAATCGCAGGTATACTCCCGATGGGTGGATTAGGGATGACCTTGACGATGGCGATTCTGGTGGCGCTGATGGTGCTTTTGGGCGGTAGCCTGGCTTATGGAGGCGATTGGCTTGGTAGGCGTCTGGGCAAGCAACGGCTAAGCCTGCTGGGGCTGCGCCCACGCTACACCGCAACGCTGATCACCACGCTTACAGGCGCGCTCACGGTCGCCCTCACAATCCTGGTCATGACGCTAGCGAACGAGGCGTTTCGTGTTTGGATTACGCGCGGCGACCAGATTCTCATCGAGCTGAAGCGCAATGAGCAGATGCTGCGCCAGCGTGCCAGCGAGCTGAAATTGCTGCAAACGGATTTGCGGCAAAAAGTTGATGAGTTAAATCAGCTACGCCCCCAGTATGAGCAATTCCGCGAGCAGGTGACCGAACTTGAGCAACGGTTGCGGCAGGGACAGCAGCAATTGGCGCTCATGGAGGAGCGGCTGAACAAGGAGAAGCAGCAGGTGCAACAGCTCTCTAATGAGCGGACTCGGTTGAACCAGCAGGTGCAGGAACTTGACTCCCAGCGGACAAAACTCGAAAAAGAGATTGCTCACTTGGAACAGATGCAAGGAATCCTGCGCCGTCAAAACGACGACTTTGCTAAGGAAAACACGCGCCTCGCCTCCGAAAATGCCCAGTTGGAGAAGCAGAACCAGCAGCTGCAGGAGCAGAACGCGCAGTTAAGCGAGCAGAGTCGACAGCTGCGTGAACAGAACGAGCAGCTGGAGAGCCAGAATCGGTGGCTGCTGGACCGTGCTGCCGAACTGCGCCGTCGCGTGGACGACCTGGAGAGCCAGTTGGGCGACCTGTTGCGGCTGGTCAATATCCGCGTGGCGCCCATCGCGTTGCATGCAGGGGAGGAACTCACGCGCGTCAGCTTCCGTGCAGGATTGAGTGAGGTACGCGTGCGCCAATTGCTCAAGGAGATGATGGAGCAGGCTGCCCAACAGGCGCAGGCACGCGGCGCCGCAGCAGGTGCCGATGGACGAATCGTCTTCATCCCCGAAAAAGTGGTGCGACTTGCCAGCGGTGAGGAGATTAAAGTGGACGAGACCGCCAGCCTGGAGACCATCCTGCAGAACATTCGGGCTGCCAGCGACTCGGTGGTCGCCTTAGTGGTGGCGGTCACCAACACGGCGCGAGGCGAGCCAGTGCCGGTGGAGGTGCGTCTCTTTCGCAACAGCGTGGTGTTTCGCCCAGGTCAGGAAATCGCCCGAACCGTTCTCGATTGCCGTCCCGGGCAGGACCCATTTCGGCAGATAGTGGCGTTTTTACAGGGCAGTGTGCGCGAGGCAGCGATAGAAGCAGGACTGATTCCCCGCACGGAGCTGTACGGCGCTTCGCCGACCGTGGGCGAGCTGGATGCCGCTCTCCTGCTAACCTTAGCCGAAAAGGCGCGCCGGTGCCCGGGGGACCGCGCCTTGCTGATTGCCCGCGCACGCCAGGAAATCCGTGCTGGCGACACGCTCCAATTGGAGTTCGAAGTGCAGCCGCTTGTCAAAACAGGACAGGGCACCTGAAGCCCGAATCGAGAGAGTATGCAACGGCTACTCGGCGCGCATATGTCGACGGCGGGCGGGCTGCATCAGGCGCTCTATCGAGGCAAGGAGATTGGCTGCACTGCCATCCAGCTTTTCACCGTTAGCCCCCGCCAGTGGCAACCGGTCATGGTGGATTCGGAACAGGTCGAAGCCTTCGCACGCGCCCGTCAGGAGACGGGGATTCAGTGTGTGGTCTCGCACGCGATTTACCTCATTAATTTGGCATCACCCGATGCGGACACGCGCCGTAAATCGTTCCAAGCTTATCTTGCCGAGCTGCAGCGGTGTGCGGCGCTGGGCATTCCCTATGCGGTGTTGCATATGGGTTCGAACCCCGATTTTGAGGCGGGCATGCGCCTGCTCATCGAGAATCTGCGCCAGTTGCTGCAGGAGATGCCCGATGGGGTGTTTATCACGATGGAGACGATGGCGGGGCAGGGTTCCGCGCTCTGCTATCGGTTCGAGCATTTCGCACGCATATTGGAGGCGTTGCCCAGTGAGCGGTTAGCCATTTGTGCGGACAGTTGCCATCTGTTCGCGGCAGGCTATGACCTGCGCACACCCGAGAGCTATGAAGCCACTTGGGCAGAGTTCGACCGCCTGGTGGGGCTTTCGAGGCTGCGCGTCTGGCACCTAAACGATTCGAAAAAGCCGCTCGGCTCGCGCGTGGATCGGCATGAGCATATCGGCTTTGGCGAGCTGGGCGAACATGCCTTTCAGCTCATCATGAACGATTCACGCTTTGCCCATCTGCCGATGCTGCTCGAAACGCCCGACGACACGCGCTTCGCCGAGGATTTGGCTCGCTTGCGTCAATATATCACAGCATAAGCGGCAGTGGTCGGAACGATTTGCCCAGCACCGCCTCTGGGTCGCTTCCGAGCCACTCCAGCACGGTCGCATAGACGCTGCGGAAGTCGGTCTGCATGCGGATGTCGCCGTTGCTGTCCAAATCGCGCAGGTTCGGCGGCTCGCCATACAGCCCGCCTTTGACCCGCTTGCTGATGAGAAACATCGGCGCAGCAGCCCCATGGTCGGTGCCCGCGCTGCCGTTCTCGCGTACCCGCCGACCAAACTCCGAAAAGACCATCAGCAGCACTTTATCTGCCTTCCCCTGCTGCTCCAAATCCTGATAGAAGGCGCGGACAGCGTTCCCAAATCGCTGGAGCAGCTGCTCGTGGGTGCGTGCTTGTGCCGCGTGGGTATCAAAGCCGTTCACCGACACATAGAGGATGCGCGTATAGGGCGAGGTGGCAATCAATTGAGCCGCCTGCTTCAGCCCCTGGGCGAATGGGTCGTTCGGATACTCCACGGTGGAGCGATAGTTCCCAACCGCTTCGCGTAGACGCTCGACCGCCTCCAGCGCGGTGCGGGTCGAGTCGCGAATCACGCGGGCGGCGTTGGTGGGTTTTGTCTCCATCTGGGCAATAGCACGCACGGTCCGTTCCAGTTCGGGATCGGCTGTCATCATCTGGAGGTCGCCCAGACTGGCGAAGCAGGGCACCGAGACCTTGCGCGCTTGCAGCGCCAAGGGCAACTCCTGCGTGAGGCTGACCGCAATCACAGGGTTCGCGGACGCATCGGTCAGGGTGTCCAGATAGCGACCGAGCCAGCCGTAGCGGCTGTGCCCATCGGGGTCCGCTGTCTGCCAAATCTCCATCGAGCGGAAGTGGGAGCGGTTCGGGTTCGGATAGCCGACCCCTTGCAGAATGGCGACGCACCGCTGCTCATAGAGCGATTTCAGCCCTTCCAACGCAGGGTGTAGCCCGACCCGATCGTGGAGGGGCAGCACGCGCGAATCGGGAACGGCTAAGGTGGGGCGTGCTTCATAATAGAGTGGGTCGGTATAGGGGATCACCGTGTTCAGCCCATCGTTCCCACCGGTGAGCTGCAACACGACCAGGATGCGGTCGTTGGGCAACTTGTTGCCCTTGAGGATGCGCTGAGCGTCGGCGCGTGCAATTTGGGCTAACCAGGGTGGGGTTGCCAGCCCAACGGCAACGAGGGTGAACCCGGCACGCAGGAACTGTCGGCGCGACATCTCCGCCACCCAGAACTCGCCCGACGGACGCTCACATAACGGGCACGGCTCCTCCAATCTCGGCTTCTGCTTGCTCATGGTCTCCTCCGATCTATACCGCCTCTTCAGACGCTTGCTTCCGCCTTAATGTTCGGTTGTCTCGGTCGTATCCTCTTCTGGCAAGCGGCGGAACTGGAGAAAACCTTGCGACAACCCGCTGCCGACCATCCATTCGACCTGCTCCTGCTGGGCGAGCGCCTGTACCTCTGGAGCTGCCCACTCTTCCCCGATGACGACGGGTATGGCATCCACTCCCGCCTCCTGCAGCGTGTTCGCGCGCTGGCGAGCACGCTGGATATCGCTCTCATCCACCTTCAGCGAAACTTCCACCACCAGCACCTTCTCGCCCTTCCACCAGATGAGGTCAGCCAAGAGGGGATCCTCGTTTGTATCGGGGATGCGACCCTGCTGCCGAAGGGTTCTCAACCACTGCGCCAGTCGCCGATGGACACCGGGTTTTTCTGGGTTGCCTCCCTCACCGCCCAAGAAGATATTTATTGCACGGCGTATGACGCGCTGCTCATACTGCTCACCGGCGCGTCGTCCCGCTTCACCTCGCTGCCACTCCTCCAGCCTCTCCAGGCGGCGCAGCATGTCGCGCATAACCCCAACCAGTTCAGCAATCTGCTGACTGGTCTCGGCGAAGCGCTGGTCGGTCAGTTGCCGATAGGCAGCAAACTCCTCGCTCAGCTGTTGCAATCGCTGCTCAGTGCGGCACTGCGCTTCGGTCAGCTCGGCTATCGCTGTCGAATGCTGGCGCGACACCTCGATCAGCTCACGCATAAGCTCTGGGAGCTGAAAAAGCTCGTCCGTAAGCAGCACACGCCGAAGCTCTGCACACCACTCAGGGTGCTGCTTCAGTATCCGAATAAGGTCACTCAAATCCTCGACGGTGAACGCCATAGGCTACCTTCGAACGGAATTATACCCCTTATGCTCAGGTACAATAGCGATATATGTGGGCGATTGAGACACGCGGGTTGCGCAAAGAGTTTCGCTCCCTCTTTGGACGCGATGCCGTCGTGGCGGTCGAGCATCTGGACCTGCAGGTGCCAGTGGGATGTGTTTTTGGCTTTTTGGGACCCAACGGCGCGGGCAAAACGACTACCATCCAGATGCTGATTGGTAATGTCTATCCCACAGCGGGCAAGGCGTGGGTGCTGGGCTATCCAGCAGGCTCGCTTCAGGCGAAAAGGCGGCTGGGCTTCCTGCCCGAAAAGTTCCAGTTTCACGATTTTCTCACGGCGGAGGAGCTGCTCCGGCTGCATGGGCGACTTGCCCGCATGGAGCGTACCACGCTGGAACGACGCATCGACGAGGTGCTGGCGCTGGTGGGGCTGAGCGAACGACGCAAGAGCCGAATCCGCGAGTTCTCTAAAGGCATGCAGCAGCGCATCGGACTGGCACAGGCAATCCTCCACGACCCCGACTTGGTGATTCTGGACGAGCCAACCTCCGCGTTAGACCCGCTGGGGCGACGACGCGTGCGCGAGGTCATCCAGTACCTGAAGCAGCGCGGTAAAACGGTGTTTCTCAACTCGCATCTGCTCTCGGAGGTGGAGCGCAGCTGCGACTATGTAGCGATTTTGAACAAGGGGCGCGTGGTGAAGCAGGGCACGCTGGATGAACTGCTGGTCAACCGCTCGGTGGTCACCATCGAGCTGCGCCAGGTAACACCTGCTGTGCTAAATGCGCTTCAGCCCATTGCCCGCAGGGTTCAGCCCATCGACGAGCGGCGAGTGGTGGCGGAGGTGGAGCGTGAGGAGCAGGTGCCTCAGCTGGCGCGTGCCGTAGTGATGAGCGGCGGCGAGCTGATGAGCTTTCAGGCACAACGCGAAACGCTGGAAGACCTTTTCATCCAGACCATCGAGCAGGATTTTGCTCTTCAAGGTTCGGAAAATGTACGGGTAAAGGCGAGCAGGAATCCTTCCCTGCCTCCCGAATCCTCCCAATAGAGGAGGTGAGAGCAGAAGCCAAAGGCTGAAAGCAACTGCCTGACCGCTCTTGGCTCAACCGATTTTGAGCGCGGGTGGCGCACCGTGTGCCGAAACGAAGCGGAAGCGCGTTTCGGATGAGCCCAGCAGGGTTTCCCCCTGGGCATTTGGGGCAGAGCGAAGGCAACGGGTATCAAGACACTGATAATGATGTTATGATAAAGTGGCGTGCGAAGGAGCATGCTACTACCCTGTTTTTGCGTCCTTTGAACCCTTTCGCCCCATTTTGAACTCAACAGCTGCTTTTTGCCCCACCCCTTGACAAAACCCCTCTGTTTGTGCTATAAATATAAGCGGTTTCCTCGTCAAAGTACGAGGCAACGGGTCAAAATGAGGAGGACAAAACGATGCGAACGATGCGTCAGGGCTGGAGTTTACGGAAGGTGCGCCGCACTTGGGCGCAAGGCAAGATGGGCAAAGTGATGGCGGTGTTGTTGGGCGTGGCGATGGTGATGCCCTCCTTGGCTGCCGTGCCTCCTTGGCGTGTTGCGGCTCGTGCGAGGGGGGGGTAAATAGTGTCAACAGTTTGACTGCTTTCTCTAATAGCCCTGCTCCCTTTAGCGCGTTTTGGACCTCGGCTCTGCTTGCAGCGTTTGCTCCCATTCCCTGCCCACCCGATGTGCCTACCCTCACGCTACCAAACGGCGATGCCACCCGCGATGGTATCATCGATGATGCCGACTACACCTTTGTAGAAAACCGCTTGGGCACAACCGACCCCGAAGCCGACCTCAACGGCGATGGCAAGGTGAACGACGACGATTTAGCCATCGTCAAGGCGAACTTGGGTTTGCAAAGCGACAGGGTGTGGCAAGGCGATTTTCCTGACCCCACAGGCTGGTATGTGCTGCAATTTGCGGTGCAGCTGGGCGATTATGGGGGCAATGCTTCTGGACGCACGGTGGTGGTGCGCCTGCGCGATACTCTCTCAGGCGCCACCTACGACACGGTGGTCGGCTTCGGTTCGGTGCCGTTGCAGGTGGTGTCGGTGCATGTGCCCACACCGAACCCCTATATGGTGCAGGTAGAAGCCCCTGCAGGCGGCAGCTGGCTGACGATTACGCGCAAGCAGGTGCAGGCGACAGCACCTGTGCCCGATACCTATGGGACGCCCTTTGCGTGGCAGGGGAGCTTGCCTGTGCCGTATGGGGTGCTGAACCTGTGGAACGGCAATCTGATGGTGGGATTGGGTCTGTTTAGTTGGGGTGGTCAAGGGGGTGTGGCGTTTGGCTTGACCTATAATGCGCAGGATGGGAAGGAAGGGGTGCTGGGCGTGGGCTGGCGGCACAGCTACGAGGCGTCGCTGGAGTTTGTGCCCCTCCACAACCCGCCGTTGGTGTGGGTGACCGAGCCGGATGGGCGGCGTCTTGCCTTTGCGCAGCAGCCGGATGGGAGTTATGTGCCGATGCGGGGCGTTTACGCGCAGTTGCGCGTCAAGGATGGGCAGTACGAGCTGGTGCGTCCCTCGCAAGTGTGTTGGGTGTTTGACCGTACGGGACGGTTGGTAGCCATCCGTGACTTGCACAATCAGGGCGTATCGCTGAGCTACGATAGTGCGGGGCGGCTGGTGCAGATTACGGACCGCGTGGGGCGTAGCGCGGCGCTGAGCTACTATCAGCCGACGGATGTTGTGCCTGGCACAAACGAACCTGTGCCCGATGCGTGGGTAGGCAAGTTGAAGGGGGTGCGGGATGCGCTTGGGCGGGAGTGGCAATTTGGGTACTATCCGACGCCGCGCGAGGGCGGGCGGATGGAGTATCCGGGCTTGGAGGACGATGAGCGTGTCTATCTGCGGTGGGTGATATGGCCGGCCTTGACCTTTGAACAGGAGCCAGAAGAGGTGGGCAAGCAATATGCGTTTGAGTATGCGACCTTTGGAACGAACTTTGCCCAGTTGAACCGGATAGTGGTTCGGGACGGGCATGGAGTGGTTTATAGAGAAGTGGTTTATAGATACGATGGGGGTGGTCGTTTAGTCTATTATGGGGTTGGGCGTTCAGGACCTAACGAAATTTATATGGCGTGTGATGGACAGGTGAACTATGCGCAGAACTTAGGTGACCCATCCTATCGAGTGCAGTTTCGGTTTGGGGACAGGGTATGGACCTATCTGTATGATGGGTTAGGGCGATTGGTGCGGGTGATCGACCCGCTGGGGCGTATGCGACAGTTCGGTTGGAACCAGTTGTATCAGCTGAGTTGGGCGCAATCGCCTTCCGGAGCCACGACGCACTTTTGCTGGGATGAGCGGGGGAACTTGACGCGCGCAGAAGACCCGGCGGGCAACTGGGTGGAGCTGGAGTGGAACGCGCTCAATCGGCTCAGTAAGGTGCGCGACGCGCTCACGCCTGCAGGGATGTACCGCATGATTTACGAGCATAACCCGACGGGCGATTTGGTACAGGTGCTGGAGTTGGCGGGTCAAGGCGCGACCGCCTTTTATGCGAACACGCTCTATGGGTGGGATGTAGCGCGCGGCTTGCTGGAGGAGGCGTGGGACGCCGAGGGGCATCGGGTGCAGAAGCGGTTGTATGATGACTGGGGTTATCTGCGTCAAGTTCAGGATGCGCTGGGTCGTGGGGGCGAGGTGCTGCAGCGCAACGCCTTAGGCTGGGTGGAGCGGGTGCGCAACGCGCGGGGTCAGGAGATAGAATACAAGTACGACAGTTGGGGGCGGTTGCGCCAGAAGGTGCTGCCCGATGGTCGGGTGGTAAGCTACTCGTATGACTTGGAGGGGCGTATTTTGCGGATGACTGAGTCTGAGCGGGAAACCGTATGGAGCTATCAAAGCGCCACAGGCTTTCTGCAGAGCGTTTCCACACCAGAGGGCACGGTGGAGTACGAGTGGCAGCGAGGCTTGCTGCATAAAGTACGCATCACGCCTGCTGACGGCACGGCGCAGGAATGGCAGTACGAGTATAACAACGCGGACGAGCTGTGGCAGGTGAAGCGTTTGGTGAACGGGCAGTGGCAGTTAGAGGTGGGATATGTGCGCGACGGTTTCGGTCGGCTGCGCGAGGTGCAGTATGGCAACGGCACAGTGGTGGAGTATACCTACGACAGCGCCGATCGGGTGTGGCAGGAGGTGTACAAGGCGGGGAACACACCCTATCGGCGGGTGCGGTATACGCGGGACGGGCTGGGGCGCATTCAGCAGAAGGAGGAGTCTATCTGGTCAGGTGGCTGGCAGTGGCAGGCGACCACCACCTACACCTACGACCATCAGGGTCAGTTGGTAAAGGAGGTGCGCACGGGGGCGAATCCTTACACGATTGAGTACGGGTACGACTTGGTGGGCAATCGGTTGACGCGCACGAAGGTAGCAAATGGTCAGCGTTTTACGGATGTGCTGGTGTACAACGCGGCGAACCAGTTGGAGTCGCTCAATGGTCAGTCTTGGCAGCACGATGCGGACGGGAATGTGGTGGTGCGTCGGGTTGGGAACGAGGTTTGGTCGTTGGGCTACGATGCGGAAGGGAACTTGGTGCGGTTGCAGAGGCAGGGTGAAGAGGTTGGCTGGGAGTACGCGTATGACGGGTTGGGTCGTCGTGTGCGTGCGGTGCGCGGGAGTTTGGAGGTAGTGTATCTCTATTCTGGGGATACGCTGGTGGCGGAGGGCAGTCGGCAGAGCAGTAATGAGCCGTTGCAGTGGGTATACTACGGTTTTGGTGGGGCGATGTATCAGCAGGTGAGCAGCGCGGGGGCTGAGTTCAAGCACTGGAGCCTGCGTGGCGACTTGGTAGCGACGAGCAGCCCGACAGGCGGGTACTCGCCTGCGCCAATCACCGATGCCTTTGGCGACACGGTTGCGGGCGCGCGGCAGACCTACGACTGGAACGGGGCGTGGGGCTATCGCAACGAGGCGCTGACGGGCGGGTTGCAGAAAGTCGGCGTGCGCTGGTACGACCCGACGGTGGGTCGGTTCCTGCAGCAAGACCCGTGGTTGGGGTCTATCTATGCACCACTCACGCTGAATGCGTATGGGTACTGCGTGAATGACCCGCTGCAACTGGTGGATCCGAGTGGAAGAATTTTAAAAGCGGTAATCGATTGGTTAGCAAAAGTGGGCGAATCTACAGGTTCCTTTGCTCCTCATTTAGCTCGGGCCGGAGCTGTTTGTGGCGGGATTGGTGTAGTAGGCTATGTGATAGGGGGCATTGGTTCTGTAACGGGAAACGAGAATTTAGAGAACCTAGGTACCGTTTTGGGAGATATAGCGGTTGTTGGCGCTGGTCTAGTTTTAGCAGCAGGAGCAGCAACTGTGCTCCCTGGAGTTATAGGCGTTGGTATGGTCGCTGTGGGTGGGCTCTTTTTGGTAAAGCACGTTGCAGACTGGATTGGAAATTAAGTAGGTGATGATGATGGTTGACATTCTTAGTAGATTGTGTTATGTTGGAGGAATCATTTTGATTATATTAGGGATTATGCACATAATTTATATTATAATCATGTATAGATTAAGATTTAATAATTTGTTTGAATTTTTGGGAGACATGGCGCCAGCTTTTGTGGCTTTTGCAGGTGCTTTGCGTGGTTTTGAAGCTAGTGGATATATGTCGGATCTGCACAATTGGAGAAATACAATCAATCTTTTCACAGCAATATCAGTTGTAATTTTAGTTTATTTTGGATTAAAGTATGGAAGATGGTCAAGGTTTAGGAAACAATAGGGGATGTGAGGAAAATATTTTCTTCAGAATAAACATATAAGCTTGATGGATTAGGTCGTCGTGTGCGTGCGGTGCGCGGGAGTTTGGAGGTGGTGTATTTGTATTCAGGGGATACGCTGATAGCGGAAGGCAGTCGGCAGAGCAGTAATGAGCCGTTGCAGTGGGTATACTACGGTTTTGGTAGTGCGATGTATCAGCAGGTAAGCAGCGCGGGAGCTGAGTTCAAGCACTGGAGTCTGCGTGGGGACTTGGCAGCGACGAGCAGCCCGACAGGCGGGTACTCGCCTACCCCGCTCACCGATGCGTTTGGCGACATGGTGAATGGCAGCCGCCAGACCTGATAGGGTGCACGAAGGGGTAAATATTTTGTATAGGAGGAGAGGGCTTGTAGTTATGGGTGATAGGAGGAGGTTGTTGGTGTTTATCGGTCGGCTTGTTTTCAGTTTATTATTATCTGGAATGTTATTTTTTATTATGCTTATTCTTATGGATTATTACTTTCGTGGTCATGTTTCGAAAAGCATGGAAGTATGGGTTGTACGATTTATGGTTTTTCTCATAGCTTTTTTTATTACTATTTTCGGCTTTCGTAACAGGCTAAGTAGATGGATAGGGCATAATCGATAGCCTAAGAGGAGGGCATATGCGTTTCTACTTTTCAGGGGTAATGTCCTGGTGAGGGAAATAGGTAGGCTCGGAGAGGGATGTTCATTCGTAGCGTAGGGCGACGATGGGGTCTAAGCGGGCGGCACGCCAAGCGGGATAGAGACCAAACACCACACCCACCGCTGCCGAGAA
>Ga0079992_138353_pt1 | contig 23093 bp, 15 predicted proteins | sample FaiFalFF_MnMetaG_3_FD_69197 | JGI IMG/M metagenome (GOLD analysis project Ga0079992, IMG submission 69197) | Freshwater microbial communities from Yellowstone National Park, Wyoming, USA - Fairy Falls B (FF_Mn_B) MetaG (SPADES assembly) (version 2) | ecosystem: Environmental > Aquatic >... | reverse complement strand
AGGGCGCTCTAGCCGTCGTAGCAGGGCCTAAAGAAGTCTACATAGGCAACCAGACCAGGTTGACGCTGGTTGAGTGGGTGTCGGCAGGCTCAACCCCAGCGATAGTCATGCCCCAATCCTCCCCAGGTGTGGCCGTCCTTGAGGTCAGGGGGCCTCACGTAGTTCTGGCAAAGTATAGGGCAGAGCACTACGTTAATGTGAAAGGCCCACAAGGGGTCATATACGCTGGGTGGGTTGGCGAAGGGGACGAGCTGAAGCTAACAGCCCCTCAACACATACAGCTCGGGCAGGACGTGAGGCTGAGGTTTGCCGGATGGAGCGGGCTTGAAAAGATCCACACACCCGAGCTGAAAATAAGGGTGTTAGGGCCCCATAATATTGAGACAGTCTATATTAGACAATATCTCCTCACATTGAATTCACCGGTAGGTGCGGTGGGTTCAGGCTGGTACGACGAGGGGTCTAAGGCTTTGATAACTGCTCCGGAGAACCCGCCAGCAAACATCTTCGTCAAACGCAGGTTGACAGGCTTCACAGGTGATTGCGACGACTGCACCTATAACAACGGCAGGATTGTCCTGACTATGGACAGGCCTAGAACTATCACGGCAGCCTACACATCAGAGCCGGACGTCGTGAATCTAAGCATACTCGCAGGGGTGGTTGCAGCCGGAGGAGTGGTCTACGCCGCCGGAAAAAGAGGACCTAAGGTTGAGAAAGACAATGAAAATAAAAAGCTCAAGTTAACTACATGTGATGTCTGCGGCTCTAAAATACCTGCCGACGCAACTTTCTGTCCCTACTGCGGCGTGGGGCTTTTGGAAATCGAGTCGCAAGCTGTAGACACCTCAGAATGAACTCAGTGAATGAAGCCGTTTCTGCTTCTATTATAGGTTGTTAGCTGGTTTTGTAATATATTGTTCAATTTCCAGCTTCTCGAAGTCCCCTATATGAAAACAGGATTCGGATCGCCAAGCCATTGTTTAACGTTTTCTAGAGGCTGTCTAATACCTTAACATCTCACATATAATAAACGTTTTTGCTAGATAACTTCCTATGAGGCTTGCACCGCCAGTAACCAAAACTTCTCCCATGTGATTCCCTAGCACCCGGTTAAGCGGCCATCTTTTAGAATGAAGTCCTTGTTGGATGGAAGCTTTTCGTAGAAGTCTGTCGTCGTCAGTATTATCGTCACCTTTCTTTCCCTGTTTATTTTTTAAGCAACTCCATAAGGAGTTGGAAGTTTTCGTCGTCTATGCTTGATGTAGACCCGTCTGCCAGAATTATTTTCGAGCTATTGACTAAAGCGCGTATTATGTCTATCCTCGGCCCTTAGCAACTACTGAGCGTATCCTGCAACCTTTTAGCTAGGTTTATTAAGCTAAAAGAGTTTATAGCCCGTCGCCTATGGTTTCTAAGACCGTCGGTGATTGGGGCCCGCATTTTCTGTCGAGAGCTTAAAGTCATCCTTACAACCCTCGTTGGGTTTTATTGAGTCCTCACAATATGCTTTACCGGTTTTTAACTCTAACATATAAAAGCCTAGTAGTGAAATTAGGGTCACGGCCGGAGATACTCCCCAGAAGAGCTCCTGTATGTTGCTTGGCCCCTCCTGCCAGCTGGGTCTAATGCTCACAGATGAGTTAGATTCGTAAACTATTACGCCGCTGCTCAGCACATCTACGAGTTCCATGCCGTTGATTGCGGGACTTGGTCCAGGGTATGAGGGGCTAACGAAGATGTATTTAACGCCGCGCGAGACTGCCCACTCCACCATCTTGGTGAGCGATTGTCTGTCCCTTACCCAATAATAGGCGGAATCAATGCTTTCTGCACCAGACGCACGTAGAGACGGTTCTCTCCTCGCTGTTGGATAGAAGCCGTCAGGAGTGTAAGACTCGGTCTTGACACCTATCATTGCAGCCTTAATCCCAAGCCCGAGCGTAAGGTATCCGCATCCATTAGGGCATTTTGAGTTCAAGAATGCTGCGATATCGCTTATAGACTCGACCTTATGATTAACTGGAGTGGAATAGCTAGTGTAACCGGGACCCGTCTGTCCGAAATACACTAGATATACCGCATATAATCCCCCTACAGCGAGGATGCCCAGCATAACTAGAGCGGCTAATTGGCGACGCCTTGTCTTCTTCGGGGAAGGGTTCAGATACAAAGTTATTGCTGGAAGCGAGAGCAACGAGGACCATAAAACGAACCTTTCATAAGTGAGCCATCTCCACCAGTTGCCGAAGACTATGTAAGGGATTGGGGTGGATGCCCCTAGGCCTAGAAGGAGGAAAAATGCCGAGATGAACGGAGTCAGAACAAGCTGGCGGGCGCATAATACTGAGAACACACTTGTTGCCAACAACAGGAAAGACGTGAGATGAAAAGGAACGGAAACGGTTGAATATTCGGGGTCAAATGGATAGCGTGACCAGTGTAGTATCTCCGTTTGTTCTTGGGATGATAAAAGAAATAATAGGAAAGGTGAGAGGGCAAGTGCGGCAAAGGTCAGCGGTAGCAGCAGGGCTGATGTAAACCTAATGGTGCTTCGAACGTTCTTCTTGATTAACCAAGTGTGCAGCGTTAAAGCCAGCAGGACGGTAGGTAGAAAGAAAATAGCCGACAAGTGGTGAGCAAGGGCCGAAGCTGTGGAGAATGCAATTGACTTAGCAAGTAAAATAGGGGAGCCAGAAGTCGTGTATCGGTTGGAATGAACAGCAGCGAGAATGGCGAATGCGGAACCGAAGATGGTTGTTACGTGTGCGAAAAGATGGGCTGTGAGCATCATCTGAGGCCCTATAAGCCAGGCGGCCGACCAGATAGCCGATGCTGTTGGCGAAGCTCCAAAGCTCCTTAAAAATATGTATGAGGCCCCTCCCAGCAGGAGGAGGCCTGATGAGATTACTAACCTGTAGGAGTTTTCATGCCCAACGAGTAGTGAGATTAATGCTTGGACCTGGTGAACTAAAGGCGGGTAGCTCGATAGACTGAATCCCCCATACCATCTTGGATCCCAAAGGCTGAACCATGATCTCCGGTAATGGTCGGAGAAGAAAATGTGTATATACGCGTCATACCCTAACGGCATGATCCAAGGAGACACAGCTACAAATGTGAGCACCCCCGCAAATACTACCCACCACATTTTGACCAACATACCTATGAGCGCCGATACACTCCAACTACAATTGTCACATTATCCTCGTTTACAGTGGCTAGTTGGTATCCGGGTTGGTTAAACCCTTCTACCCTTCCAAAATAAACCAGGTACTTTCCAGGTTTTAGTGGGAGGTAGTCGAGGCCCCAGACAGCAACCGGAATCCCATCCAAATATATTGTTGCAGGTACAGGTGGATTTGTTTCGACTTTGAGCAATCCTGCGCGTAGGTATTCGCCTGTAACAACAGTTATGCCGTCCTCCATTATCTCAACCACTTGTTCAGGAGGTGTTACGTAGTAAGGGACGTCGCCGAACCTTATCGTATACTTCCCGGGTGGGAGTGGCAGGTAATCAAGCCCCCAAGGATCTCTCCGTATCCCATTTACATACAAGTTGGCTGGGACTGGGGGGATTGTCTCGATCTTAAGTAGACCTGCCCTAGAATAGTTTCCAACCACGACTTTCACCTCACCAGAGGATATTCGAACCGTTACATCGGGTGGGGTTACGTAATAAGCTGTCAAAGGCGGTCCAACATCACCGAACCGTATAACATAAGTTCCAGGCTGAAGGGGTAGGTAATCAAGCCCCCAAGGATCTCGAGGGGTTCCATTCACGTAGAGGGTTGCTGGAACAGGTGGGCTTGTCTCGATCTTTAAATAACCGCACTCACCACATTTTTGAGCACGCCAGCCCGGGTTAGGGGTGAAGTTCCCCCTCACTACCACTAATTCGTCACTTCGCACATTTATGGTAACACTGTGGGGTGTGTCATAATCATCCACGTCGCTGAAACTTATTAGATAAGTTCCTGGTTTTACTGGTAAGTAGTCAAGGCCCCAGACAGCGACCGGAGTTCCGTTCAAATATATTATTGAGGGCAGCGGCGGGTTAGTCTCCACTTTAAGCAGGCCCGCTTTAACATAATCTCCCACAACGATGCTCACCTGACCTTGTACCACTTCAACGGTTTGATCAGCTGGTGTGACATAGTAAGGTACATCGCCAAACCTTATTGTGTATGTGCCGGGCGGAAGAGGCAGGTAATCAAGCCCCCACACAGCGACCGGTACTCCGTTAAGATATATAGTGGCTGGTACTGGGGGTCTGGTTTCAACCTTAAGCAACCCTGCTGGGACATATTTACCAGTCGCTGTCGTTGTGTAGCCTGGCAAGACTTGGACTTTCATGTCGTCTGGTGTGACGTAATAAGGGACATCACCAAATCTCACCATGTAGCCGCCATGAGGGAGAGGGAGATAGTCCAAACCCCATGGATCTCGTGCAACACCGTCCACGTATAATGTGGCCGGTACCGGGGGATCAGTCTCTATCTTAAGCAGACCTTTCATAGCGTATCTAGCTGCTGATAAGACCAGGGAGTTTGTCCTGTCGATTATGACACTTACAACCCTGCCAGACATGTCAGCACCCTCCATAAAACCGCAGTCGAAGGATCGGCAGTTAGGGTCATTGAAGTTAGAGAACAATGAATACAACCAGTCAGTCAAGTCGCGTGCATATTCAGAGTCATATATAGCCCTAAAGGCCACTGCAACCTTGTAGAACGCGATAGGTGTTACATCGTTTCTTCTTGTCCCTGAATGATCTGTTATTACCCATACCCCACCGTCCCCTGTTACAACCCATTCATAAACGTAGCTCGGGTTATCAAGGCCTGTGTTCCCCTCGCTAAAAGCTAACCTGAGACCTTCTCGCTGAAACCTCAGCTCGTGGACCAAATATAACTTGAATAGTAGACTGCTCACCCTTCTGTCGTAGTCAGCCTCGAAGACTAGGTGGAGGAAGGGTTCTAAGGTTAGGTAGGCTTGAGGTAGTTCGACCCCCTCCACCGACACCCTGGGTGCGTTTTCGAGTGCTTCTAGTGTCTCAAGGGCCCTCCTTACCGGAGCGTAGTCACCCATTCCGAATCTTGCGAACCCTAGAGCCGCGAGGTATGCATAGGGACCTGAGGTACTTGACCACGCCCGCTCATCTGCTGCTAGAGCTCTGTAGTTTGTTCTGACGTTAACTATGTAGTCTACATCCGCTGAGTACTGGGGTTTAACCTTCCTTAACCTGTCCAGCACCAGTAAAAGCTTACCGCTGTCTGATGGGTTAGCGCGGTCATTACCATGATTAGTTCCGGTCCTAGAGTCGTACCATAAGTAAGGAACCCCCTCAGTGGTGAGGGGACGTGTTTTGAGGAAATTTATTATTTTGCTGAGCCTGTAGTCCGACCCCCAGTCGCCGCCTTGGAGTATCAGTCCAAGCTCTTCCGCATCGAGTACGGCCATTATGTAGTTGCTCAAGTCCCAGTCTGTAAAGTACGGCCAGTAGAGGCCGGCGTGGTGAAGACCAGTAGAGGCCTCAACACCTTTCCCTGGCTGGTAATATCTCCACGCTATGGCGGCCAGGTTCCGCCAGAAATCTGTTTCCCCACTACCCACGTAGTGAATACTGCTTGAGGAGAGCAGGATAGCAAGGAGTAGTGTCAACACGTGTATAAGTACCCGCACTATCTGTTCTTGCCTCTTACAGCCCCAAACACCCATACGTTCCCCCTCCGAAGAACACCGAGCATTTTCCCATCCGCACTGTGCAAGGCTCAGAATAAATGCCGACTTTGCGACCGATCGGTTGTATCAATACAACGGACCAGTGATGTGATAGTGCTGCCATCCTAAGTTAAAAATGTTGAATGGATTTATGAATTTTTCTTCTTTAATTTCGAACCTATCAACTTAATTATTGTTCCCTCCCCTTTTGATGACCGCTCGCTGAAAATCGGCAAGCAGCAACCCCTCTACAGTAACTCCGCCCTCCCGAGACTAATTTGGACATAAACTTAAGGTTATTAGGGTATTACTTAGCTGATAGGATCTTATATTCGGTTGAGTTTATCAAGAATGTATTTTGCTATAGATAGTATCAATGAGTTCGTCTTATCGGTTATAGTTGGGAAGAGACCTAGCGGGCCTGTTAGTGGCCTTCCATCCTCAGTAAGCCCCTCCAGAAACCCCATGCGTGTTTCCAGCTGGGACACTGCCTTAACAAGCCTGGCCGTGTAAGAGGTTTTATAGAGAGCATGCAATGCGAAGGCCACTTTTGTGTACACTACCGGTGGGGCCTTCACCGCCTGAAGGGAGCCGTCAGTAATAACCCATGTCCTGTCCCTCATTACTATCCATTGAAAGATATAATACTTATCGGTATCTATCCCGTCGGTGGCACCCTCGCTCCATGCTGTTAGCTTGCCTTCTTCCATGTATCTTTTCTCTTGAACAATATAAAGATCCCTGGCCAAGTCAGAGAGCTGATTATCGAGTCCAAGCTCTATGAGGCCGACGATAACAGGCTCCATGGTTATGAAGCCCTTCGGAAGCTTAACACCGTATGTCTCTATTTTCTCACCCTCCATCAGCCTTTGCAGCTCCAGCTGAGCTTTTCTAATGTATTGTGAATCGAATCCCCAAAGCCTGAACCCGTAAGCATCAATATACGCGTAAGGTCCGCTGGTTTGTCTCCACATATCTTCACGAAAAGCTATACCGGTGTAATTCGTTCTCACATATACTATCTCCTCGACCTCCTTCCTAAGATAGGGCTTCCTTTCAACTAGTAGGTGGAGGGCGGCGAGAAGGCGTCCTGAGTCGGATGGGTTCGTCTCCCTGTCGGTTACGGGGAGGCCTGTGTCAGAGCTGTATAGTAGGTAGGGGATCTTGTCAGCCGTTAATGGTCTAGACTTTAGGAAATCCAGGATCTTCCTTATCCTGTAGTCGGCACCCCATTCACCGGTTGTAGGAAGGATGCCGAGAGCCTCGGCGTTAAGTACGGCCACAAGGTATGTTCCTAGGTCCCAGTCGGTAAACCTGGCCCAGCCTATCCTCGCCATATGAAGTCCGCTTTCTCTAACTACCCCCACCCCAGGTTGGAAGTATCTCCAAGCGACCTCTGCCCATCGAAGCCAGTCATCTTCCACACTATCCCCGACAGGTACAGGCTTCTGTAGCAGGATGACTCCCAACTGGAGTGTGGGCGCAAGAAGCAACAACGCAGCTGAAAAAGATGCAGCAGCCTTTCTGGACAGGAACCCGCTACGTTTTGAGACTCTTATAGCCATTAAGATGGTGACGCTACATAGAGCGGTCAAGGCAGCAACATAAATTTGGTGGATGTTGTAGAGGTATGGGAAGAGGCTCACAGGCCCTATGTACATTACACCCCCATACCCTTCTCGGGTATATTCCCCTCTCTGACCCAACGAATCTATCTTGAAGGTGAGGCTTGTATCTATCTGGTTGGTTGCTGTAGGCTTTTGGAAGAAGTTTACAAAACCACTTTTATTTAGATATGGGTCGGGCCCCTGCTCAGTATAGTCTACAAAGCTTTTCACAAACCACCCGCTCCTAGCCAGCCTATAGTTGGGGTTGAAGAGCCATTCAACCTCCTCGCCCGTGGCCGGGCTGCGGAATCTTATCCTATACTCGGGCGTGCCAGCGAACTTTGTTGTGAACCATTCTACTGTCTGGAATGGAGTCATGATCTCTGCGCCCGACCACTCTATTATCCAGCTGTAGTATTCTCGCACCATTCCTAGGATGCCTGCCCTTAGCCCCATATTCTTGAACTCGAAGCCCACCATGGCGTAGCCGAAGGGCTCCAGTCTGTCCAATGTCTGTCCAATTAATACCTTCATGTATTCCAAAGCTTTCATCGAATCCTTCTCAAAGACTTGATACGAGTTTTCAGGGTGGGTGTTATAACGGTGGTCAAGTGTATATCTTGCTATCCAGTCCCAGGTCAGGTGGGGCAGTATCACAACCCCGCTGGTCCGGCTTGGCACCATGATGTTTTCTCTTGATCCGTAATATGGAGCCTGCCAGCCGCCTCTCATACTCATATAATCCACGAGATGCTGGTCAAACGCATAGCCTATTATGTAAGATATGTTGTATTTGTCTCTCAAATAGTTTGCCGTGTAAGTGTCGGGCTGAAAGGTAAAGATGCCTTTTGGATAATATCCAATAAAGCGTTTGAATTCTCCTAAGTAGTGGTCCACGTACCTTTTCCTATCCTCTGGTTCATAGGTCTGCAGGTAGGAGAAAGCAGGAATTATCTCACCCCTATCTTTCATGAACTGTACAAAGTCTTTATCTTTCAGCGAATCCCATTCCTCAATCACGAAATATAGGCTATTGGTGTAGGGAAGACTTTCTACAAATTCCCTCACCAAGGTTGTTTCGCGACTATCTACATCAACTATGATCCCGATGTTGATGATACGTGTCTTGCTGCCGACTCTTATAAACAGTGATGTAGATCCGCTGAGCAATATTAGGATGGTGGCAACAGTAAGCCCGAAGATTATAGCTAGAGAGTATACCGGTCTTCTACGCATACGTCTAACAGACTTTTTCATGTCCAAGTAGAAGATATATGGCTTTTCCTGCTCAGAAACTTTCTAGACATCCCTCTGAGCAGTAAAATAGATACAGTAAGGGAGGTGGGCACCATAAGAAACCAATACAACGGCACATAGGTAAGTAGTTGATAACCTATATAGACAAGCCTATAAGAGCTAGAGTCAGAGGTAAGCTGGTATATAGCTCCGAAGCTGAACCCATCCTGATGAGGCATCTCCACACCGTCCTCCGTAAATAGTTTCCACGAAGTCGAAGCAGCCTCTAAAAAGACCAAGTAACCCTGACTACCATAGATTCTATACTCCGAGCCCGATAGTTGCTGGTATAGAGTCATAGAACCCCCGGCGTAAGTCTCCGACGCGGTAGGGATGTTTGGGAGCGTGGTCAATACAACTAGGTCAATACCCCCTCGCCCATGACTCCTTGCCTTTATGACATGCGTGCCTGGTTTTAGGTAGACTTCAGATATATGCAGGAGGCTTGGTCTAGGACTGTTTGTAATACCTGAGACTGTGTACTCCACACCGTCCAGCTGTAGGGTTAGGTTGAAGGTGTTGTCCATAGGGAATACTCTGACGATGAGGTGATATGGAGCCGGCCGCCAGATCGTAAAGTGAGTCTCGGCCCACATTGAGGCCGGGTTGAGTATTGCTCCGTTGCTCGCTCCTGTCTGAGGGAGGATGGCAGAGTTAGTGGCCGGAGTCCATTCGAAATCCTCCAAAATAATCATTATATCCATCGAGGAAAGCCAGTTCCTAATCTTCTTCAAAGTCTCCCCTACACTTTCTGGTCTAACCAGCATTATTTTGCCGACGGCCGCAGGTCCTCCTAGACTCATAATCTTCATGATGGTCGACCCACTTAGATGATGAACGCCTAATTCCCGCCACCGAAATCTCCCCCCAGCTTGACCGGATGGATCCAATGTGAACGTCTTATCCGGTAGCTGGACTATAAGTCCAGCCGCACCGTCTAACCCATCATATGTTTGGATAAGAATCAAATAATCACCGCTATCTATACCCTGCAAAGGCACTACCAGAGGTGCTGTGGACTCGGTATATGCGAAGGGGTCTGGATAAGCATTCAGTTCTGCGGCGTCAGCAAACCAAGCTAGACGACCGTTTATCCACTGCCCATGTGGGTTAGTTGAGATGGCTGCATGATCGCCGGCGTAAAAGATTGAAGCGGCCCCAGGCCAGATGCTTACAAGGTCCCATAACGTTTCCCCTTGGAGGATAAGTATGGCGGGTGTCATACCAAGCTGAAGCGGGCTTTTCTTGTTTGGGAAGGAGAGGGGCCATTGCTTGAAGTCGTATCCAAGCGCTGCTAAACTGGTTAGGAGTCTGCGATCCCCTATCGCCAAACCAAACCGCTCAGCAACCCAGATGTGGGGCAATGCGTAAGGGTTTTCATACACAATTAGGTCACCAAACTTACGGCTTTGGATAAGACCAGACTTATTACCCAAAAACTTGTCAGACGATTTGGAGAAAAGTTTTAGATCTTCTCGATGGCCCAACATATCAGCATCAGGACGGACGATTACATACCTCGATCCTGTTAACCCTAGCATACGCCCCCAATCATTGCTTCTGCCAGAATACAGCGTTGTGTATAGCCATCTTGTGAAATCAGCACCTGATGTCAAATCCTGCTCACTCTTGATCTCTAGGGTTGGTTTTGCTTGAAGCGCCACCAATGGGTCTAAGAACCAGATAGGCGCCCAATCATAGACTGTTGCCCACACAGCTGGTGGTATAAAGGCGATTCTAAAGTCTTCATTAGATGAAAGGAGCCAAGAATAGAGTTCATCATATTTCTCAGGCACGGCAACCGTTCCTATTCTGCCCCCCAGATCACCTGTGAAGAACCCCCATGATGGGTATGCTATAAGAGCAGCCATCACCAAAAAAGAGACGAGCCCAGCTAAGAACCCCTTCATCTTCATGCTTAGGCAATGATGTAGACGGATTGCGAGCAGCCCTGAGAAGTAGGCAAGCGAGATAGTAGTGAGTAAGATGAACTTGTTCGCCTCCCTGAACATGGAAAAACCTGGCACGTTATAGAAGAGCCAAACATAGATCGGTGTAAGAGGTCTATATGGTAGAGCCGCAAGCAAAAGACCCAGCAAACCCATTATGGAGAAAAAGACAGATAGCCATTTACGGTGTCCTCTAAGCGATGGGACGTTAACGATGGATCCCTTAAATCTCAACCATACAGATGACGGGATCAACGCGGCAGCTGATACAATTACACCCAACAATATGTCTCCGGCAAACTTGGACATGACCTCTAAGGGAGTATCAATAAAAACTGCCTCCTCGGCCCTTACGGCATAGATTTGAGGCCTTACTGCAATAAGTAAGTAAATGAAGGGAAAAACGGATACAGATAAAGCTGCAATTATGAAAGCTGAGGGTTTGATGAACGATCTAATAACATGATTGAATGACCTCTTCATCCTTCCTGTTGCAAGTTCGAACACGGCATAAGACAGGGCAAAGATGGTGAAGATGTAAGTGAGGTGAGGACTCAAAAGTGTTATAATGCCTAGTAGGAGACCACACAAAATAGGATTTCTTAAACTCTCTTCCCGGAAACTCTTGAAGAATTCAAGTAGAGCAAAGGGGAGGATAGCATAGGCGAATATTATAGTATTGTGTCCTAACGCCCACCTGCTCCACGTGAAGGGATTGAGCAGCGAGTAAAGTCCTGCAACCAATCCTGCGACCGTGTTGCCTAGAATGTATCTAATAAGCAAGAAGAATCCAAAACCCGATAAGGCCATCAGAAATGTGAGAACGAGCTTATGAGCTAGCACCACCGAGCCTACGAGTACAGTGAAGCAAATAACCAGCGCATTGTACACGGCATTCCCTGTTAAAAGGTTTGGGGTTCCTAAGTTGGATTTATAGTCCCAAGGATAGTCGTAGGGTCTATAGAGCTGTTCAAAACGCCATATAGGTGCCAAGTCATGAAACGCAACAGGATGGGGGGACGGGAATACGCCCCTAAGGATTATCAATGAGAGTAGCAGGAAGACCACTGCTCCTATAATATAACTCCAGATAAGCCTAGACACCAACATAGAACACCATTCAGCGTGTTTTTTTATCACCCTCTTGCCTCCAGATTATTGAGAAGATTAATGCATTAGGCTCATAAATTAAACTGTCACACGAACTTACAGCTATTACGAGTGAAACGAGCCTTTTTCTCTGCAATTTTCATCATAGCTGCCAAGACCAATGTATCCAATCACTCTTAAATCATTGCTTCGCACACCACTTACTTCTCCATCATTCTACTTTTTGGAAAGTATGTAATGACGAATTTCAAGGAGTTTTCCGACAATCTTAACGGTAAGCAAAAGTATCCGCGTAACGACTAATAATATGCAACAAATCTTTACATCTAACTTAGCCTTTGATGACATAGCCCTAACAAAGACTTTAGGAATAGCTGCGTATTTCGCGATGGTAGATTTGAAGTCTATGTCATCCTTGCGGATTGAGAGTAGGGCTTCACTATAGAAAATGCTCTTCCTTAAAATCTCCACTAAGTTATCCTCCTCGTAGTGATAGATAGGTGATGTCGTCCAAGCTTCTTTTACACATAGTTTTCGAATCTTAATATACAAATTAAAATCTTCTGCAACATCCAGCCTTGTATCAAATCCTTTAACCTTCAAAAGTATGTTTCGCGAATATGCCCTAGGTATACATCCATATTCTTTATCAGCTTCCTGTACACTCTGTTTCCATAAAGCTGATGCCTTCCCCCACCGACTAATAGCCATAAATTTCTCGGGGACTTTTATTGCGTCATATCCTCTTCTAAACAATTCTAAGATTTCTCCAACTAAAGCTTTTGATGGGAGCTGGTCAGCGTCGAGGAAAAATACTAGTTCGCCGTGAGAGATTGATAACCCTATGTTCCTAGCTTGCGATCTGCTACACTTAGCTCGTAGTAGGGTGATCTTGCCTGAAGCTATAGCTTTTTGTGGCACCTTTTCCCCAACAAGTATTATCTCTGAGTTATCGGGCAGAATCTTTTCAAGGTGCCTGATCCATCTAATACTTGGTTGATTTTTCAGGGGTACTATTACTGATAGTTCTATGCATTTAGGTCTACTATTTAGAGAGGGAGTCTTCATCTCAATACTTTACTCAAATTTAGGCAAAATAGGTGGTGATAATGTCCTAAGCGTCGACCAGCTATCACAAGCTTAGAGCTCATTGCTTCGTTAAGACTCCGTCTCTTAATATTAAAACCTCTTCAACAACCTTAGTCACTCTGTAATCATGGGAAGTTAGCAAAATGGAGACCTTGTTTTCATCCTTTAAATGTTTAAGGTAATCCAGTATTGATTCAACCCCTGCCGAGTCTATGTTTGCTGTCGGTTCATCTAAAAGGAGGATTGCCGGTTCATTTACTAAAGCTCTTAAAAGTAATATTTTTCTTCTTTGACCCATGCTAAGCTCTCTCGGGAATCTCTTGGCAAGCTTCTCTAAACCCGTCATGCTTAAAAGATCGTTGACGCGTTTTCGGATCTCCTTCTTAGGATGCTTAGCGGCTAGTAGGGGGAGTGAAAGGTTCTCCTCAACGTTAAGGGTTCCTATGAGTCTATCATCCTCTGGCATGTATCCAACTAAGTGTAACATTAACCTATCCCTTTCCCTTCTGGTTAGTTCATATATGTTTATGCCCGCTATTACTACAACACCTCTATCTGGTTGTATCAGCCCATACAATATCTTCAGCAATGTAGTCTTTCCTACACCACTAGGCCCCATGACAGCTACCGCATCACCGAAAGACATGCTGAGGGAAACATCACTTAACACCCTAACGTTCTCAGTTCCTGTCCTAAAGGTCTTTTCCACACCAATGGCTTTTAGGGCGGGTCCATTATACACATTCATATGTATTCCATTCGTAATTTAAGGAGCATCCTAAAGAATTGTTTTAGAACGCTATTTAATGTTTGAAGCTTGAGCTATTCCAGTCTTTGGAGTCCTAATCCATCTAACCTTTAGCCTCACCAACGCCGTCAATATAGCTATTGTAGCTATAATCGACTCCACCATCCAGTAGGCAGCAATTCCAAGAAGGGCGAGAATCAGGTTCATTTTGGAAGTTTTCGACCTTATTGTTAAACACATGAATGATATGGGGGTGAGAATGGCTAACAGACTTGCTAAAAATCCTAGGAAAGATGGTAATATAAAACCAGTTAATGTAACGTACATAAATACTAATAGAGAAGAACAAAGCACGAGCGGTCCTAACAGCAATAAGAATATATCTATTCCCTCTGGGGTGGTCAATCTATGGAGGTTGCTTGGTAAAAGCTGAATAAATCCTCTAAACCATCTTAATCTTTGGATAAAATAGTCTTTAAGCCTGCTGGGCGTTTCCTGCCAACAATAGATGTTTTGATCAAGCTTGATCTTAATTTTTTCGTCATGGATTCTCAGCGATAGGTCAAAGTCTTCTGCTAGCAGATCATCTCTCCATCCACCCAGTTTTAAGAGCAGGTCTTTCTTAACAAAAAAGCATGAACCGGTAGATGGTATGAAAAGATTTAGGAATGATCGCGGCTGTAAGAATATTTTCAAATATATTACCTGCTCCAGCGAAGCAAGCTTACTAAGTATATTATAATCGCTGTTGTATGACCTTGCTATTCCTTGAGCTGCTAGCGAGTTTTTTTCCGAGAAACTTTTTGAAACGTTCTTCAGAATGTCTACGGATAATACAGAATCTACGTCGAATATGCCGACTATCTCCCCTTCTGCTACCGTTAACCCTCGGTTCAACGCCGCTGGTTTACCGTTACCTTCATCAACTACGAGCTTAGTACGTATCTTCTTCTCGGATAATCTGGATAAATATTCTTCTAAGATATGTTTAGATTCACTCGGTGCTACGAAAATTACTTCGAAGAACTCAGCCGGATAGTCTAATTCTTCAAGCGATTTAATGAGTTGCGACAGGGCCGAAAACTCGTCCCTCATAGGTATTATTAGAGATACCGTTTTAAACTCGGTTGGAAGAGGTTTAGATGATCCCACTTTTTCCATTTTTATCATAGCTGCAAGGAAGACTAAGAGATGATAGATCGCTACACCTACCAAAAATATTGATAATATAAAAATGACCGCTTGCGAGAAGCCTATCAAAAACTCTAGTTGCATTCCCGTCTACGGAAGCTCCTTAAAGCTTGAAATGTGTATGAAAAAATTGCAGGAACCACGCTGATAAGGTATGGCCACAGTATTGAGCCCGCAAGTTCCATGGGGAGCAGAATGGGCCATGGGATTTCCCTAGCCAACCATAATGCTGTAAGAGACCCAAGCAACGCCATCATCAAGACCAGTGTAAACATGGGTATATAGAATAGCTTCAAGTAGATACTGGTACCAAACTTCATCTCTCTCACCTTCTCCAACTCTTTCGAGGATGATTCGAAGAAATGGTCAAATATAATACCGTAGACTAGGAACGCAATTACAGATATGGTTGCTAAGAGGCCCAGTTCTGCCGAAAAAACCATAAGGCTAATACTGCTCAATGAATCATATCCTGAAGGCAGCGTTTTAACCTTTGGCGTATATGAGTAAGGTATCCGACCATCACTTCTCAACGGTAGAGTTACAGAAATTGTTTTATCTCCATCAACCGTTACTTTCTCTTCATGTACATACCCACCTCTCCTAACGATGAAAATGTAGCCGCCTTCCTGAAGGATAGTATCATATATGCCTTTTGCTCTTGTAGATGTTACCAGGCCTCCATCAACAGACAGCACCGTCAAGTATACATCCTCAACTAGTTTACCATCGATGTATCTTACTTCGATTCTAAGCTTGAAATATTTCGACGGTTCAGGCTCCTTAACTACCTCTTTACTTAACCTAAGCTCAATATCATCTATCATAGGAATTTCTAACACATTCCCTGAGTAATTCAGAACATAAACGCCCACCGGTATTCTATACAAACACGTTCCGTTATTACGACCTTCAGGTTTGAAGGCAATCCCCCTCACATCTTTCAACTCCAACTGCGCGGGGCAGTCAATTATTCTTAGTATTACGTTGTCTTTAATTCCAACATTCACTTCGGATGAATCCTTGAGCTTTATGGGATCTAATGGTATATTTGCGTAGGATGTTAGGAGGACGGGTTGATAATACCCGAAGGGTAGCCTGATTACCTCTACATCCCTACCTACAATGACTTTCTCCGAGACCATCGAACCATCGGACGCCAATATCCTTAGCTTGGCCTCCACAGGTACATCGTAAAACACCTTTAACTCATACGTTTCAGATAGATATTTAGACACTTCACGAACTTCTTCGGCCCTATCAAAAACTATAATAGAAGCATCCATTTGCCTAATCCCTCTTAAATTCTTCGCGAGATCAATGGAAACAAAGAGATAGTTATCTCTAACATCATTAAAACGCCTTATTCCAGCTATTCTAAGTATATGTATCTCCTTAGAAAGTATGCCCGTGACTAATATAGTGTCACCTACATTCTTGCTTAACTTCTTTGCCAATCCTTCCCCTAAAATACAGCCTGTGACATCACCCACATTCGGGGAATATTCCCCCAGAATAATGTAATCCCATATAGGTGTCAATAAACCATCTACATAACCTAGTGTTGCAGTTACTGCTCTTGCTTTAAAACCGAGCACTGTTTCTATGTCTTTAGCCAGACGCTCCGGAATAACACTTGTATACAGGCTTCTTGCAGAACTATCCATTAACATAGGGTTTCTCAACTCAAACCCCTGTATGAAATTCCCTGTGTTTAGAAATACTTCGTATGAGGAACCCAATGCTAAGGCTGAGATAACTGACAGAAGATAGACTAGTAAGAGTGTTTGCACAACAGTTCCCCTACCCAGTATCTTTAATCCTATAGTTTTCATCTTATCTTTAACAATATGGCAATTGTGTAACTAGACAGTGAAAGTAAGGCTGGCGGAAGTATATTCACCACCGCTTCGATGGCGGGAAGAGCGTAAATATAAGGGATCTTGAGGAGTAACCTCAGGAATATAAGTGCAACAGGAACCGTTACGTATGCCAACCCATAGCCAACAACTACACCAATCACTGTGGATCCTAAGATTACTAAGAATGTATTGAATAACGTACTGTACCTCGAAATACGCATTTCGAGAAGCAAGTCTAGTGTCTGCTTTATATCGCTAGAAGCCCTTAACCCCAACATAAAACCTGACAATGTGAGAATAACGGTCGAAATAATATATAAGAAATTCTGATGGAATCTAACCATCTTTAATAGATCTCTTGAAACAGTAAATGCAGAAGGTACTGCTATTCCATCCTCTACGTGATTTTTCAAATATACCCTCCTGACTGAACCGTTAATAAATGAAGTTAGCCGTTGAAAAATATTCCATGGAACCATTATAGAATAATCAATAAAACTTCCCATACAGGCGAATGCTTCAACCCGAGACCCCAAAAATTCTTTGACGTAATTTTTCACATCAGGTCTATCTATCTTACACCCTACTGCGGGATCTAATGCTTCTAACCCCCTGCCTGTAAGCAGTTTTAGCGTTCCAGTAAGATTGCTGGACGAAAACACTAGAAATTCTCTCCCATTTACGGTGAGATATCCATAATACAGATCAACTCCGGGACCATGATCCGATATGGATAGGCTTGGTGCTGGAACAATCCTCAGAGCCTCGTTAAGGTAGCCGGCCGGTGCGTACAATACCACGAGCAGCATTGCTTCAAAAACAGCTACCGTTAATATGTACCCCCTAACATTCCCCGTCCCCCTATAAAACATTTTCAGAATGATTCTAAACATAGTTAACTCTAAGCATCTTTATGAACTCCCCGTCAAATAACCTATCGCTCGAAACCATCACGTTGGGAGGCATAAATAGGGACAGTTCCACCCAGACATACCCAAGAAGGATGCCATGTGTAAAATCGGACCGAGTTAAGAGGACGTACTCATTTCCCTTCAGCCTACTAAATAAGGAATACCTTATGTTCAAATAATCAGATATATATCCTAGCTTAACGTCGGTAACAACCGGCACATACAGTCTATCCTTCACCTGTTTTAGCTCTGCGTACTCAACATAGTGGTAAGCGCCGGGGCCGTTAATTGCCAGACCTATCCCAGTTGTACTGGCGAAAATAAGGAACACCACTATGATGCTTGAAACAATTTTTCCAAGCTTCTTAGACGATACAAACGATAAGGACAGGCAAAAGATTAGTGATAGAAATAACGCGTAATAATGTAGGGACTTAGTAAATGTGACAAGCCCGTTATAACCTAGATCGGATGTAAGACTGAACACTACCAAAGTATTAGTTGAGACTAGGAGGCTTCTAATTATTTTATTCCTCCAAAAAAGGGCTAAGCCTATAAGTGCAGGAACTATAAACACTACTAGGTCCCTGATCTCCCAGACAGATATAGTGTTAACAGGGGTCGGTATGTCATGCAGCTGACCACGCCAGGCTAAGGCTGACAATGGAATGATAAATGCTTGAAATAATGAAGTACTAACCACACCTACCCTCGATATTGTATAAACAGCGAGCAAGATGAAAACAACCATCAACAAGAACTCTCCACTGATAGGTAAGAACCATCCTATCCTATAGATTACGAGGGAATTCCAGCTAAGCGCCAGCGCACCCAATATTAAAACTGCAGTTAAGCTCTTTTTAAGGTCCGCTGGATCCCTATTATTTAACGTTAATGATAAATCTTCAACTAACATGACAATGTAAAATATGAATGCAAACAAAGTGGCGAAATGATGGCTAAGCACCAGCCCCAAGGCTAGAATTATTAAACATAGGAATCTCGGGCGAGGTGATGTTACGTATGTGATGGCCAAAGTTGCCAGGAAGAAGGCCGCCGTCTCCTTCATGACGGCAGATCCAAAGGTTATGAATGTATACAGGGGTGTGAAGGCCAATGCTGCCGGGACGGAGAAAACCGCACCGGTTTTTTTCGACAGCCTCGACAAAAGAATGTATAGATTTATTGAAGAGAGCGCAACTAGAAATGGAACTATCTGGGTCGAGGCTAACGGCACAATACCGCTAACCATGGAGTATAACGCTATTAACACGTTTATCGAAGGCCACATGTCATTATATTCCTCGAAACGCATCCTGCCTAGGGCAATTATATCCTCAACCTTCTTCAAATGGGTCCACGAATCGCCGATATATGGAGCTCCGTTAACTAGCCAAGGGCTTAAAACGGCTAACATAGCCAAAACCAAGACGGCAGTGAATGCTGAGTGCTTTAACATCTCAAGAGATAACGGTAAAGTTTTATATACTCTTCAGCCACTATATCCCAAGATCTTTTTAACGCAAACTCGACATTTTTTCTAGATAACTTACACAATCGCCCTTCATCTAGTAGAATTTCTAAAATATCTTGTGCAGCGTCTTCACTCCATAAGTCTATCAATGATATGCCGCCACCCTCTTCATAGAGTTCTCTGAATTCAATAGTAGGCGGAGCTATGACCGGAATACCCAGCCCAGCCACTAGGTGGTACACACCACTAGTCCCCGTTGAGGTTCTATAGGGAAGGACAAGCAGTTTTGCTCTAGATACTAAATTAGGCAATTCATGATTAGGCACTCTGCCAAAATACTTGATGAATGGTTTATCTGATATCAGTTTTAAGAAAAGTGCTTTGAACTCGGGATAGTTAGGATGGGCATCTCCTGAAATCAGTAACTTTAAATCCGGAATGCTTTTTCTTAAAACATCTGCTATCTCTATAAGCCTCTCTATATCTTTGTAAGGAGCCAGATACCCTATAAACAATATATTTGGCGGTGAGTTTATATTCCATTTGAAATCACACTGTGTAAACCATGCCCCATGCGGGATGTACTTAACACATTTAGCGGAATAACGTTTTTTTAGTAGAGATACGTACCGTTTAACAGTTACTACAACTATGTTAGAAGAGAGTATCAAGATTTTCGTAGCCAACGTAAGGCCAACCCTATTCATTAGAGTTTCACGTAATTTTGTCTCTCTCACGTTTATTGCGTCTGGAATGTTGTGGAGTGTCACTATTACCTTTTTACCTGAAAGCCGGGCAACAGTAGTTGAAAGCAAGCCTAAGAAATTCACCAGTCTACCCGATCCAAAAACGGCGAGATGTAAATTAAAATGAATTAACCTGCATCTAACTCTTAGAATATTTAAGTAAAGTTTTAATATTCCGGCAACACTATCTGGCTTCCAGGCCGCTTTAAAAATCACGTTGGCTTCACAACCTGACAGACTATCAGAAAGGACTAGTACACGCTTATCATGGCCTATTTTCCGCACTATGCCATCCACTATTTCTTTCCCATACTCGCTGAGCCTACCGGTGTCTGGAGGGTATGCGGATACAAAGATTACCAGAAAATCCTTTTTCGTCATACAGTGTCTTCTAATCCACTTCTTTGATTATTCTCAGAATCGTCTCACAATAATTTCTTGGCGATAATTTAGAGAAAACCACATTTCTGAATCTCCTGACACGATCCATAAACTCATCATAATTATGATATATCTCAAGTATCTTGTTCGCAATCTTGCACGGCTCTGGGTCAGCTAACATTTCGGGAGCGTATTCCATGAATATTTCTGCTGCGCCACATTTGTTTGACACAACCGCAGGCGTTCCTGAGACAACAGCCTCAAAAGGCGTTATTCCGAAGGATTGTTCTAACACTGGGTGGAGACATATGTCCGAAGAGCCGTAAATCTTAGCAAGTTCATAATCGTTAAGGGTTTCTAGTAGAATAACGTCCTTCTCCAATCCCAAAGCCTTCGCGGTATGCAGTAATCTTCCCTTCCAAGACCCATCCCCGATAATGATCAGCTTCGAGTTCGGGACCTCACGTTTAACCATTCTTAAGGCAACGAGACTCGCAATGTGGTTCTTCAACTTCACCAACCTTCCAACATGGAGAAGCACCAAGTCACAATCCATCATTCTCTTCCGACGTTTCTCACAAAACAAGTCTATATCGACTGGAGGGTAAGCCAGGAATGAGCTCACACCGTACCTACCAGCAAGTAACCTAACATTCATTTTTGAGTTCGTGATAATTTTAGAAATGTAATTTTTAACGATGAATCGATCTAAACCGTAAAGGAAGTTCATGAGAATATGCAAACTCATTTTACTTTCGAAAAAATCCCTCAAATCCCCGTAGAAACCTAGAACTTCATGACATGTCCATATGACAGGGATAGTTTTTCCAAATAATGCTACAGACCAATAGGATGGGAAATTATGCGGTATAATTACATCATAATTATCTGAATTTTTTATAAGGAAAGACGCTAACCCTTTAAAATCATTAACATAGCACAAAATCCTCGAAATTAGCCCATTACTGTTTTTAGTTTCGTTACTATTTATCCGGAGTATATTACTTTCGGAAATTAGTTCCCGACGATATCTACTCATATCTGCATTACTTATCTCATTGAATGCCAAATCCACGTCAATGCCCAGCCTGCTCAAGCCATTTGCTGTTAAAAGTATTACTCTCTCCGCACCACCAACTACAAGCCTTGGATGAATAATAAGGCACTTCATACCCGATCCTTATATTTCAAGCTTACAGAAGGACTGTAAGAGAGCAGCTGGAAGAAACGTTAAAAGGCTTACTGCCGAAGCAGAGAGTGTAGCGGTTACAGTGTCAGCACCCTCAATGTTTTCAACCCCCTCGACTAGAACCCTACGGCTACCCGGGTCTACAGTTAGGTCAGCTGTCGACATTTTCTGGTAAAAGTCATTCTTAACGTATCCTAGGCTGATGAGATTGGCTGTTAGTCCTGCGAGTATATGGCTGTACGTCATGTCTGTTAGTGTCTAAACCTAGAATTTTTTCTTGACTGAAAGTTAGTTTACTGCATGAAGCAGCTACACTCTTCCGCAAAAGCATCTCAAACCATAAACTTAAAGAAGTATACATCCTACTACCCTCCATTCTACTCCGGCTATGTTAGCCCTATCTTTGCCTTTATCTCCGCTATATCCCTCTCCATCCTCGCAAGCCTTTCGTCAAGTATTGTCTGTAGGTCCTTCCTCAGGCCCTTGACCTCGCCCAGTACTTCCTTGCCCGTGTCGAGTATTTCCCTACTTATGCTTAGTGACTCGTTTCTAAAGTCTCCAAACTCTTGTCTGAAGTCTCTGAACTCTCCGCGATAGTCCCTGAACTCCTGTTTCAAACCCCTAACCTCATCAAGTATCTCCCTACTTATCTTAAGCGATTCATCCCTAAACTCCCTAAACTCATTCCTATAGTCTCTGAACTCCTCTCTGAAATCCCTGAACTCCTGTCTGTAGTCACGGAATTCCTGCCTGTAGTCCCTGAATTCTCCTACAAATCCTCTGAACTCTCCCCAGTAGTCCATGAATATTGACTGCATAGCCCCGAACCCCTCCTGGAGTTCTTCATGTAGTGGTGAAGGCTTGATCGCGAAGTATTTTAGCCGTGGTTTTGGCTTTACCTCCTTGATATCTACCGACCTAACGTATGCAGGCTGTGGGGGTGACTTTAACATCTCAATGAACTTCTCGACGACTGCATCATCTCCCTGCACAAATACGGTTACAGATCCGTCCTTCTCATTCCTAACATAGCCTGAGAGACCTAGCTCCTGAGCAGAATCAAGAACAAACCTCCTATACCCAACCCTCTGAACCCTACCAAAAACCCTCACAAGTGAGGCCCTCAAAGCCAAGCGTGAACACACTCTATATGTTTATAAAGATTTCTAAAGTTGAGTGGTTGAGAAAGCCCATCCATCTGAAAGTAGAGGTTCATTGATGTATTTTAGCTGTCTATTTATCTTCAACCCACATCTTCAGATGTATAGTGCTCCTTTCGGCCTTTAAGGCTTCATTGACGGCTTTCGCCCAACGATGAAGAACAGCATATCGAAGAGCTTTGCGGCTATGTTTGTTTCTACTCTCCGGCCGTTTTCTCCTCTGACGCTCCTATCTCCTTCTCTATCTCCTCTATTGGTTTCGGCGGGGGTGTTGTTGCCAGAGTATAACCTATCCACGCCAATATGCCGAAGACACCTACAACAGCCACACTCCCAGTCAGTTTCAGTAGGAGAAGGTCTGCACCAGCTATGGGTGGGAAGAAGACAAGCCAGACATATACCATTATAACCACTATAGATACTACAAGGATCACAACTCCTAAAACACTATCCTTACTCATACCTGCCCTCGATTACCTTCCTAATCGTGTGTTTAAATACTTTTCTAGCCGAGGTTTTGTAACTGCTAACTTATGCTACGTTTTTGGCCTAGGTGTTTGTGTTATGTTCTTGAGAAAGGATGCTTGGTTAGCTGTAATAGGTATCCTCCCTCTGGTCCGATGACCTCCAGTTTGCCTGTAACCGGGTTGGGCTTA
>Ga0079992_131519_pt1 | contig 23150 bp, 18 predicted proteins | sample FaiFalFF_MnMetaG_3_FD_69197 | JGI IMG/M metagenome (GOLD analysis project Ga0079992, IMG submission 69197) | Freshwater microbial communities from Yellowstone National Park, Wyoming, USA - Fairy Falls B (FF_Mn_B) MetaG (SPADES assembly) (version 2) | ecosystem: Environmental > Aquatic >... | reverse complement strand
GCCCACGATTCCTTGTTCTACAATTTTTCTATAAATACTTGTTAAGATTTCTCTTTTCTGTTTAAAGTTTATATTTTTGTTTACAACTACGAAAAAATCCCAGTCGCTATCTTCTTTTGGTGTTCCTTTTGCTCTTGAACCGAAAAGTATTATCTTTACAACTTTTAATCCTCTTGTTTCAATTTCCTCTTTTATTATCTTTACTACCTTTTCAATTTTTTCGTTTTCCATTTTTAAAACACTCTTACTTTTACTCCTTTTTCTAATGTTTCGTTGAGTTTTCTTATCATAGGTATGGCTTCTGTCATTACTTTTTGAAATTCTGGCACCATATTATTGAGGTTAATGAGGAGCTTTTGAGTTTCTGAAAGAACTTGCGGAGTTATCTCAAATATGCGAGAGAAACTATCTTTTTGATTTTGGTTAAGATATGCCAAAGTTTCATTTACACTTTTGACTGTTGTAAGAAGTTCAGGTAGAGAGTTGTTTATATTTTGAGCCAATTCGGGAGATACACGCAGCAGTTTTTCTATATTGTTTTTATTGTAAGCGAGTAGTTCTAACATCTCATTTCCAACTTTTATTGTTTTTTCCAATCCACTCACAATTTTTGCTGATTCTTCAAGGGTTTTATCAAGTTTTTCTATGAGTTCAGAGGTATTTTGAATTAAAGGGGCGATATTTTTTACAAGCTCTGGGGCTATGTTTGCTAATTCCCTTATGACTTGTGGATCCAAACTTTTTATGAAGGGTTCAAAAGACATTATAAGCTCATCAGGTTCAAACAGAATTTTTGTTTTCTCTATTGTAAAACCATCCGGTGCAGGGGACACATCTCCTATTCCTGTTGGAACAAGTTCTACGAATTTTTCTCCGAGCAGGCTTTTCATTCTTATTTGTGCTTCAAAATCTTTCCTTAAAGGAACATCTTTTTTTATTTTCATTTCAAGTTTGACTGAAATTTTTTCTTTATCAAGTTCAATTTTCATTTTATCTACATATCCTACTTTTACCCCGCCGAGTCTAACTTCTGCCTTTTCCGCAAGTCCTTTGATATTCTCAAATTTTGCGTATATGGTTTTGTATCCTCCGCTCCATATTTTCCCTATTTTTGACGCAAGATAAAGTAAAGATAACAATGAGATTAACAGAATTACCGCAAAAAAAATGATATTTTTTTTCCTTTCTTCCATCTAACAAAATAAAATTATATCATTCTTCTGGGTATTTACAAAAAAGCGTTATCTTTTTTCTGATTTTTTCTTAAAAAAAGATTTTTACAGAAAGTTTCCCGAAAAAATTTTGAGGTTTACAAGAAGAAGAAAAATAATAAGATTATGAGACTGATGGTATTTACAGAGAACCAGTATGAGAAAAGGATAAGGGAGATGGCAAAGAAGGTTCTTGATGGGGGAGAGATAACAAAGGATGAAGCAATGATGATTTTGAACTTTCCATCAAATTATCTTGAAGTACTTTTTGAATGTGCTACGCAAATAAGGGAAAAGTTCAGAGGTAATAAAATAGATTTTTGCGCAATAGTGAATGCAAAAAGTGGATTGTGTCCCGAGGATTGCAAATTTTGCGCCCAATCTACCAAGTGGAAAACACAAATAAAAAGATATCCTCTAATTAGCGTTGAGGAAGCCGTAAGGAGGGCAAAGGAGGCTTATGATATGGGAGCAACAAAATTCGGAATAGTGACATCTGGAAGAGGTCCGACTGATAAAGAAGTTGAGATAATATGCGAGATGGTAAGGGAAATAAGAAAAAATGTTCCGGGAATATCTCCTGACGCAACTTTAGGGGAGCTTACGGAAAAGCAAGCAATTAAGCTCAAAGAAGCAGGTGTTGATCACTCAAATCACAACATAGAAACATCTCCGCGGTTCTTCTCAAAAATTTGCACAACGCATACATACGAAGATAGAATAAGAACAATAAATATACTCAAGCAGGTGGGAATAGGTGTGTGTTGTGGATGCATTTTCGGGATGGGAGAAACGAATGAGGATAGGGTTGAGATAGCTTTTGAACTTAAAAAGATTGATCCGAAAATAATTCCAATAAATTTTCTCAATCCAAGACCTGGCACACCTTTGGAAAATCAAAAAATTATATCTCCAGAGGAAGCAGCAAAGTGCATAGCTATGATGAGGTTCGTAAATCCAACAAAGCAAATAAAAGTGGCAGGGGGCAGAGAGGTTATTTTTGGAAGTAAGCAAGCCTGGGTAATTAAAGCAGGAGCAGACGACCTTATGGTTGGAAACTACCTTACAACTCCGGGGCAAGATTATAAAGAAGATTGGAAACTCGCTTTATCTTTGGGGCTTGAGCTTCCGGATCATATAAAGGAAAAAGCAAATATAGTATTATCAAATATGAGAGTGGAAGCAAAAGCATGAGAATTTCAAAAGCATAAAAATTTCAAGAAAATTTTTCTGAATTTTTATTTTGTTAATTTAATTCAATATGGCGCTCACAGATAAAGAATTTAACGATATAATAGAAAAACTTTCAAGGTTCTGGAGGAAGAGCTTTTCTGAAACTTTAAGGGATCTCTGCACAGAAGCTGGTATAGAGTTTAAACTTACACTATCAACTCCAGAGAAAAAAGAAGTATTGAGGAAAGTAATTGAGAAAGATGATGCAAAAAATGTAATTGATGAGGAGATTAGGCAAAAGATACTGAATTGGCTTGAATCAAAAAGAGGTAGAAAAAAAAGCGAGTAGTTTTGGGATTCTACTTCTTTCTTGAAATATTTAAGCCTTTTTTTTCAAACCATTTTATCACAGGTGAGGGCACAAGATGGCTTATATCACCGCCTAATCTTGCTATCTCTTTGACAAGGGAAGAAGAGAAATAAGAAACGTGATCCTCTGCCATTATAAAGACAGTTTCTATTGAGTTATCAAGTTTTCTGTTGGTAAGAGCCATCTGGAACTCATATTCAAAATCTGAAACAGTTCTTAATCCCCTCAAAATGACATTTGCTCCAACTTCTTTTACGAAATCAACCAGAAGTCCCTCAAATTTTCTCACTTCAATTCTCGGTTCATCTTGGAAAACTTCACACAGAATTTGGAACCTTTCATCAAACGAGAAAAATGTATTTTTATGAGTATCTCTTGCTACTGCTACTATAATTTTATCAAAAACCAAAAGTCCTCTCTTCACAACACTGACGTGCCCAAGTGTTATGGGATCAAAGGTCCCGGGATACACTGCAATTTTCGGACGAGTCTCCATATCAGACAAAATTTAAGATGTTCGGTAAATTGTGATTTTTTCTGAACAAAAAATTGGAACTTGCGGAAAATAATTCTTGAAATTAGTCTTTTTTAATTTGAGAGGAGTAAAATGAAATTTTATGAAGGCAGAAAAGAAACCGGCGGGCGGAGGAGCAAAAGAAGTTGTTGCAAAATTCAGATTGAAAATTCCTGCCCAAGAAGCGAGCCCAGCTCCTCCAATTGGTCCAGCTTTAGGTCAAAGAGGAATAAATATAGGGGAATTTTGCAAAAGATTTAATGATGCATCAAAAAATTTTCCAAAGGGTATGCCCGTTACAGCTCATATAACAGTGTATAAAGATAGGTCTTTTGATTTCATAATAAAGACTCCGGTTACATCTGCTTTGGTTTTAAAGTATGCAAAACTTGAAAAAGGCTCGGGAACTCCCGGAAGAAAAATTGTAGGTAAAATTACAAGAAAAGATTTAGAGGAAATTGCAAAAATAAAATTACCAGATCTCAAAGTGAATTCTTTTGAAGCTGCTTTGAGAATAATAGAAGGTTCAGCAAAAAGTATGGGGATAGAAATTATTGATTAGAATTTGTTGGTTAAAAATTATGCCACCACCAAAAACTCCTCTCATATCAGCTGATACAATAATAGAATACAGAAACGGAATAGTCATTATTGAAAGATTGAATGAACCCCAAGGCTTTGCTCTACCCGGAGGATTTATTGAGATAGGAGAAGGAGTTGAAGATGCTGCAAGAAGAGAGGCAAAAGAAGAAACAGGTCTTGATGTGAAAATAAAAGGGTTTTTGGGCGTTTATTCTGACCCAAAAAGAGACCCAAGGGGACATGTAGTAACCTTAGTTTTCGTAGGAGAGGCGGATAGTAATCAGGAGTTGAGAGCAGGAGACGATGCAAAAAGAGCTTTTGTTTTTGAACCAGATAAAATTCCTTTTGATAAACTTGTATTTGACCACTCACAAATAATAAAAGATTACCTTGAATGGAAAAAAGGCGAAATTAAAAAAGTCTTTATAAGGTGAAAAATAGAAGGCAGAAGAAAGTAATGAAAAGGAAAAAGAAAGAAATAAAAAAATAAAAATGAGCAGTGTTTTTGATTTTCTTGTAATTGGTTCTGGACTTGCTGGAATTTCATTTGCAATAAGAGCTTCAAAATTCGGTCAAGTTGCACTAATTACGAAAGGTAAGCTCATAGAATCAAATAGCTTTTATGCACAGGGCGGAATAGCGGCGTCTCCTCTCTCCTCACAAGACTCAATAGAAAAACATGTAGAAGACACCCTGAAAGCAGGAGATGGTTTATGCAATCCCGAAATTGTCAGAGAAATAATATCAGAATCAAAATCTGCGATAGAAGAGCTTATATCGTGGGGAGTAGATTTTGATAAAGAAAACGGAGAATTCAATTTAACAAAAGAAGGAGGGCATTCAGAAAGAAGAATTTTGCACAGGGGAGATTACACAGGTCAAGAAATCCAAGCAAAGCTAATTGAGACTTTGCTCAAAAGTAAAAATGTTCAGGTATTTGAGGATCATATGGCAATAGACCTTATAACAAAATTCAAGTTCATAGGAAGAAGAGATGGATTTGAAGATGAATGCTACGGAGCTTATGTTCTCAACAAAAAAACAGGTAATATTGAAATATTTTTTGCTAACTTTGTAATACTTGCAACAGGCGGAGCAGGAAAAGTATATCTTATAACATCAAATCCAGATACAGCAACAGGAGACGGAGTTGCTATGGCAAAAAGAGCGGGAGCTAAAATAGCAAATATGGAGTTCTATCAATTCCATCCAACAGTTCTATATCACCACAAAGAAAAAAATTTCCTGATTTCAGAGGCAGTAAGGGGGGAAGGAGGAATTTTGAGGACGAAAGATGGGGAACCATTTATGAAAAAATATCATCCTCTCCGAGACCTTGCTCCAAGAGATATAGTAGCAAGAGCAATAGATATAGAACTGAAAAAATCAGGAGCAGAACATGTATACCTTGACCTCACTCACTTGTCAAAAGATTTTATAATAAAAAGATTTCCAAAAATATACAAAAGATGCCTTGAATTAGGAATAGACATAACATCTGAACCTATTCCAGTAGCTCCGGGTGCGCACTTTATGTGTGGAGGAGTTCTCACAGACGCTTATGGAGAAACCACAATTTCAAGGTTGTTCGCAATAGGAGAAGTTGCTTATACAGGATTTCACGGAGCAAATAGACTTGCTTCAAACTCGCTTTTGGAATGCGTCGTTATGTCAAAAAGAGCCCTGAAAAAATGTATTGAATATCCTAAAAAAATTCAAATCCCCAAGGAAGATATACCACCCTGGAGATCAGAAAAAACGATGCCACAGGATGAAAAAATACTCATATCCCACACTTGGGACGAAATAAGGAGGCTTATGTGGAACTATGTTGGGGTTGTGAGGTCTGATAAAAGATTAAATAGAGCTTATGAGAGACTTTCAATTATAAAACGAGATGTAATGGAGGATTACTGGAAGTATTATATTTCACCTGACCTTATAGAACTCAGAAACATAGCAATTGTCGCAGAGCTTATAATTACTTCTGCAATGTCAAGAAAAGAATCAAGAGGAACGCATTTTAACATAGATTATCCTTTCAAGAACGACATAGATTTCAAAAAAGATACAATAATTTAGAATAAAAAATTCCGCAAATTTTTTCATTTTTTGTCATCAGAGAGAAAATCAAATTTTTGATTTTTGTTTCCACTTTTCTTCATCTTATACATTTTTATTCTATATATGTCCTTAAAAGAGAGTTTCAAGACAGTAGTTAGTTTGTTCAGCCTAATCATCATTATTACTACATTATTGCTTTGCAAAGAAAATAAGAAGCCAGAAGAGAAAAAAGAATTCAAAGAATTTTTTGGGGAGCCATCTTACTTCATTGGTAGCACCGAAGATAAATTCCCAAAATTTCATGCATCAGGAGAAAATATCTATATCGCTTACAAAAACGGAAGCAGTAAAATAGAATTCGTAATATTCTCTTTTCCAAAGTCCATCTCAAAATATGAAGTAACCGAAGATGGTGAATTAAAAGGGGTTCTCCCAGGCAAATTGATAATTTCCAGAGGTAATAAAGTCTTTTTGAAAGATGTATCATCGGGGGGCGAGCATGAGTTATTTGAAAGTTATGGTGATGCATATTATGTTTTGAGTTCAACAGAGTTTGCATACTTTGATGGAAATTCAATTTTAATTTCACAGGGTCAAAATAAAAGCTCAATAGAAGCAAAAGCGGTTGTTGAAGAAATAAAACTTTTGATGGTAAATGATAAAATTTTTACCTTCTATAAAGTGCTGATAGATGGAAAGAGAAGGGTTTTGTGGACTGATGGTGAAAAGTCAGGAATACTTGGGAAATACAAAGATAGAGAAAAATTAAGTTTTTATCCGGAAGGAGAAAGTTTTGTGGCTTTTTTGGGTAAGGAAGTTTTTGGAGTTAAGGAAAACATCAAGTTGTATGCAGACGGAAAAGAAATATCAAATTTCTCTTTGGGTGCGACGGATTCATTTATTTTTGTCAGTTTAGATGACCTCCCGGCAGGTGAAATTGTAGCCGAATATGATGTTGTTCCAGAATTTGATCAGGTGGAATTTGAAGTTTCATTTGATGGAGTTGATATATTCTTTATAGTGATTGAACAAGTATATGAGAACCTGTTCGGTAAGACATTTTATGGTAAATTTGACGGTGAGAATTTCAGAAAGTTAGATGTTCTTGAAACCTCTTTGCCAACCAAAGTTTTTTTGATCGCAAAAAATAACTTTTTGGTAATTTCCTTTGTTCAACCTCATAACTCAATATTACTTATTTTTACTACCAGCAAAAACGAAATTGCAATATTAAAAGATAACCAATTTTATGATGTAGGAGTGTTTCCAGTTCTTCTTGACAATTTGCCTTATATTTTCCTACTTGAAAAGAAAGCCAAAGATTTATTTCTTACAACATACGTACCATGGTAAAAATGAAAAGAAAAATAAAGATAATAGTAGAAGAAAAAAAGGGAAGAAACAAAGTAAGGTTGTTCTTGTTATCGGTATTTTCGGTATCGGTATTATTGTTATCAATGTTTTTATTTTCTTTAGTTCTATCGTGCAAACAAACAAATCAGGAAAAGGGGGAAGATATTAAAGTATTTCAAAGCAACATCAAGGGATTTTATCCAAAGATTTTTCCCTGTGGAGGTAAAGAGCAGAACAAAAGATGTGTTTTTTTCTGGTCATATACAGGAAATTTATCTTTCGCTGAATTTGATGATATTGCAGGATTTTTGGGAGTTTATAAAGTTGAAGAAATACATGAACATCAAGTAGAAGGGGGAAAATTTCGGTTTCTATTGTGGTATCAGGATGGGGTAAGTATTATTTTTGAAAAAGACCCAAAAGCTTTTGGTCAAGTAGTATTTGAATCTGAAAATTATCACAGAATTTATCAAGCTAACATAGCAGATGCTGTAATGTCTGATGGACAAACAGCAGTTATAATGTCTCTTGGTGGGGATGTCTCAATACTATTTAATGATAGGGAGATTAAAGTCCCAAGTGAAAAGAATCTTTTGATAGATAATATAAAGGGGCAAACCAAAAGTGTGGAGATAGGACATGAATATGGTGAATGTGCGAAAGCTTCTATATCTGGCGGTTTTGCTCACTTCCTCATATTCTCCAAAAATTACTCAAGTTTAAGATACATCATGATTGATAAACTATATAATGTGATAAAAGAGTTTGTGGGTTGGGATAAAGTTAGAGAAGATGTAAAACTTGAGGTGCCAGAAGAAGAATTCTTTTTGAATATAACTGGCATATACTTTGCAAAATTATCTTCTCTTGCATATCCATCAATAGAGACAACAAAGTTTCCCGGATATCCACCACTAATTTTTGGATTTTATGACCTTTCAACTATTTGGATAATGAATCCAAGAACTGAGAAAATTACGGTTGAATATATGAAACCTGTGTCAGGTATTGGAGAATTTTGTTCTATTTCGGCTTCACAGAACATACCATTCGTTTGGGCATATGACAGACAATCAAACTCACTGGTTTTTTTCAAAAGAAATTCCGATTGGAGTTGGGGTAAAGAGGAGGTTGAGCGCGGAGCTGGATGGGGTATAAGTTCTTTTATATTCGGAACAATACCTTGTGCTGCATATTTGAGTATGGTTGAGGGTAATTTAAAACTCGCATGCAAAACCCAACAGGGATGGAAGAAAATAACAATAGATAATGAACCTATATCGGGTTTTCAACCTTTCACATTAGTTGATAGAGAAAATCTCTTTATCTCATACATTTCTTTTAATAAAGATTTCTACATCAAAGTAGCAAAGGTAAATATTAGCAAAGCTTTACAAAAATGATTTTTTAGTTGAGCTGTGATATTCTACTCTACGGTAAAGAGAACAATATAAAATTTTCCTTCTATTTTTGTCCTGAAAAGCTCTTTTACTTTAAATCCCGATTTCTCTGCAAGATAATAAATACCATCAGGGGAGTCATCTTTGTATATGAATACAGAATTTCTTTCAATCAAAAAAAGTTTCCTATAAAATTCTGAAATCCTTATATTATTGTCTATTGCATTTTTAAATGCTATCACATATGATACCAATTTTACTTTCCCATCAGTGAGCATACCGATTGGGATAAAAGGTTCTGGAGGGAGTTCGACAACCCTTTTTATATTATTCCTCATTAAGAACTCAACAACTTTTAATTTAGGTTCAAGAAGTTTATCCATATTAGCTTCTATGATTTTCTTGCTATTTATTATAATACCAATTGAGCTGAACAAAATTAGAAGAAAAACAAGTGGAATATATAAAGGTATAAATTTAGATTTAAGTCTAATTTTTAGTTCCGTTATACCCTTTGCACAAGCTATATAAAGTATGAATGATGGGACAATATAATGATGTGCAACTGTATCGAAGAGTGAGAGAAGGAGAACATAGCTTAGAATAAGTATAATAAAAAAGTGCTTTAATTTTTGATTTTTTTCTGAAAAGATAAAGCTTGCAAAACCAGCAGCAACAAAAATTACTCTGATAATTTCAAATGTGTAATTTTGACCGGTACCCGATAAAATCCAAGGAAATCTTCCAGCATCAGGTAGCTTGTTTCCAAAAATAAAGATTAAGCCGCGAAAGAAATTCTCCACAAAATCCTTGGGAGAGGATACAAGTCTATGGTAAGCGTATTTTAAAGGTGAAAATCCCCAAACGGTAGAAGCTTCCGAAGATTTTAGAGCATATAATATGTGAAGTGAGAGGAGAAAAATTAAGACAGAGATTAAAATCAGTATAACCTTTGTCTTTATTCTAATCCTTACAGTAATGATGCTTATAGCGAGCGATATGGTTATAAAAACCAAAAACGGAAGATAATTTATAGCTAAAATTATATTAGAAAGAGAAGAAGTTCCAAGTATAAAAAGCATATCTGTGGATAATAATATTGAGCTGATCCCGGCGGCAGGATGACCAAAAAGCTTTGAAGTTAAAATAAAAATCACAACTATGTAAAATAATATCCCTACAAAAACTCCAAAAAACCTCATCATTATAACACGGTCCTTCATATCCATGGCTTTCTCTTCGATTCCTAATGTTTCAGAAATTTTGATGTAAAGTCTTAAAAGTAATGGTGCCAAACTTCCCATATGAGGACCGATAAGAATAGGAATCTCGGTATTCTTAATTTTCAAGGAAAGATTTGGGGCACATTCCCTGAAAATGAAAATTCCATATCTTTTGCAGGTTGTTTTTTCATTTTCTTTGCAGTCACACCAAACTCTTTCACCATCATCTATCCGAACTACCTCATCTCTGAATTGTAATACACAATTATCTTCTTCCCAATAGCCGAATGTAGCAATATTTTTTATGCAAAGAAAAATATATACTATTATTGATAAAAATAGAAGTATGAATGAGGTAGAAGTATGAGAAAATAGATTCACTTTAATTTCACCTAATTTCCCCTGCATATCAATAGAATAAGTTAAATTATTTTATTTGGGAGTTTAGGGATAATTTCTAACAATTAAAGTTATTTTGCATTCTATCATAGTCTGAACAAATATCATTCTATTGTAAAAACAACGAGATAATATTGTCCAACAGGTATTCTGAAAAGCTCTTTTATATCAAATCCTGATAATTTAACAAGCCAGTAGATATCCTGAATGGATTTATCTGCTATGAAAACGGAATTTTTTTCAAGAGAAAATATTATCTCTAGGAATTTTACTATACTGGCTATATCATTTGGAGATTTTTTCGAAAGCTGCACAGCTAATTGTAAAGCTAATAATGAATAGGAAACCACTTTAATTTTTCCATCTGTAAGAATGCCGATGGGGATATGATGAGTGGGGGAAAGTTCGACAACTCTTTTTATATTATTTTTCATTAAGAACTCAACAACTTTTAATTTAGGTTCAAGTAGTTTATCTGGATTGGCTTCTATGATTTTTTTGCTGTTGATGATAATACCGATTGAGCTAAACAAAATTAAAAGTAATGTGAAAGGAACATATAAAGGTATTGGGTTATTTTTAAATTTGATTTTTAGTTCTGCTATACCTTTTGCACAAGCTATATAAAGTATAATTGATGGGAATATAGAGTGATGAGCACTAACATCAAAGAGAGATAGGAGGAATGCATAAGAAAAGAAAAGAGATAAGAGAAATAGTTTGATTTTTTGATTTTTCTCGGAGATGATGAAGTTCAAGAATCCGAGAGAAATAAAGATAGCTCTGATTATAGAGAATAAATAATTTTGTCCAGAACCTGTCAATACCCACCATCCTTTACCAGGTTCTGGAAGCATGTTTGTGAAGATGAACATCAGATTGATAAGAAAGTTTTTGATAATATTCTCTGGGGATGGAATAAGCCTGTATAGTGCATACTTCAAGGGAGAAGCCATAGACTTGAAAGATAACCAGTTTTCTGAATATTTTATCTGATAGAATAAGAAGGGGGATATAAGCAAAGTTAGAGCAAAGATTGAAATTAGCATAATCTTTGTTTTTATTCTGATTTTTGCGATAGCAAAGCTTAAAGCAAGAGAAATTGTTAAAAGAACTATGAGAGGGAGATAATCCGTAGGTAAGATTGGGATGGAGAAACAATTGCTATAAACAAGGATGATGTTAGTGGATAGTAGTGCTGAACTAATTCCGGCAGATGGATGACCAAAAATCTTCGATACTACGAGAAAGATTAAGATTATGACGAAAAAAATACTTGAAATTATTCTGAAGGATCTGAATAGGATTATACGTTTTTTCATGTCTATTGGTTTAATTCCGATTTTCTCTAAGGTTTTGGTATAGAGTTTCAGTAGCAAGCCACCAGAGGCACCAATATGAGGAGCAAGAAGGATAGGGATTTCGCTATTTGCGATTTTTAGGGAAAGAGTTGGAGGGCATTCTCTGAGGATAAATGGACCATATTTTTGGCAAGAAGTTCTTTCAGATTCTTTGCAGTCACACCAGACTCTCCCTTTTTCATCTATCCGAGCTACATAATCTGTAAAGTAGAGAGATGTATAGTCTTCTTCGTAATAGCTGAAAGTAGAGATATTTTTTGTACAAAGTAAAGTATGTACGATTATCGATAAAAAAAGCAGGAGAAATGAAATGAAAGTTTGAGAAGAAAAGAAGATTTTAATTTTACTGAATTTTCCGCTATTGAGCATACAAGATAGAGATAAAATAAAAAGTTTGAGTTTTTTTGAAACTTTAACGATAAATTCCTAAATTTATATGATGTTGAACATTATATTAAGGCGTTTGGGAATAGATATTTCTAATCATAAAAGATTTCATCCTGAAAGCATAATTTTTGCTATCAAAAGAATTTTCCCCCCCGCTGATCCAGAACTTTCTGTAAGGAGAATGATAAATCTTATTGCAACTTTTGTGAAATGGAGATATGGTTTTAACATACCGAAGGTAAAGATAAAACCTGTAATTCTTATGGTTGAAACTGTAAGGGGATGTAATTTAAATTGTGTTATGTGTGGAGCAGGAGATTTCAAATTGAGAACCATATCTTTTGATCGGTTCAGGAAAATAGTAGATAGTTTTCCTGAGGCGTTTATAAACGCCCTCTATTTTTTTGGAGAACCATTTTTATCAAAAGATATAATAAAGATGATTAAGTATTCCCAAAGGAAAGCCCTCGTCATACTTTTTTCTAACCTGACTATATTGCCGAATCCAGAAGAGTTGATAAACTCTGGATTATTTGAACTGAACATCTCAATAGATACTTTTGATAGTGAAAAGTATGAGTTCATAAGAAGATCAGGGGACATAAAAAAAATATTGGGAAAGCTCAGATTTGATGAGAAACAATTTGAAATGAAGGAAAGGAGCAGAGGAGACATAGAGAAGAAAGTAGGATTAGAAAGCGGAGGGAATGGAATGGGGGGGGAAGGAGGTACTCTCGCAAGAGTAGTGCAAAATTTAAGAATCCTAATACAGACCAGAAAAAAACTCAAAAAAAAATTGCCAATAATATGTATAAATTCTGTTTATGCTAAGGAGACAAAAGAAGATGCAGAAGACATAGTAAGGAATGCAATTGATTTAGGAGTAGATAAAGTAAAGTTCCAAAGGCTTGCTTCTGATGATTTCGGAGTTTTACACGCACCTGATATAGATGATGTCCTGCACATAATTAAACTAAAGGAAAAATATAAAGATCACATTGAAATTATTCCGGTAAATTTTGAATTTGTATCAGAGATAAAAGGCTATTGTTTTTATGGGCACTATATGGTTGCAGTGGATATTTTTGGGAATATATTACCTTGTTGTATGCCTAATATATTTGAGGATATAGAGAAAGCGAAGTTCGGGGATTTTAGAAATGGGGAAGGTATCGTAGAAGCTCTTGAAAAGAGGGAGATTTTTATAAACAATTTCAGGAATAATCCTACAGAATTTTGTAACAAATGTCATATTTATATCGGGAAATAATTAAATTGAAATGAATGTTAAGTTTTGTGAAATTCATATTCAGGAGAATGCTTTTAGATTCAGATAAGTTAAGATTTGCTCTACCGAGAATGTTTCCTCCTTCTGATCCGAAACTTTCAGCGATAAGGATGAAAAACTTTATCTCAACTTATCTTGCCTGGAAATACGGTTTGAAGCTTAAAACAAAACCTATAATATTGCAAATTGAACCTGTAAGAGGTTGTAATCTAAACTGTGTTATGTGTAGAGCAGGAGAATTCAAATTTCAAAAGCTTCTATTTGATGATTTCAAAAGAATAATTGATAACTTGCCAGAAGTCATGTTTATTACTCTAAACTATGGTGGTGAGCCATTTTTATCAAAAGATACAATCAAGATGATAAGGTATGCTCAAAAAAAAGCTATTATCATAATCTTTTCAAATTTTACAGTTTTACCGGAGCCAGAAGATATTATAAATTCAGGACTCTTTGAAATCAATGCTTCAATTGATTCTTTTGACAAGGAAAAATATAACTTCATAAGGAGGAAAAACGGGGATATAAATCAAATTACTGATAAAACAATATTAGATATAAAAAATATTGTTGAAATAATCAGAAAAGGAAAGGTAGATGAGGAGTTTTATCAAAAATCTGTAAGAAATCAAATTATCAAGAATAATAATGAATATGAAAATGGGAAAAAGGACACATTAGAGATAGTCATCAAAAACTTGAAAAATTTAGTTGATACCAGAAGAAAACTCAGGGAAAAATTGCCTATAATAAGCATAAGTTCTATTTTTGCGAAAGAGACAAAAGAAGATGTAGAAAATATAATTAGGAATGCAATTGAGTTAGGTGTTGATAGAGTAAAATTCCAAAGGCTTGCCTTTGATGTTCCTGGTATCTTGCATGTACCTGATACGAATGACTTTCGCCATATCTTTGAACTTAAAGAGAGATATAAAGATCAGATTAAAATTTTAATTGTAAATTCTGAATTCGGAGGGCATTACCCCAGAGGATACTGCTACCTTGCTCATTTTATGATCCTGATAGATATAAATAAGAAAATCTTCCCGTGTTGTATGCCATACCAGCATATGGATACAGATGAAGCTTTCTTTGGAACAGCTACCTCAAAGGAGGATATGAAAATAGCGATGGAGAAAAGGCAGAAGTTCATATGGGAAATAAGAAAACTTGCACCAAATTTTTGCATTAAATGCCCACTATATTTTAGGGAATAAATTTCTCTTGCGGAAATATGAATTTTACCACAAATTTGATTCCAGATGCGATATCAATTGATTCAGTAAAGAAAATAATAAGGAGATTTTTTAATAATCAAGATTCTTTATTACACCCTGAAATTGCAAATTACATGCGGAAAATTATTACTCCCAAGAGAGTATTAAACTTCATATCTTATCTATTTGCACACAGATTCGGTATATTTATTTCCGACTATCAGCCCCCTGCTGTTTTAGTTGAAGTAGTAAGGGGATGTAATTTCAAATGCATTATGTGTGATGCTTGGAATTTCAAATTAAAATTCTTGACTTTTGATCAAGTTAAAAATATATTGCATTATTTCAAAGATTCATTAATTTTCCGTCCCTATGGCATAGGAGAACCTTTCCTCAATAAAGATATATATGAAATATCAAGATTTGCATACTATGAGTTAGGTCTTCTTGTTGAAATTGCGTCAAACTTTTCTGCTATTAATCCTGAAAGAGCTCTGAATATGGGAGCATATGAGATAAGAGCTTCAATTGATTCTATAAATAAAGGGAAATTTTTTGAGTTGAGACATGGAGATTTTGATAGAGTCAAAAGAAATCTTATAGAAATCTTGAAACTCAAGCAAAAACAAAGCAGAAAGTATCCAATAATATCTATAACTACTGTTATATCTAAACTTAATATTGATGAAATAGAAGATATTTTAAATTTTGGAATATCTTTGGGTATAAGAAATTTTTACTTATATCCGTTAATGGACGGGAATTTACTATCTAAACCCCATGAAGCCTCGTTAGAAGATATATTAAAACTTCGGAAAATATTAGATAAGTATAAAAAAGAGATAAAAAAAATTAAGCTTCTATCGTACAGAAAAGATATAAGTGGATACGAACCAGGTGGATATTGTGTTCATGCCTTTCATAACCCAATAATAGACTTTAGGGGAGATGTTTATCCTTGTTGCAAAGTTTTAGAGGATAAAAGTTCAAGCTTCGGTAATATTTTTTCCGAACCACAGAAGGTATTCAAGAACAGAAGCCTTTTCCTAAGAAAATTCAGGAGCTCTCCACCAGAATTCTGTAAAAGATGTGAAGCATATTACAGAAAGCCTAATGTATCTCTCTACAAAAATAAATTTGAGCTAATTTACCACAAAAATTTTTTAGAATGATAAATATATTTTAAATATTAGGATTATAGTGTGATTGCACTATTTAGGGAATGGTAAACAATATCAAAAATAAGTTTTTAAGTAATATATTCCACGATATAAAAACTTTGAAGGAAAAATATTATCTTTTGGGGTCAATCAGTAAATTTGCTCTCACCCCTTATAGGTTGAGAAACTTTATAGTATCTTATCTTGCAAAGAACTTTGGAATTGTAGCAAAAAATATTCGCCCAACAACTTTGTATATTGATGTGCTGAGAGGATGTAATTTCAATTGTATAATGTGCAAGGCAGGAGAGTATTCCCCGAGGGAATATCTAAGTTTTGAGAGGTTCAAAAGAACAATTGATATGTTTCCAGATGTATCAATATTGTTCCCTATTGGAACAGGAGAGGCCTTTTTGAACAGAGAATTTTATAAGATGCTAAGTTATGCAACATCAAAAAATTTTTATGTATTCTTCACTTCGAACTTTTCGGTGATAGATGTGGAGAAATTTTTGGAAACCAAAGTAGATGAGATAGCAGCGTCAATAGATTCAGTAAATCCAGAAAGGTTCAGAAAGATAAGGGTGAACGGAGATTTTAATTTGGTTGTCAAGAATTTGAGAAAGCTTATTGAGTTGAAAAGGAAGAGAAATTACAAGAAACCTATAATTTCTTTGAAGATGGTAGTGATGAAAGAAAATTTGGATGAAGTAGAGGATGTAATAAATTTTGGGATGAAAGAGGGTATAGAAAGGTTTTATATAGAGAGTGTTTACGCTTCTGAGTGGTTTGTTCCTGAATTTGCAAATTCTGATAATCCTAAGCTTTCAAGGGATGATATAGAGAAATTGAAGAATTTGCTCCAGAGATACAAAAGAAAAGGAATAAAGATAAGATTCACACCTTATTGTAATTTTGAAAGGGGGGACCATTTTTCTGGATATTGTCACTTTGCATTTTTTTGTCTTTCGGTAGATATATACGGGAACGCATTTCCTTGTGATTTCCTATGGGCAAAACCTGATAGTACCTTTGGGAATATTTTTGAGGATTTTGAAGGAGTAATGAAAAGGAGATATGAGTTTTTGAAAAATTTCAGAAAAAAAATACCAGATGCATGCATGGGTTGTCCAATATATTATAAGCCATAATTCAAAATAATGAGAAGAATAAACGGATTATTATTGCAATCTTTATTATTGCAACCTTACCGCTCTTGAAGGTGGATTATTTTGAACTTATCTATTACAACAATTTTTTTCCCTAAATTTCTGAAAAAGATTTCACATTCATCAGTCCAACAAAGTATATGTTTTATATCATTTTCTGAAATGAAGCGTAGAATTTGAGATTTATCTAGTGGTTTCCCTTTAAACTTACCTGCTATAAACGGAGAATAAAAAGGTTCCCAAGGGGTTCCTGTACCTACAAAATTTCTATTTTCAACCTTTGCTATTATGTAAGGTAAGATATGGGAATTATAGAGTGGATGAATTAATTTTCCTTTTTCAAATATATGTTTATCACCCTCAACAAGAATTTTGTCTTTATCATTTGTATTGTTTATTATGTATTTGATAACAGAGTTAACACTTTCTGGAAATCTTTCGGGTAGAGGTCCGAAACCGTAAATTGAGAGAAATGCTCTCGTTAAGAAGAAAAGTAAAGCTATAATCTTGAAATAATCATCAAATTTTATCTTTTTGATATATAAATGGAAAAAAGTGAGAAAAAGTGGAATAAATCTTGTTGGGTTTGAAGCAAAGTTAAGAATAGAGAATACTATTAGAAATTTTGGAACCAAAGCACCTGTTTCCCAAAGTTTGAAAATAATCATGTTAAGCAGAATAATAAAATAGTAAAGAAAAGCAAAGAGAATAAAAGTTCTTTTTGCTGTAAAAATTGACCTGAAAGCTACTATGTAAATCAAAGGAGCAAAAATAGAAGATATTTTGAAATAATCAACGATCAGGAATCTTAAAATTCCCATGAAATCTGCTGGAAGAAATAACTTGTCACTCAAAATGAAATTCTCTTGACTAATTTCTTGTGAAGCAAAAATCTTTATATATTTCAAAATAATAAGAAAGGGAAAAAATTTAATCAAACACGATGCAAAAGCGATTAAAAATATATCTATTCTTTTTTCTATAAGAGAAAATATAACCGAAAATATTGCCAACGGAGGAGATATAAAATGTGCGATCCCAAGTATTATATAATCTAATGTATCAAGCTTTAATTTTTGGGATAAAGAAATTTTTGAGCAGACAATTGTAAATAGAGAGCAACAAAAAAGCCAATGTATATGACCTCCAACTACCGCAGAGATTCCAAGGAAGCAAAAAATAACCAATATATAAGCAAATCCAGGTATATGCGCATTATCACTGTGAATATTATTCTTATGAAAGGCTTCTATTTGTAAAATTTTCTTGTTTTTATCAAGGAAGAAGATTAATAAGAGGCAAGATAGTACGAAATAAAAAAGTGAAGTGATATTATAGACCAATTCATCAGGTTTTATATTAAAAATCCTTGATATAAGGAATGATGGTATGTATATCTCTGCTGATCCAAAAGAGAAGAAAGTCATAAATTCTTCCATGCTGTTTATATTCCCACTGGCTATCTTTTTTGCTACCATAAATCTTATCGGGTTGTCATCGTAATAAAAAAGTGTATTTATATTTTTAGGGAATAAAATTAGAAGAGAAAGGCAAATAATTAGAATCCCAAAAAGCTTTTCATTTCTTATCATAATTATCTTTTTATTATAACTTATTATAACATCCAAAAAATAAATCAGTAAAAATAAATTTGTATAACGAGTATTTAAATTTTATATGAATGCTGAATTTTGCAAAATTCATATTCAAGAGGATGCTTTTAGATTCAGATAAGTTAAGATTTGCTTTACCAAGAATGTTTCCTCCTTCTGACCCGAAACTTTCAGCAATAAGGATGAAAAATTTCATCTCAACTTATCTTGCCTGGAAATACGGTTTGAAGCTCAAAACGAAACCTATAATATTACAAATCGAACCTGTAAAGGGTTGCAATTTAAACTGCATTATGTGTGGTGCGGGACAAATCAGAATACAAAAACTTCCCTTTGACGATTTTAAAACGATAATTGATAGCTTTCCGGAAGCTATGATTATTAACTTGTTCTATCTTGGGGAACCATTTTTATCAAAAGATACCCTCAAGATGATAAGGTATGCTCAAGGAAAATCTATTGTTGTAATCTTTTCAAACTTTACAGTACTACCTGATCCAGAAGATGTTGTAAATTCAGGACTTTTTGAGATACATGCATCAATTGATTCGTTTGATAAACAAAAATATAATTTCATAAGAAAAGCCGGAGATATTAACCAGATTATTAATAAAATGATGTCGGATATAGAAAGTTTTGAAACGAACTTGAAGGAAAAGATGAAAGCAGGTTTTGAGGAATTATATCGGGAAGCTTTGAGAAATCAAATTTTCAAAGGTAAGTATGAATACGAAAATATGAATGGGAACACATTAGATATAGTTGTCAAGAACTTGAAAAGTTTAGTTGAGGCGAGAAAAAAACTCGGGAAAAAATTACCTATAATAAGTATAAATTCTGTTTATGCGAAGGAGACAAAAGAGGATGCAGAAGATATAATCAAAAATGCTATTGAGTTAGGCGTTGATAGAGTAAAATTTCAAAGACTTCATCATGATATTCCTGGGGTTTTGCATGTTCCTGATATGAATGATTTGCAATATATAATTGAGTTGAAGAAGAAATATAAAGGTCAGATTAAGATTTCAATAATGAATTTTGATTTTAGAGGGGATCACCCAAAGGGTTATTGCTACTTTGCTTATTTTATGTCTGTAATACATGTGGATAAGAAAATATTCCCCTGTTGTATGCCCTACCCATATATGGATGTATATGAATCTTTACTCGGTACAGTTGGATCAGAGGAGGAGATTAGTAGAGCATTAGAGAGGAGGCAGAAGTTAATATGGAATTTCAGGGGATCTCCGCCGAGTTTTTGTCTTAAATGCCTGCTGTATTTTAGAAGATAAATTTTTGTGAAAAATTTTGCATACATCATTCCCAAAGTAAAAATATGAGTGAGAATAATATCGGTTTAGCTTTGTCGCAAAGAGAAAAACCCCCTTTTCAGGGCGGCCCTGCAAAGCCATCAGGACCTAACCTACTCGCTATCCTCTCCCACTTCCCTTGCACCACCACAGGACGCAAAGGAGAGAGGTCCCTCACACAGAACCTCCCAAGGAGAGGTATAGCGAAGGCTACCCTCAGAACTCGCCAGAGTTTCTGGGAGCTTTTCTCCCCCCTCACAGGTTCCTTCCTTCGGTTGACCTGATATTGGGTCCCTGGCTCACTCTGATGGCTTCTTTTTCTTCTTTTCTTATAATCTATAATTATAGCAAGAAAAAAAGAGAAAGTCAAAAAAATAAATAAATTTTCTAAAAATAAAAAATGATTGCGACAGGGCAACTTCCAATTATAAAAAACAATCTTATATTATCTTAAACAACACTAAAAACTTTATTTACATATCTAATTGCTGAAAGCTTCAACTAAAATATTCATACAAGATTGGTAAAACTTAAATTATAAGACTTAAAGATATAAAATTATAGACTAGTGAATTTGATGAACCGAAAATTGAGGTCGGATTAAAATGAAAAAAATAGAAAACAAAAATATTGTAGATCAGAATGAAGATAAAAGGGAAATGAAAATAGAAAAAAAAATATATGCTATGATGTTTGATTTTGATGGAACACTGGCAGATACCGAAAAACTCCATTATCTTGCATTCAAAAAAGTCCTTGAAAAACTCAAAATTGATCTTTCGTGGGATGACTACATGAAAAAATATCTTGCTTACACAGACTATGACTTTTTCAAAGTCATCGCAAAAGAACAAGAAGAAAAAGGAGAAATATCACTAAAAGAAGAAGATATAAAATCTTTATGCGAAGAAAAGAAAAAATATTTTAGCGAATTTTTAAAAAGAGGAGAAGTTGAGCTTTATTCCGGCGTAAAAGAATTTATAGAATATGTTGGCTCAAAATATCCAATATGCATAGTTTCAGGAGCTCTCAAAGATGAAATAATCCCCGTCCTTGAAAAAAATGGAATATTGAAATTCTTCAAGTTCATTGTATCATCAGAAGACTATAAAGAAGGCAAACCTTCAACTGAACCTTTTGATGTAGCAATAAAAAAATTTGAAGAAATGGAAGTAGAAATTTCAAGAGAGGGGACAATAGCTTTTGAAGACTCAATATATGGAGTAATTTCCGCAAAAAAATCCGGATTTTTAGTTGTAGCGGTAAAAAATTTCTATCCAGAAGATGAGCTCAAAAAAAATGGAGCAGATATAGTAATAGATAGATTTTCAAACCCGCAAAAAATAGAAGAAGAAATAAAAACGAAAATTTCCCACAGAGTTTTTGACGGAGAAAGAGTTCTACTCGTTCCTGAGGGGAAAGATAAAACTTTCATGTTCAAAGCTCAATCAAACAACTCACTTCACACACACATAGGAATAATAATGGGGAAAGATGTTGTAGGTAGATTTTATGGAGAGTATGTTTTTTCTTCAAAAGAAAAAAGGTTTTACATACTTGAACCTGTATTACCCGATAGAATAATGAAACTGAAAAGAAAGAGCGCAATTATATATCCAAAAGATAGCGCATTTATGATTTTCATCGCAGGAATAGGTCCCGGAAGCAAAGTTATAGAAACAGGATGCGGTTCAGGGGGATTGACAATTGTCCTCGCGCACTTTGTGAAGCCTCACGGAAAAGTATTCACATACGAAATAAGAGATGACTTCATTCAAATACTCAAAGAAAACCTTGAAGAAAATAACCTCACCCAATATGTTGAAATAAAAAAGAGAGATGTTTATAAAGAGGGATTTGATGAAAAAAATGTTGATGCTGTATTTTTAGACCTACCAGAACCTTGGCACTGTATAAGATTTGCGTGGGAATCTTTGAAACCGTCAGGCGTACTTATATCTATTTCTCCAACAGTAAATCAAACAGAAATAATGTGTGAGCTAATGAGAAGAAACGGCTTTATATTGGTTGATACCTATGAAGTTCTTGTAAGAAGGTTTTTAGCAAGAGAAGGAAAATCAAGACCTTATGAAAATATGATTGCTCACACAGCTTACATATCAGTGGGAAGAAAAGTGATGATGTAAATTTTTTGAAAGATAAAACTTTGAAGAAGAATAAAATCTCGGAACAATTTTCAAAATAAAAAGCATGAAAAACCAAAGATTAGAAGAACAAAGATTAAAATTTAAAATCCCCATATACATTTCCCAGAATGTGATAGAAAAAATAGATCTGAAATATCTGAGAAAATTAGTAGATGAAGATAAATCAGAATTTTATATCTCTTGCTTTTCAGCTGAAAAACTTTACACAAAATATAAGAAAAAGATAAATGACCTGATAAAAAAAGGAAAAATCAAGTTAATAAATCCACCAGCAGAGTATATTGTTGCTCAAATTGAACAGAACGAAAAACCAGAAATTGCAGCGGAAAATTTCTTCAAACTAAGAAATGAAGACGGAATAATAATAAACAAAGAAAAAATAAAAGAAAAAGAAAAGAGAAAAAAAGGAAGAAAGAAAAACATCTGGTTGATTTTAAAAGAAATTGTATCGGAAAGTGTGAAGGAATTTCAAGAAAAGAGAAAAACAAAAAAAGTTGAGATGCTGAATCTAAAAAGATTTCACAACTTGATATATGATGAGCTTGAACTTGAAATAAAAAAATGGTTATGTGATACAAATTACATTTTAGGTCAAAGAGTTGAAGATTTTGAGAAGGAGCTTGCAAATTATCTTGGAGTAAAACACTGCATCGGGGTTGCATCTGGAACGGATGCGCTGGTTTTAGCTTTGAGAGCTATGGCTATAAAAATGGGCAAAGAATTTTTCTCCCGTGAAGATAAAATAATAACCACACCTTTGACATTTACCGCAACTGCAATAGCAATAATAAGATCAGGAGCAACTCCCGTTTTTGTTGATATTGACCCAAAAACATTCAACATATCACCAGAGAAAATAGAAGAGTATTTGCAGAAAGATCCAAAAGGAGTTGTCGGAATAGTTCCTGTTCACATATATGGATTGCCCTGCGATATGGATAGTATAATGGAAATCGCAAAAAAATATAATCTTTTTGTTATTGAAGACACAGCACAAGCACTCGGAGCCGAAATTGAAGGGAAAAAAGTAGGCACAATAGGAGATATAGGCTGCCATAGCTTTTACCCATCAAAAAACCTCGGAGGTTTAGGAGACGGAGGAGCAATATCTACAAACGACGATGAAATCGCAGAAATAGTGAGAAGATTAAGAGAGTACGGCGGAAAATCAAGATTTATTCCAGAAAA
>Ga0079992_116987_pt1 | contig 23197 bp, 24 predicted proteins | sample FaiFalFF_MnMetaG_3_FD_69197 | JGI IMG/M metagenome (GOLD analysis project Ga0079992, IMG submission 69197) | Freshwater microbial communities from Yellowstone National Park, Wyoming, USA - Fairy Falls B (FF_Mn_B) MetaG (SPADES assembly) (version 2) | ecosystem: Environmental > Aquatic >... | reverse complement strand
AAGCGGGGTAGGGTAGCCAGGTCCATCCCGCCGGGCTCATAACCCGGAGATCGGTGGTTCAAATCCACCCCCACTATAACCATTATTGTACTGTCCGAAGGGAGTGCCACATCGGCGCCCATATGGCGATCTCGTCGAAACTGAGGGTCAAGGCGATTATCACACTGTGTTTTTCAGCCTTTTAAAGAAAGCAGTAGGGCAATAGGACCTCCAGCGATCCAGCGACATCGGAGAGGGGAGGGATAGAGCTTGTCCCGCCCGAGAAGGTCAGGAGGGTAATGATGATAAGGGGCTGGGACCCGCGCCTGAGGAGCTGGCCGCCTAGCTCCCTGAAGAGGACGGCTTTGCTGAAATCCGTCCGGTGGAGGCTCTTAAGCTCCCAGACCGTGCATCCCTACGTCCCAGCCGTGAATGCCTTCAGCCTCGCAGAGGTGGCGTAGCGTGAAGGTCACCGCATTGTGGAACGTGAAGAGGGACGCCTTCTAGTCTCCTTGGGGCGGCAGAGCTTAGCTCTCCTGTGCATGTTGAATATGCAACACGTTTTTCCACAAAATCTACAGGTGCGGAGGCAATAACTGCTAGAGTTAACGTTGTTGTAAAACCCCTTTCCCCCAATTTCCCTAACCATCCTCTCAATCATATTATCTGACGGGAACGAAAGAGATCGCAACAATATCGATGACATGCATCGCGGCCAGAGATCCTAAAAGGCCTCAAGTAAAACTCGTCAGTATCCTATCCCAAGGACCGCGGAGAGGCGTTTGACGGGTCTCTCTTGCTTTGTGGGTGAAAAGGGCACCACCATTATTACAACCAGTTCAGCATGAAGTTCCACACACTCAGCGAGTCGCCCGCCGGCGACTCCGCAGAGGACATGGCTCCTTTCATTTTTGGGCTACTGTTCTTTCTTAAGCAAATGAGCAACAGAAGTGTGGTTAGCTAGAAAGACCTAAGAATATGGTCTCTCAATCAGGGGAATCTCTGATGAACGTAATTGTAAGTGTCCAGCCATTGAGCCTTTGCTGATGGATATTTATCGATCCTGTCGTAGATGTATTTGGCATATTCGAGAGCCTTCTGTCTGTACTCTGGTCTTCCATCTTCGGCATAGTAATATGCTAGATTGTTTTTTATCATGCATGTGAGTGCCTCATCTTCTTTTTTCAATTTATGACATTCGCTTAATGCTCTTTCCGTTAGTGCAATGGCCAACTTCAGATATTCTGGATTCTTACTAATTCGATAATTGTGCCAGTAAGAATAGCCTATGGCAGCGAGTGAATATGCCCTTTCTTTCAGCATCTCTTCTCTCGCCTCTCGACTTGCCGCCATCTTTAATTGTCTTGACAAAAGTCCGTAAATAAGAACGCCAGAGATTGAGATAAACAGTGTTGCTATGGCCAAGACAAGTGTCAGCAGGTCTCTAAATATCTCATAGGCTTTCTCGACCATAGAAAAATGTTCACCCCCACTCGAGAGGAAGCCTCAGCCTATTTAGGAGGTCCAATGTCTGGAGTAGGTCTCGGGTCCATCACACCATCACATCAGTGTTACGTGAAGCCCTGCATATAAATCTATTGGGGCGCTACTGTTTTGTATTACCTCTTGATGGGCTGAGAGTATGTTTTGGATGGCGGTGAGGTCTTCTATGCTCTTAATGCTGTTCGAGTTGACGCTTTTGTAGAAACATTTAGTGTCCTAAATAAATGTTGTGGTCAATGTCGGTACTATCGAATTGGTATTACCTCCTCTCCTCTTGCCCTTATGATGTTATGCATTGCTGCAATTGCAGTTACCAACTCTTCTAAGCTCTTCATTCTTTTTTTTCATTTCCTATATGCTGAGACCTGCTGTGAAGAGATAGATGGAATAGATCTTCTCGACAAAAGAGTACCTATGGAATCGAAAGAAGTCCGATGTTCTCGTCGAAGTCCGCGATTGGATTGTCGTTACCGGCTTGGTCGTGGTCGATGTCTCTGTCACGGGCCTCAGCACAGTGCCGCCAAAGCCGACCGCTAGTCCAGCTGACAACGTGAAGGCAGGAAGGGCCGAGCCGCATACCAGGATTACTCGTGGTTCTCTTATCGGAATTTTCTTCGGGGACCCGAAAAGAAAGAAAGGTTCAGGAAACTACGTCCATCGGATTGTACCGTAGTATTTCGCGAGGCCTATGAGTTTTTCTCAGTGATCGATTCTACGGTCTCGCCCCGGGCCTCGGCCTCCTTCCTCAGCCTGTCGATGTAGTCGTCGGAAAGCGACTCTGGTGACGATTCGTCGAGCTCGAAGAGGCCCCACCACGTGGTGAAATAGAGGAGCGTTTCGTCCCGCTTGATGCCCGGCGCCCGCTTCAGCTTCTCTTTGACGGAAAAGCTCTCGCCGCCTTCAGCACCGACGATCTGAGCTTCCTCGAGATCGACGAGATCGATAGGCAGATCATGGAATCGTTGGCCCGCGGGGTTAAGACGCTCGGCTCGCTATCAGAAAGGCCGGAGATCTCGAAAGCGACGGCCTGGAGGAGGCTGAGGAGGCTTGAAAGGGCCGGGATGGTGAGGCTCTCCAAGGGAGGGAGGAGGGAGATCGCTGTTGAACTCACAAAGCGAGGCCGGATCTACTGCGAAATTTTGCCTGAAGTATGGACAACCCAATCAGCGCCTCCGAAGTCGTAAGCATCTCAGAGTACACGTCTCCTCCTGCGTCCGCCCACTGCTGGGGGACTAGCGAACTTAGGAAGGCAACGAGCTAACCATACTAATAGTCCTGCGGCACCTTCGGCTGGATTCTTCGCGAACGCGACGACTACCGGGGCGAGCTCCACAATGCATTCTAATTGTTTATCCTGTGAGTACATGCCTCGTAACTACGGTTGGGTTGTCAGTATAAAAAACATACGAAAGGTTAGAGACTCAATTGAGACCGTTCGGATTATTCATCGTTCATGTTCTGTTCACTATTACTACTCTATCCTCGAATTTCTCGGCCTTCCTGAAGAGCCACTTCGCCTTCCTCCCAGGCCTCCTCTCCCTCTCCAGCACCTCCAACGCGACCAGGTGCTCCAGAGCCGGCCTCACGTGCTTGAAGTCCTTAGGAGCCCAGCCCCTCCTCAGAAGCTCCTTCGCCACGTCGCTGGCGCTCCTCCACTCGTCGAAGAAGCCATCCAGAACCAGCCTGATTATCCTTCCGTATAGCTCGTCCTCAGAGACCTTGACGTACTCGTACTTCCTCTCATAGACTATCTTCGGGACCGAGCACTCTATCCTGACCTCTGGTACCTTGGTTAGGATTGAGCGGACCAGCTGCTCCAGGGCCTCTACCCTGTGCTTCAGCTCTTCAATCTCGTCCTCGGCGCCCATTCGGTGTAATATCCTAGTCGTAATAGATAAGCTCAGGTGGCCTCTTCTTCATGCCCGGGTAGTGGCATGTAGGCTCTTAAAATCATCCTTAGTCAAGAAGGAGTTAAAAGAGCGCGACGAGCAAGATGTTAGTCGGCATCTCCTCTAACTACCCCTTTTTAGGCTACCCTGTAGGAAGAGGTAGAAGTTAACGCGAGGCTAAAAATGGTGGTCATCTTCTGTCATGGAAATGTTATCGGTGTGAACGAACGAAGACCCCTCTATGACTGGTAGTTCCTTTATCTTAGTCATGACCCCGTGTAATGCGAGAATGTCTGCTTTGTTTGCTTCTGCGAGTTGCTTTCGTAATTTCCGGTTGTCCGGATTGTTCAGGATTTGATTGCAGAGTATTAATTTTGTGAGGCCGTCCATCTCATAAAAATAAGTCTCCCACCATTTGCCGCTCATATGTCCGCATAAAGCGTCATGAACGTTTTCTAAGGACGCCGAATCTATGGGAGCCACGAGCGATGTTTGGACGAAATAAAGCAGGTTGAAAGTTGGAGCATCACAGTGTAGTTCCTCCTGGAGAATATTTTTATCTTTCCCGCCGTAATGCACGAATACATATTCTTTCTTGTCACGAAGGTACTTGATCGCGTTCTTGACCTCATCAAACCAGAACTGTTTAACCTCTCCTGTATTGGAGTCTAGGAAACCGTAAAGTATGCCTCTTCTTTCGTTGTACTCTGTGTCGAAAATGATCACCTTTTCGCTTTTACGTAATGGAAAAGGAGTTAGAAGGCCCACAGCGCCTTTCTTCATTTCCCTCATGAACTTCGCGCGCGCTCTCCGCAGGTGGGCACGGTCTAAGCCACGTGCCTCGGTCAGGACGTCTTGAAACACATTTTCGTTGATATCCTCAGCGCGTCTTATTCCACGCATGTAGAACTTGAACATTATATTCCATGGTAGACCATACCGGAATTTGATATGAGCTAGGTCTTCAAGATGCCCATAGATTTCGGAGCCGTACTTTTTGGCCGCCTCGATGAAATAAGCGGCTTCTTTCTCCGAGAGGCGTGCCTTTTCTACCAGTTCTTCCTTCCTAGTTCCCCTTTTAAGAAGGCACTCGATTAGCGATGGGAGCTTGTCGACCTTAACATCAACATTCCCGCTAGGCTCCACTACAATCAAGACCACATTCGCCCTAGAGTAAGGGTCATCGTGAGAACTCACATTGACGACGACCGCATTATTGAGCCTCTCATAGCGCCCGCCGCAGCTGTGGACGTGGCCGCAGATGACTAGGCAGACTCTCTTCTCCTCCTCCACAAAGTCCCTCAAGGCCAAGCTTCCTATCGCTTCTTCGCCATATCGGAGGGCCCTGTCAAGTACCCCTCTTGGGGGAGTATGGGAAACTATTATGAGCCCTTCATCCTGTTTGAGCATGCTCTGCACGAACTCTAGTCTGAGCTTGACGTCACCTTCCAAATATTTCCCCGAAGCACCCAGCCCATCAGTCGACCCTTCTATGCCCGTAATGAGAAACGGGCCGACCTTGAACAGCGTTCCGTGAAGATCGTAGACGTTCTCGCCGTATATCCAAGCCCGTGCGACAAGGTCTTCATCGTTGCCTATTACCGCTAGTAGCCCATATTTTGCCCTCTTTGCAAATTCCTCAAAAAAGTTGCGATTCGGTTGGTTAGCAGCGACATAATAATAGAAGTATTGTTTATCCTCATGCACCTTGACGCATGGTGGTGTGTCATCCCCACACATACGGTGAAGGCTCCAATATCCACCCCTGCCTAAAGGTTCCCTCAACTTGCCACTCTCGTCTAACTCTAGTGTTAAGACCCGGGTTTTCGTTGTAATGTCTTTAATTATTACCTGATTTCTGCTGGGTCGCGATGAATGCTTTGTCACTTCTACATTAAGCGATGGCGAGATGTGAGCAAGGAACTCTTGGAGCGCCTTTGGGGATTCCAAGAGTGACGCCTGTAATGCCTCGCGAATATCATGAACGAGTTTTAGCATCGTAGAAACTCTATCTCGCGCTGAACCATTGAAGCGCTTTGATAAGCGAAGTATGAAGCCAAAACGAGTTGAGAAGTGGTAACGACCGGCATATGAAACCCCTGCATCCACCAATTCTTCTAGATATCCTTTATTAGGTGTCAGGATGTGTAGGGACTCCTGAAGGTGCCTCAAAGGAGTAGGAGCGAACCTCATGATGTCATCGCCAGCGTATACAATAAGGTCTGGTTTCATCCCAAGCCGATCAACATAGTCTAGGAGAGGTTCGAATTCGTGAATCCTATAGTCTGAGAAGGCCAAGATTGTAAGAGGGCCTTCGTGCTCAATTTCGACCAGTCGATGGGGAAGGAGGAGTTGTGATGGTAGCCACTCACTAAACCGCAGAGAACGCAAGCGTTTGTACTCTTCAAAGTTTACCTTCTTACCTCCCTCCTCCTCTACGAATTTTTCGCATTTATCCTTATATATCAGGAATAACTCTTTCCTGCGCTTTTCGATCTTTTTTGCCAATCCCCCTAACCTGATCTCCTTTATGTAACGCCTCATTGTATGCTCCTTATCAATGTCAACAACATGTTACAAAAGATTTTTGGCTGTATTAAAAGGTGCTGACAGGTTTCACTTAAGTCTTTTAGGATGGCCTCAGGCCATGCACAACGTCACTTTGCTTGAGACTGGAGAAGTTCTAGTGGCGGCTTCTCCTATGTCTTATAATAGAATTAGGCTAAAGCAGCTATGCTTGAGGCCGTTATAACTGCCATTACGTAGGCTGTGTACTGATATATCGACAGTAGGTCGGACTCCTGCTTTCTTTCACGTACTGCATCCTCATACAATTGCATCAGTTCAGCCAACTTTCCCCTCAAGCCTTCAAGCTCCTCCTTGAGAGCCCGGTTTTCATCCAGCTTACTCCTTAGGCTTTCGAGCTCCGCTTTCATTGCCTGATTTTCCTCAGATAGTTTGGTATAGGCCTCAGTTTTCGCATGTAGCTCAGCTAGCAGTTTCTGCTGCGTTTGAACTAGCTGCGCGTAGCTTTGGCTCAGCTCCGCATAGGCTGCGTTGAGACTTTCATAGGCTTGGAGAAGCTCCCTATACCTCTTCTGAAGGTTCTCTAGAGCACGCTGCAAGACAGCTGTCCTGTCCTCTATAACTATAATATCCCATACCTTCAGGCTTGGGACTGTAAAGCTTAGAAAACCGTCACCAATCTGGAATGTGAGAGGAATGGCTCCTGAAATATCCGGTGAAATAAGGGTGACGTTGGCTGGGTCGAACATTGAAGGGATTCTAAGCGTTATCCCTATGTTGCTGGCCGGTATTGTCCAGTCCTTCTCAGAGTCATAGCGGTAGTCGTAGTTGACGAGATGGACGATCAGCCTCTCGTAAGGCCATCTCTGAGATAGAACACTGATGTAGACGTTCTGGGAGGCGTTAGTGGTAACCATCTTGGATGTGAGAGAGGTTTCTACAGCACCCTTCATCAACGAAAGAAGACGCTGTGAAGGTGTGAGGTTATCCAGCGTAACCTGATAGTCTCTGCCAAGCCATTGCTCTGTCCGCAGAACATTTGGATGCGAAAATATTGCAGAGAGCTTGGTTGAGGGTCTTGGATTATGCATTTCATCATAGATGCCAAAGCTGGAATCTACTATCAGCCTACCTCCTGCCTTCAAGAAATCGAGTACGGCCTGGAGGTGAATATCAGATATGTGGGATAGCTCAGGCGCTATGATTAGGGAGTAGGATTTGAGCCTAGTATGGGAATCGGTTGAAAGTATTCCGTCCATTCCTAGTAGCAGGATGTCATAGGGGATCCCCATAGACTCGATGGCCCTAGCCCAGCCGAATACATCCTTTTGATAACCGCCATCAGGCATGCCACTAAAAAGTCCAAGTGCTGGTACGAAGTACCATACCATCGTCGGAACAGAGACCAGTAACGCAACATCAGCCATTGTTTTAACACCTTTAAACAGGTCCCGATTTTCAGAGATGAAACGGTAGTAGGCGGCTGCATGGGGCCTTTCGCTGCCCAGAACAAGCCTCTTCGGTGGCCATCCCTCACTAGGGTGTCCCGTCCCGAAAGGAACTAGCATTATGCAGCCAGACGCATAAGCTTCAGCCACCCTCAACCTAACCAAGTTAGAAATATCTCTTGGTGGGGGAGATGGCTCGTAAGGATTTACAAAGTTCAGGATCCACTCACCGATCCATGCAGGCTTTGAACCATTCACCGAGGCCTGCCCCAGCTTACAAACAGCTGGGCGGGTCACATAGGGCGGGGGATGAATTTGATTTGTCTCCAAATACAAGGCGTCCATGTAGGGTGCGATCGTGATATGAGGTGCCCAAGCGAAAAAATTGTTACTGGTTAGGATGATGTCTCTTCCTCTTTGATATGCGTACAGCTTGTACTGGGCTGCCACATCCCTGACGAAATCTATGGCTGACCTGTACCAGTAAAGTAGGCTCTCTTTAAATATAGGATCTCTTAGAATGCTTTCGACATCGCTGAAGGCAACATGTTCAATAGGCCACGAAGTCTTGAACTTCTCCCTGAAATAGACGTAGTTAGAGAAAATTCTTGGAGGACCATACTTCTTAACTAGGTAGTCTTTGAGGCAAAAGCTTTCTGGGGACTCCACACCCATAGCTCTCAAGGTTGAATCGCCTAGTTTGGCTCTCAGATATTCTGCCAGCCCTTTACCTTCCCAAGTATCGGTACACCCCCATCCTCCTCCATACCAAAAGGTGAATATGCCATCCGGGCTGTCGATGAAGAATGAGTCTGAACCACGTTCGATCGCCTTCTTACCCCAATCTATGAAGAACTCCTTCCAGTATGGGTTCTGCGGTTGCATCGTCGAGTAAAGATCTAGCCTCTTATATCGTTCTATGTCCATTGGGTCACCAAAGATCCGCACCACATAAGCTCCGGTGAATGAGCGGGAGGATCCAACGCTATAAGGGTCTAAAGCCACTGTTCCGTTGGGGTAACGCCACTTTTGCTCATATGGGATGAGTTGACGGTAATAGTGGAGGAACCCCACGCTTTCATCATAGCGAGCGTCAACCGAATCACCAACATGATACCCATATGTTACCCCTATTGGTAGACCTACGTTATGAGCTTCTCTAATTAGGCGGGCTATGTTAACATCCCACTCAGCGGGAAACCTCGACCACTCTCTGTAGTCCATCCACGCTCCAACGGTGTTGTGCAGTGCCTCGAGCCTATACTCTTCCTTAAGCTGTCCCAGCATCTGTGGATAGAACGGCATGCCAGTAAAGGCATCTCCTATTACTGTAAAATCCTGCCAACCTCGCCCGCCTGTCGAGCTGGTTGCCTGCCCCAGACCCGCCCCAATTATTACCTGTGACATTAGCAAAAGAACGATCATAATTGTCAGGAGATACCTGATCAGCAGCTTCATCTCGTATAATGAGTTCCGTATTTTACTTAAGGCTTTTTGGGAGGTGATATCTTCGATAGGCCCGTGTCCACGAGGGTCTCCGATGTGGTAAGGCGCGTCTCAAGCCGCGGCCGGCCGTTCGCTAGGGCCTGCCGGAGCTAAATATCCCCACTCACGTCTTCGAGGGCAGATGAGGGTCGAACCCGGCCTGGTCTCCGTCAAGGACTTGCTCTTGAAGGCCCATTCCGGCGATTGGTCCCTCTGGCTCCCTTCCTTCCAGAGGAGGTTCGTCTGGGACTCTGTTGACGTCAAGGCATTCCTCGATTCTCTCTTAAAGGGAAACCCAGTAGGGATACTCCTGCTCTGGAAGTCGAAGAACCCCGAAAACTCGGACCCCTTCGCCCTCAGGGTCCTCATTGGAGAGATTAAGAGCTCAGAGAACTTCCTGATAGTAGACGGCCAACAGAGGGTCCTCTCGCTCCTCCTTCTTCTGAACGGATGGCACGTTAAGGTCGGCGACATGGAGTACACCAGGCAGCCGATATCGTTCAACCCCAAGAAGCAGGTCCTTGAGGTGGGAAAGAGGGGTCTCGACCTCTCTGAGGGGATGAGGGCCCATCTCGGTCTCGAGGATGTGGACGCTCTGAAGAGGAAGTATGCGAGTGAATATGTCGATAGGCTCCTCGGCCTCTGCGAGAGGATAGCCTCCTACAGGATCCCTGTCTACTTCATGGACCTTGACGACGAGAAGAGCCCCCTTGAAAGGGCCTCAGAGATCTTCATCCTTGCCAACAGGGCAGGCCAGAGGATAACCAACGTCGAGCTGATGCTCTCCTACGTCTCCGGAGCCCTCATACCTGAGGCCTCTTCCATCATAAGGCGCTCGTACGATGAGCTTCAGGCGGAGTTCAAAGAGCTCGACTCTAACGCCCTGATCAGGTATTCCTTCGGCGTCGGTTTGGATCTCAAGCAGAGGCAGATAGACGATGTGGAGAGGTTCAGGTCTGCTGTCAGGGGCCTCGCGACGCAGGTGGATTTGACTGGGAGGAGCGTCCTCGCCAGGGGCCTCGAGGAGAGCATCCCCTTCCTCAGGTCCGCGATAGGGTTGGTCAGGAGGTGCATAGGGATCGCAGCGCCCTACTTCCTCACGACACAGCTCTCTTTGGTGGTCCTCGCGGCCTACATGCGCTCCAGAGCGTACAGGGATCCGGGAAAGGCCCCGGAGGCTGACGTCGAGGCCATAAGGGACTGGCTCGTCCTGGTGAACTTCCACGGATACTACTCCGCCAACCCTTCCGGCAGGCTCCAGAAGGACATAGAGACGGTCAAGGGTTCGAGCGGCCCCTTCCCCTTCGAGGACCTGGTCTCCAACGTCAAGGAGACCAGGGGAGGCGCGACAGCAATAACTGCCTCCCACATATTGAGGGGCATCGATGCAGACCTGCTGAGGAGGTCCGGCCAGCCCTACCTCTTCGTCCTCTATACTGCGCTCTGCCTGAGCGGTGCATCCGACTGGGAGGGGACCTTGATCAGGGAGCTCGGATCGGAATCGCTCGCGAGGCACCACTTGTTCCCGAGGAGTCTCTTCAGGACGGTCGGCGAGGAGGAGGGCCTCATATCCGGGATAGGGAACATCACCCTGATATCGCCTTCCCTGAACTCCGAGCTCTCCGACAGGCCCCCTGTCGAGTACCTCCATCAGTACGGAGAGGAGCTGAGGAAGCACTTCATACCGGGGGAAAGGGAGCTCTGGGGGAAGGACAGGTTCGAGGAGTTCTGCGAGAGGAGGGCCGAGCTGATCCACTCGTTCCTGAAGGAGAGGATGCCGAAGGTTGTGAAGTGACGCTCGGGCCCGGATCTTCCTTTTCTGGTTTCGTCCTCAATCTGAACCGACCTTCATGCTGGCAACCTTCTGTTCTCCTTTCTTTCTCTTGGCCGGGAAGATCCTGGCTAGCCTGATTATCGCGATGCTCACCTCATCGGCCTCGGTTGATGGGAAGTCGGAGGGCCTCACCTCACCCTTGAGCTCATTGACTATAGCGAACCTGGCGCTCATCCAAGGCGAGCCGTCGCTCAACCTGACGTAGTACGTGCTGTTTGCCCTGTCGGTCATGAACAGCGTCCGCTTCTTCGGGTACAGGAAGATCAGGGTCCAGCCCGCCGCCCTTGCCAGCCTGAAGAGCTCTTCAGGGCTCTCGAGCTTGATGAGGACCCTGCCCCACAGAGGCTTGCGGTCCATGGCCTGCTGTCTTTCGGTTCTGCGTCATTTAATTCTTCGCGGTTTCTTGATTCTTTCTTTCCTTCAGCTCTAGCTCGTAGCGCTTCAGCTCCCTCTTTATCTCGCCGAGCGAGACTCCCAGCCTAACAGCCTCGACGATCCTGTCGAGGACGCCCTCGACTATCCTATCCGCCTCCAGCCTGGCCTCTACCGCCTTCACGGCTTTTTCCGCTACGGCCTTCCCTTCCTCAGTCAGGCTGTGGTAGAGCATGAGGCCCTTCCGCTCCGAGGCCACGAGTCCGAAGGACCTGAGCCTCCGGAGGGCAAGGTTGACGTGCTGACCCTTGAGGCCAGTAGCCTCCTTGATCTCCTGGGTGCTCTTAGGACCCTCGATTAGGGCCTTGAGGACAGCCGCATCACTCGGCGTTAGGACCCTGATCAGCTCTTCTATGCCGATCTTCCTCTCGACCTGTGGGAGCTCAGTCACAACGACCCCTTTCTCTGCGGCAACCCTTCCAGCCTCCGTCAAGTAGTAGATCTTCGACCTCCTCCTCAGCTCGAAAGCTATGAGGCCGCTGTCCCTAAGCCTCAAGAGCGTATCATAGAGCCTTCCCCTCGGAAGGTTCGTGAGCCGCTTGATCTCCTGGTAGCTCATGGGCCCCAGCGCCTTCAGGGCGTTGAGGACTGCGAGGTCGCTCGATGTCAGCGGACGTCCTCCCTTCTCGTTCACTTCCCTACCCTCCTTCCCACACTCCTCCCTATCGCCTTCCAGACCTTATGGTGGATCTTCCGCATGATGTAGTCGGTGCTGAACCCCAGCTCGATGGCCCTCTTGAGCTGAGGGATTACCTCCTCTCTCAGGATTCTCTCGCCCTCTTCCAACCCCCTCAAAGCCACCTCGCCCTCCGGCGTGATGCGGTACAGGTTCCCCTCCCCCTCCCTGGCGACGTATCCTTTTGAAGCCAGCACCAGAAGCGTGGGGTACAGAATGTGATTAGGGATTCCGGTGGCCCTGTTGAGGCCGTCCACGGTCATGGGGCCTTCGGCCAGGGCCCCCAGTATCAGCCGCCAGTTGGTGCGGTGGGGCTTTTTGTGAGCGGGCCTCTTCCTTTTCCTTCTGCCCGGTCCGACCAACTCAAGATATTCGGATTTTTAATGACTAATAGTTTTTAAGAAAGCCTCGCTATTTGGCGGTAGCGCTCATATAAAATGCGTCATTCCTAAATAAGGAATGGGGGCCGCTGTAGACCGCTTCGCCCACAACTCCTTCGCCCTCCTGGCGTACGCGACCATCGTCAGGATGTACGATCTTCAGCTCCCGTCCTTTGATAGGAGTCAGGGCCTCTGGGGCTTCATCAGCTCCATGCAATCCCTCCTGATGACCTTCGGGTTCACCCTTGTGGCCTGCCTTATCGGCTCGAGGATCCCTGACTGGATCGACTTCGGAGACCGTCCGGGCCACAGGGGCTTCGGCCACTCCCTGCCGTCCCTCACCATCTTCGCTCTCGTCGCCTTCCTCATCTCCGGCTACTTCGTCGATCAAGGCCTCGCGGTGCTCTACGCCGTCGCCCTCGCGGCCGGATACTTCTCTCACCTGATGCTGGACTTCGTGACATTTGAGGGCGTCCCTTGGTTCTGGCCCCTCGATGAGAAGTACTCCCTCGACCTGGGGCCTGCTGGGGGTCTGCTCGTCGGCTCGCTGGGGTTCCTAGCCTTGGTCCTGTCGATCTATCTTCTACAAGACCATCTCTTTCCGGCCACCGTCCTTCCCTTTAGAGCAGGGTAACCGATGGTTGCTTATTTGGCGTCAGCCCACAGCCTTTCGAACTCTTCCGAATAACGTCTCACCGCTTCTCCCTGAAGGACCACGACGCTCTCGTACCCCTCTTCCGCCCGCGAAAAGCTGTAGCTCCCGGCAACCACAATATCATCGTCTATCACGGCGAAACCGTAACGCATCGGACGGACGTCCCAAAGAGTTCTGACGTCGATCCCGGAAAGCCACAGGTTCCAGTACTGGGACCCTCCTGCGCGGGCCTGCGACGCGTCCAGAACCACCTTGACCTCGACCCCCCTCCTGTGGGCCCTCATCAGGGCTTCAGCTACCCATCTGTTCTTGAACGAATAGGCGGCAACGAAGATTTTGCTCCTGGCCGAGTCGATCAGGCGCGCCACCGTCTCGTCGCACCTCCTCGACCACGAGAAGCAGACGTCCAGGACCCTTCCGAGCCCTCCTCCGTCGAGGGGAGGAGCGGTGACGGTCACCGTCGCCGTGACCTGACGGGGGTTGAATGTCAGAACCCAGTAGAAGGCTGAAACTGCTACCGTTATCGCGACCAGCCCTACCACGAGGCTCTTCCAGCCGGCCCCGCTCACACTGTCTTTCTACGGTCACGATGTTATAAGAAAGCGTGGCCTTAAGACTCCTTTGAGGTCAGATTGTCTGAACTTGTGCTGCCGGTTGGGCTGGTGGGGACTCGGGTAGAGAGAAGAACGCCACGATCTGGAGGATTGCGGCGACCAGGATCAGGATGAACCCGACCAGGACTATCGCCAGCCACGCGCCGTAGTAGTACCAGCGTCCCACCGATCTGAACGTCTCTGTGCCGGTCTTGTCCGCTATCCCCTCGTAGCCCTTCCTGAGGAACCTCGCCGCTATGATCAGTACGATCCACATCGCGATCAGCCCGGCTAGGAGGGAGCCGAGGACAGCCATGACTGCACCTGCGCCGAGGATGCCTGGGCCTCCGAAGCCGTCGAAGGACGGTCCGAACGGGGCCATCATGACCTGGCTGCCGACGAAGGCGAAGAAGGAGCCTATCACGACGAATACGGAGATCGCGCTGCCAACTATCTGGAGGATAACCGTCATCAGAACGTTGTTGAAGATCTCCCTATCCTTCACCACTTCTGAGATCTGCTTGACAGCTAACAGGACCATCACCAATCCCGCCAACCCGAGGATGAACCCTATGTAGGGGACGAAGGAGAGCAGCACGAGGATCGAGCCCACACCGCCCATCGTTTTGGCCTGTGTCAGCGTTGCCGTGCTCACATCCTTTGTGATCCCGGACTGTTATTTTCAGGACTCTAGGCCCTGGTTGTTTTCAATCAGTTCGCTTAAGTAAGCTCCTCTGAACATCCATACGGTTTGGCGCGCCTCAAGGACTACTACGCAATCCTCGGAGTCCCCAGGAATGCCACTCCGGAGCAGATCAAGGAGGCCTACTGGAGGCTCGCCAAAGAATATCATCCAGATAAGAGCCCCTCTCCCGAAGCGGAAGAGAGGTTCAAGCTCATCAACGAGGCCTATCGCGTCCTCTCCGATCCGGCGAAGAGGGCCGAATATGACGCCCTTTACGATGTGGTGATGTCAGGAGCTTCCGCGCGCACAGACGTTGAAACCGGAGAAAGGGCACCGGAGGAGGGCGGGTCTCACGTGGCTGGCGGTGGAATCAAGCTCTGGATCCTCGAGGGCCTTGTAGGTACTTCTTCGAGCCATATCCTAAGGTCATAGGTGGCATCTTTATCATCGCCTACGTTTTCAGGCTCATTACGAGGATTCTTCTGAGGTACCAGACAGACTACACCGGGTTTGCCCTCAGGTCCTTCGAGCCTATAACTGCCCTCACGCTCTTCGAAGGAGCCGCCTTCCTAGTTCTCGTCTACCTGATTTATTCTTAGTTTCATATACTGGCTCCCCACGAACTTCCACCGGCTGCTCATCAGCGGAGCGCTCCTGATGTCCGTGGTTGTGGCGTTGCTGAATCCGTCCCGCTTTTTCGGTAGTGGCGGTTTTGGGTTTTCCTCCTCCGGAAAAAGCCCTCAGCTCCAGCTACCAAACACCGGAAACTTCATAGTGGATCTTCTGCTCCTGATCGTCATCCCCTACCTCAACGCGTTCTCAGCCCTCTTCAACAACGCAATTGGTGTGGTCCTGAACACCTTCCCGCTGATGCACCTTATCTCGGTCCTCACCTCGCTTGTGGACCTAGCGGCCATGTACGTCGACAAGCAGGTGGCTCAATTTGAGAGGTGGAGGCTGAGCGAGAGGGCGATGGAGTGGCATGCAGTAGCTGGAGGAGGGCCTGGAATCCTCGCTGGAGCCTTCACCTTCAGGCACAAGACGAGGCACGGAATTCTGCTGGCTAAGGTGATAGTGGCGACGGTCTGACCTGGTGGGTTCTCCTTTCAGCCATAAGACCCATAAGGCCTTGAAGCCGGCAAAAGGCCATCAACTCTTTTATAACTGGTTGCCCAAAAACAGGGCGTGAGTAGGTCTAATCCGCAGGAGTTGGAGGCAAGGCTTAGGGAGATCCTGGAGAAGGCGAGGGACTGGCAGAGGGTTCCCGTCAAATCCTCTCCCGGGATATTCGTAGTCAAGGCACCGGGAACGAAGAGGAACCCTCCGTTCCTGCTCATCGAGCTCAACCCTGTCGACGAGAACAACTTGCCGACGAAGAGGAGGGGCCTCTACATAAGGAGCAGGAGGGATCTAGAGGAGTTCAGGAAGCTGATAAACGACAGGAACCTCGATGCTCTCGTCTCGGCTCTCGAGGAGGTCAACGGCAGGAGAGGCGAGGAAGAGGGGGAACCGGAGGAGTTGGAGATATGAATGCCCAACCGTCCTGATAGGGAGGGGCCGATCTCCAGCTACGTCCTCGCCTGCTATCAATTGCTCCAGCAGAACGGAGCGTCGAGCTCAAGGCAGGGAGAGGGCCATAAGCAACGCGATAGGCGTCGTCCAGATGCTGAGGGAAGGCCTCATGAAGGGCGTGGAGGTGCAGCACACGGACTTCGGGACAGAGCGGCTCAAGGGGAAGGACGGAAGGGAGACTAGGGTGAGCTCGATATCCATCAGGCTTTCACTTCCTGAGAAGGGGGCAGGGGAAGGCTTCTACGCGCGCAGCCTCTTCCGCCCGAAAACCTCCCTCCTGATCGGCCCTTTTTCCTTCTCCACATACTGGTCTATGTCCTTGACGATCTTGAGGCCGTAGGTGACCATGACATATGTTGCGAGCTGGGGTAACCTCTCATCCTGGCTGTAGATAGTGAAAACATATCACTCGTCGTTGCAGTTGTGCTTCCACAGCTCGACGATCACCTGGTCAGACATCCGGTGTCCAGAATGCTCCGAGTGTGTGCTCCTCAACCTCTTCACCATCGTATCAAAGTACACGACACTTTTCACAATCCTAACCGCGTACATTTCTGTGATTTCTGTGAATCGCTACTGAAATTTCTTAAAAAATCGTCTGGCTAGCATGACTAGATGTCGTAATATAAGAAGTGTGAGAGCTCCGTCTCACAGACGCCAATAATCATGGATAAGGATTTTGATTTCCTTAGGATTGACGTCGCGTCGGTTAAAGCTACATGCTTCCAGGACGTGCCTTACGGTCCGATTTACGTCCCCGACTTCTAGGTTCAAACAAGTTGATGAGGTCTGGCTGGTAGTTTAAGAATAGCCAGAAATATATGGAGCATGCCGAGAGCATCGTAAAGGCACTCAGGGAGAAGAAACCTCTACTATAACAACGATTTTATCCCCTAGTCATAATCTACTCAAAAGAGCAGGTGATAGGGGTGCCTATATGCAACCTCTGGTCATTGGAGCCTGGCGAATGCATAGTAGTGGTGGAAGCCGTGATAAGGTTCACGGAAAAGGTCTTGGCGATCGATTCGAGGCTCAGGGGTTAGCTACGCATGGGGGAAGCGGAGATCCTCTCATAGGAGAGAAGCTCGTGAACCTGTTAAAGCGACTTAGCAGCATTGGAAGGATCTGGTGCCCATCCTCGAATTATTGCTTTAAGAAATGTTCTCGGCACTTCTTATTATTATCCAAATTGTGACCCATGGGGCAGTTATGACCGGCTTTTGCTCTGTAGGCTCAGGGATTTAGGTGATATACACCGTGTGGAACAGGGTGGTGGTCGAGGCGGTATAGGTCTCGAAGGGCCCGTCTGGCACGGTCTTAGTCGCCTTCACGAACTAGGAAAAAGAGTTGTGACCACTCGGCCGACGAGGACGAGTCCGTTGCGCCCTTCGATGTTGATCCTTCTGTACCCTGAGCTCAAGGGTCTCTGCCACCCTCCTCATCCTGTCGGGTATCTTCTCCCCAGGAATCCTTCCTTCCTCTATCATCACCTTGACGACATCGGCTAGGAAGAAGTACCCTTTGTCGTCCGCGTCCCTTAGGAGGTCGCGGAGGATCCTCGAGGCGTCTTCTGCTACCTCGCTCCTCGTCCTTCCCTTTGCCCCCGCTATCTTCGGGAAAAGCATCAGGAGAACGGTAAGGGCTTCGGATAATTGGCGGTCGGCGCCATCTCCCAGCAGCCTTTTGACTCCCTTCTCAGCCTGCTCCCTGATTACCGGATGGACGTTAACAATCTCTATTCCCTTCCTCCTCAGGGCATTCACGAGGTCATCGTCGAGGAGGCCAACCACGACCAACTTTCCTTTGCTTCTCTCAAGTAGATTCATGAGCCTGTCCTCGTATTCTCTCCCCATTTTATTCCCGTAGCCGTGCTTAGCGAGTAGGACGACCGAGTCTTTCCTCAGGGCCTTCCTCCCTTTCAGCTTGTCGATTGGGTAAACCTCCATTGTTGTTGATCTGACCTCGAACCTCGGAGGCGCCTCGCGCCTCTTTCCGTCTCCGAGCTGGACGATCGCCCTCTCTGGGGCCTTCTCTCCGTCTATCTCAATCTCGCGGTAACCGTCAGGATAACAATAGATTTTAAGCCACGAGTCAAAAGAGTAGACCTTAACCTCTTCCTTCGCTTCGACTTCCTCTCTCGCCTCCGATAAGTAGAGCTGGACGAAGGAGGCCATAGGCTTCAGCTCCTCCCTCTCCTCCGCAAGCTTTGCAGCCTCTATAGCAAGCCTCCTGACCTCAGGTCTTACGACGGAGCTCCTCGACGGTTTGAGCTGTTCGATGTACTCCTCCGAGAGCTCCTTCAGGTCTTCGTAATTGACCGCTCCGAGGAGGTAGGACATCATGAGCCTGCACAGGAAGACTAGCTGCTGCTCCGGCCCGTTGAGGTCCCCGTTGAGGAGGCCGTCGAGGTCCCTGAAGACCTCCATGGGACTCCTCTTCGCCCTGACCTTCACTACGACCCTGTCGACGGCCGTGATGATCGCGGCCTTATCGATCTCCTTCCTAGGCGTCTGCACCTGCGGCTGCGGCGCGAGAGGCACCTCAGCTTTCGGTGCCTCAGGCGGCGACAACGTGATGGGCTTCTGCCTCACAACAACCTCAGGTCCGGCCGCAGGTTTGAGCTCCGCTGGCGCCTTCCTCGGAGTTATGGGCACGGGCGGCTCCACCGCCTCCTTCAGCCTTTCCATCAGGACCATAGCGGCCCACTCGCCCAGCCTCCTGTCCGTCTTCGAGAGCTTCCTCTTGACCTCCTGGGCGATGTGGTAGAGGCTTGCCAATCGGGGGTCAGCGCGCACCCTGTTCACCATTTTAGCCATGTCTATTGGGTTGAGCTTCTTCACTTGCGAGTAGAACCTGTCAAAGGCCTCGTACTGTGCTCTCCAGAACCGCACCAGCTCTGGCAGATAGTCCTCCTGCGAGAGGCTGTCCTTGAGGAAGGTCTTCGATGCCGAGTAGATCTCTTCCCTGTTCCTGAATATCTCCTCTATCAGCCCTTCTACCTCCACTCCCCGATCACCTCCATTTATTATCATAGGTCTACTAAAATAACCTTCTCATGATATTTGAGCATTCTTAGACCCGTTACCCCTCGAGATGTCCACGAACCAGCCCTCGAGGGTCCTCCTATGAAGCTTCAATCCAGAATGTAGAGTACTCCCGTATTTGCGCGAAGGTTCGACCAGGGCTTTTCACCCTTGAGGTTGCAACTTCATCCCACGAGTTCTTTAGGTGTCTCGCCATCGCCGAGATAGTGTAGGTGTGGAAGTTAAACTTCAGGGACGCTGTCTTCATCGCCGACTCGCCTTACATCTCCCTGGAGTCAGCAGGTATTCGCAAGGGTCTTTTGCTGGAATTTTTTGAACCCGCTCGAGGCCCTAAACCTCATGGAATTATTTGATGGAATGGTGCTCGATCGTCGAAGAGCGTCTCGAGCTTTATGACCTTAACCTCGGTTTAGGCAATGTCGAAAAGGACAGAAGCCTCATGAGACTCGAAAAACATCGCGCCAGCTAAGGTGATCACCAGCACTTCCTTTTACTTTTTCGGCCCCAAAGCCCCTCAGTTAGTCTTCCCTGAGCTTCCTAGGTCCTCTGATACTATCACCCTGAACTCTACTGTAGCGTCATTTCCTCCCTCCTCAGGGGCCTATCTGAGGGATACGTTTCCCGGCAGCGGAGGATGCCTATGCGGGCCGTACCTCAGAGTGCTTCATCCTCACTTCATGAGATTGGCATCGAGTTCCGGTTCTGAAGCGAATATGGTCTCGCGTATCTGCTCAACGAAGCGGACATATTCTTCATGTCTCATACATTCCGTCAGAACATCAGGCTTCTGATCTCTTTCTTGGGCTTCTTCCTGAGCTTCTCCGAAACGAATTAGATCGAAGGGGCCGAAGCCGGCCGTCATTGCCACTGAAGCGAAGTTGCGAGCAAGTTCTGATAAAGAGTCGGCTTGGAGGGAATGGTGTCACTATTCGGGTTTGTCAAAATGAGAACCACAATCCCACTCAAAAAGGGATGAAACATGCTGAGCGGAACGAATCCGTAGAGAAAGGTGATGGTAATGGGTTTCTTGAGATTCATGACTATCGAATCCTTTCCCTGAATGACTAGTAGTTGACCTTCGGCATAGCGTCACCAGCGACCTGCGGTTAGAAATCTTTACCACCCTTTCTTTTCTTTCCTTTCTGAAGAACAGGAAGGTAGTCGGAAAACTTCGTCTTAGCTTCAGCGACCTTGATGCTAAGTCCCTCGGATCGGATTAAGACGATGTTACCCTTCGGCCTCTATCTATCGCTCTCATCACCCGCTACCTGTGAGAGAACCGCATTATTATTATGCTCCAAGCAGATTGCTGTTCCCGAAATATATGTTCGTGTGTCCTCGGGACCGATGATATCCTATAATAGAGTTCAGAGTTCTAGCGTTGTAAGGTCGTTTGTTCTGAAACTCTCCTAAATGCTCCTACTTGACGTCCTGTACTGATATCCGGACCAATGCCAGCGGTATACGAGTTTAGGGCGACTCCACGGGTTTATCCACGGGTCTTTAAACCGACTCCTCTTTCCTTTTCCCCTCATCTCCTCGACCTTTTGGATCCAATCCACTCCCACGTCTGCGTCTCGCTCTAACTTTGTCTTTATGAGGCCTATGTGATATTTTATCCTCGTAGGACTTATTCTTGGAATCTCAAGGTTCTCCAGTGCCTTCATTTCTTCACCTGCCTTTATGAGACTCGTGAGACCCATGACATTTCCCAGCTCCAATAAGGCATCACCCACTCGGAAAAGCTTCACAAAAGCTGTAATGGCCTCCATGTCAGTGGCAACATTTTTGTCAAACGCGTTAACCATCTTCGAGAGGTAAGTAGCTGATAGGACGTCTAAGCCGAAAACTTCGTCGGTGCCTACCCCTAGGACAACAGCGTCGACCTCAGGGATCACCTTCCATGAGTTAACATTTTTCAGGGCCGCTATAAAGGTGGCGACATACCTGAGATACCCGTCAACTATCAAGTATCTGATCTTCCCATCGGGTTTCCTATCATCCTCATTTTTACCGCAATATCTTAAGGTCGCCGAGTAGACTTCATCGTTCTCCCGCACCGTTCTCCCGCACCACGAGCCAGTCACCTTCCAATCTAACCTTCCTCCACATCATTCCGGCCAGAATGTCCTCGACATTGAGGCCCAGCTTTCTTGCGATATCCAATATGACCCTGAATATGCTGACAACTTCAGGATCTACGGGCGTCACTATTAAGGGATTTATCGGCTGACCGGTCTCAGCCCATCTGATCAGCTGAGAGAACCGTAAATGGTATATCCCCTCCACTGGTATGTACCTGAGGTTGAATGGGTGGACAGCAAGCTGGTCTATCGGAATAGAACATTTCCTGATGGTCTTCTTGTCCTGCAAATAATTGATGACGTAATTGAGAGCCGAGAAGACTCTATGTGAAGAATACTTATAAATCACGGAACCGTCTGACGCGCAGATGGTATAACCTCCGTGATCCCTGTCGTCTCTTTCCACATGGAAGGTCAGATTCATGTCGACAGGGATATAGATGCCAGGACGCCTTGAAGTGACTTCACTCTTCGTTCCGACCTCTTGCATTTTATATGAGCGAATTTGAGAGAAAGGTTTGTAGATCAACCAGTCCAAGAGGTGACACAGACCCTCTACATCCACATCCTTGTTCAAAATCGTTATAGTCGAAATTCCGACGGTGGTCGTCCTCGCCTTTTGACCCCAAATCCTCTCAAGGACGACGGCCTTCCCTGATCCAACATCCACATATAATTCTGACGGCCTTATCGAGATGGATTTGATAAACTTGGTCGGCATCGAGGGCAGAATTTCAACAACGATGTAGCGTTGGCGACGACCCGATTTCCCGATTAATTTCCCGCACTCCAGGTAAGCGAAGACCCTAACGACGACCTCCTCGGCCTCCCTGTCTGACCTGCTTGCACTCCAGTCATTACGGACATCTTCACAAGCCTATAGACAGCGCTTGGTTTGTTAGGTCCGATCGTTACCGAAAAATCCACGTCCCGGGCAATTTTGAGTGTTACGGCTTTCTTAAACAGGTGCACTTCCTTTACCCCCTCAACGTTGAGAAGGGAGTTCAGCATAGCCTCTTTTTCCTCGGGTTTGCCCTTAGTCAGTATAATGAAAACGGACCTGCTCATCGCCTGACCACTTCCCCGAATAATTTCGTGAAAAATAGGGCGCCGCATTCCAGCAGGGCCCTTTCCATCCTAATGAAAACGGAGTACGACTCGCGTTCTACGACAATCAGGAGTCCATCTGCACCTTTAATTTCGTGCGAGTATTCGATGACCGCTTCCCTCTTGTAATAATGCCCTATTGCCCACACCCACTCCTTGATCATTTCGTCACCGCCCATTCGGACCACCCTTATTTGAGGGACATACGTGCGAAGGGGTAATTGGGTAAGTGAAGCATCTGTGACATGTCAGCTTCACCACCCCGTCCAGCTGGCTATGCAGCTGCAAACCAGCGAGTCTCCTGACAAGCTTCTCGAAGGTAGGCTTCGGCAACCCTATCTTGGGATCGTAGACTCCTAGCCTCTCGAGCCATCTCTTCACGGTCACATTCACCGAACCCAGATCGAGCTTACCATCTCTGAGGACACCATTAGTTATCAGGATGCAGGCCGCGATGACCTCCTCCCTCCTGTAATTCCCGGGATATTTTGCTCTGAGCTTCGAGATCAACTCGGCCAGCGGATCGTATCCGGGAACCGGCTCCTGTTCCCCCACATCGTCAGAGGCCTGTGCGGTGTCTTCCCCATCGCTAGCTCGGCTAGTATTTTGCGCACTCTCCTCCTGGGCGCCGCCAGCGAGATTATCGGATTTCGGGAACCTCATACGTCCCGTTAGGATCTGGGCCGACATCTCCACGAGCCTCGCGTTGACGGCCTCCCTCTCTTCCGTGATCTCTCTCTGGACCAGCTTCACCTGCCAGCTCGGCAAGTAAAGCCTGAACATCTCGGCAACTACCCATATCTTCGCCCTTCCCTGGTAGAGGGTCGCAGCAGCCAGCCTCTCCAGGTCGTCCGTCGTGCTCCTGTTCAGAATTAGGGCCGCGTGCTTGGGAAGCTGGGGGCCGAGCTGCCTCAGCTTCTGAAGACCGGTGTACTCCACCAGCTCCGCGACGGTCTCGGCGTCGGCTATGCTCAGGTGGACTTGGAGGTCCGCGTTGGAGGCTATCTTCCCAATATCGGACCAGAGCTGCGTCAGGGCAACTAATCCGACGTTCCAGTTCCTCCCCACCCTGTACAGCCATTCGAGCTTGGTCCTGTGGCGGCCGTCCTCGCTCGGCTTAAGGAGCCTCCAGGCCTCATCCACGATTATGAACCACTTCTGCGGTGACGGTGCCATGCTCCTCTTACCGCTCTCGATGTAGTGGGCGATCTTCCTCAGGATCAGCTCCGCCACTATAGCCTTGACGTCCTCGTCGTGTATCATGCTGAGGTCGATCACCCGGAGGTCTCCCCAACCGGTCTCGGA
>Ga0079992_128070_pt1 | contig 23244 bp, 19 predicted proteins | sample FaiFalFF_MnMetaG_3_FD_69197 | JGI IMG/M metagenome (GOLD analysis project Ga0079992, IMG submission 69197) | Freshwater microbial communities from Yellowstone National Park, Wyoming, USA - Fairy Falls B (FF_Mn_B) MetaG (SPADES assembly) (version 2) | ecosystem: Environmental > Aquatic >... | reverse complement strand
ATGATCGTAGAGATAAAGCCATTAATCCCCCACCAGAGGGCTAACACCCGAGACCCCAGCATAGAAACCCCGCCCTTCAGGGCGGGGAGGGGTCATCTTGGACTATATACTAACATACACACAGATAAAAACAGCAGAGGAAGCCCTGAGAAACATAAAGTAGCAAGGAGAGGAAAACAACCTCCTCCCCGCCCTGGAGGGGCGAGGCTTTCAGTTGTAATCCCTCTCCAGAGGGCTAACACCCAAGACCCCAGCATAAATAAGATGATCTACCATAGAATTGAAAGTAAGAGAGGGGAGGGGGTCATTGGATTGAAGCCTAGATTTATAAGTAGTTGCTGAATTAACGATAAGTTTAAATATTTGTGAATATTTATAATTACTAGGAGCTATCTTCAGATGTGAGCCCCATGGCGTTGAGCTCGTAGGATGCTATGAGGCCCGGGTGAAGCTAATGAACCCAGGGCTAGGCATAATCCCGCTAGTTAAAGGGGAAGCGCTTTGGAACACTGGCAAAAGCCGATGGTGTTACTCTGCAATATGTGTACACATTTCTAGAATGACTAGGTATGAGGGCGTCAATAACCTGAGGTCTTCTCCTTTTCCCGAGAAAAATAAGGAAAATGAGCAATACCACTACAAGAAAGATCAAAATCTGTGGGCAGCACCAATTATATCGTTAAATGTTATCTTTTTCTCTTCGAGATATTCGTATAAACCAGATCTAATTTCATTAATAGCGTCATATCCCTTTTCCATCAATACAGTACACAGGCCTACTAGTTTTGCTCCAGCACTCATAAGACCAACTGCATCTTTCCAGCTGAATACTCCTCCCATACCTATAATGTCTATATCGCTAAATTCTCTGTAAACATCATAAATGATCCTTAAAGCAACCGGATATATGCATTTTCCGGAGAGCCCTCCTCCCCCTATAAAGCTTAGTATTGGCTTAAGATTTTCAATATCTATAGCCATAGCCCTAACCGTGTTAATTAGAGTTACTCCTCTTGCTCCGCTTGATAATGAGCGCTCAACAAGCCTTATAATATCAGAGACTGGAGGTAGTTTAACAAATACTGGTTTTTAACCATGCTTGCCACATTTTTAACTATATCGGATAATTTATCTAATAAATGCATCCCCATACCAGGTCTATTAGGGCTGCTTGCGTTGATCTCTATAATTATTGATCGTTTTTCAACTATTTCTGCTGCCTTAACTATTTCATCTATGTCAGTACCCGTTATACTGCCGATGAGAGGGCATTCTATATCTCTAAATTCATTTATAATGTTAGCTCCAGGATTATTCATGCCAATGGCATTTATGTAGCAGGAATCTCCGACCTTTATGACAGTTGGTGCTCTATGGGGGGCTAATGGATTAAAGGTTACTGTTTTTATAGTTATGGCTGATGGTCTATACTCTTTACATACACGTCTTACTAGATCAGGTACATTCGGTAAACCCCCAGAAGCTATTATGATGGGATCGCTGAAACTATAGCCAGCAAGTTTAATCATTAGCGTTCCCCAACGCTATCATCTAACTTTATTTTATTAATATCTATGAAAGGTCCTTCAAAACATGGGAGAACACCGTTAAATGCACATACATCACATACTCCACGCATGCAGTTAAAACCTACCCAGTCGATTAAAACATATATTTTAGTAATGCTTGAGATATTTGCATATGTAAATAGCTTCTTCAGTTCTTTGATAACTCTCTTCGGAAATACAGCTATAATTATATCGTGGCTCACTATCTGTTTTAAAACCTCAGGATCTTTTACCTTGTCTTCTATATCTAAACACACTATATCCATATTTAAACCTATATTTTTCATATAATTAATTATATATTGTATTTTATAAATTTCTTTTTCACATGCTAATGCTAAGACTTTGCTACCACTAATTTTAATGGGGAGGCCTAGAGGACCTTCTAGGAGGATCCTTTTATTTATAGGAATACTCTCGATAATCGCTCTTCTCTGACCCTGTATATAGAGCTCTATAACATTTTCATAATCTGAAAAGTTATATATATAAGTAAATAGTTGAGCTTTGTTAGGAATTATTATTGCCATATATTGCCCGGGCATTATTTTTATAGGTTCTTCAATTCTTATCCTTAAAACGATTCCATAATTTACATTGAATTTTGATACAAGTCTACCGTATATCATGAGATTCTTCCTCACCTATTTTCCTAGTTATTAATATGCCTTTAGGTCTTTTGCTTATTATCTCGCCATTATATGCTATAATCTCACCTCTTATAATGGTATATATGATTTTGCCTTTTAATTTCCAACCTATATAAGGTGATATAGGATATTTAGCTACCAGATTTTCTCTAGATATTACCGTTTCTTTATTAGGATCAATAATCACAATATCACCATAACTACCTACTTGTATTTCTCCTTTTTTGGGGTATATTCCAAAGATTTTTGCTGGATTTCTAGAAAGAAGCAAAGGTAATTTTGTTAAGGGTATTATTTCTTTTAATGCCATATCTAACATTAATGGAAACAGCGTCTGAACTCCTATGATGCCTGCAGCCGAAGCTAGTGGGTCGGGATTCATTTTTTCTTCCACAGTATGGGGTGCATGATCAGATCCTAATGTGTCTATAAGACCAATCTTTATTGCGTTGATCAGCGCTTCTCTATGGTGTCTCTCTTATAGGAGGGTAAACTTTAATTAGTGAACCATATTCCTGGTAATCTTCAGCTTGAAATAATAAATAATGGGGACATGTCTCTGCATAGATTTTTGTTCCATTTAATTTTTCTTCTTTTAATGCATCAATTGCATTTCTAGATGAGATATGAAGTATGATAGCTTTACCACCTGTATGTCTAGCTATTAGTGCTATCTTCCTAATGGCAAGCTCCTCTGTAATAGGAGGTCTTATATTGATTATTGACCTTAAATTTACCTCTTTAAGTGCTTTTGTTCTCTCATATAGCAGCTCTATGATCTCTCTTTCTTCTGCATGGAAAGCTATCGGAAACCCTATCTTAGCAGACAGTTCCATGGCTTCATATATGGTTCTTATGTTTGGAGAAGGCAGATTCCCAGTTGTAGGGCCCAAGAAACACTTTAGACGGATAGCTCCCATTTTAATTAAGGATGGTATTTCGTGTAGATTAGAATCTAGTAATACGGCATATAAGCCGTAGTCTACATAACTTTTTAGAGAGAAAATATCTGCCTTTTGTTTAAATGTTGAAGGATCAGTTACAGGCGGAACGGTATTTGGCATATCAAAAACCGTAGTTACACCTCCTATAGCAGCCGCTTTTGAGCCGTTTTCTATATTATCTTTATATTCCAAGCCAGGTTCTCTAAAGTGAACATGTTCATCTATTATCCCAGGAAATATAAGTTTATTTGTCGCATCTATAACTTCATAGCTCGGATCACTTTTAATAAGATCGCGACCCAAAACCTTTATAATTCCTTCTTCGATCAATATATCAGCTTTGATAAACCCCTCTGGATATACTATTATGCCATTCTTAATCAGCAAATTCCCTCCTAAGACTTTCTTATTTTTGTCATGCACTTTAGTTATTCCTCCTTATAAAATATATCTTATTAAACTTAAAAGTCCTCATCTAGAATCAGTATCGGGAAAAGTAATGACTTCTAAAACAAACAAATATTTAGAAATCGACAGGTCCGAATTTCTGTCAATATTTGAAGAAATATCAAAGATAGGTTGGTCTGAAATTTATGGAATGAATAGGCTAGCTCTAGATGAAAATGATATTAAAGCTAGACACATGTTAATAAAACGATTAAAAGAGATTAATTCTTTAATACGCATTGATGATGCAGGAAATATAATGGGGGTTCTAGAGGGAGATACAAAAGAAATAATTGCTACGGGCTCGCATCTCGACGCTGTACCTGGAGGCGGAAGATTTGATGGTACAGTTGGAGTTGTTGGCGCACTCTATGCGCTACGTTATATAGTCAAAAATAAGATCAAAACACGCCATTCCATAATGGCTATAGATTTTACAAATGAAGAAGGATCTAGGTTTCAACCTTCTAAAATGGGTTCTGGACTAACCACAGGTGTATATGATAAAGAATATATATATTCTAGGAAAGATGCAAAAGGGATCACCTTCGGTGAAGCATTAAAACTATCTGGGTTCATGGGGGATCAAAATAATCGATTAATGTATAGTCCTATCAAGAGTTATGTTGAGCTTCACATAGAACAAGGTCCTATACTAGAGGCAGAGGGATATGAGATAGGTATTCCGCATGGAATTGTTGGGATGGTTTACTTGGAAGTTAATTTTATAGGTGAACAAGCACATGCTGGAACAACGCCTATTAGGTATAGAAGTGATGCCCTGGTTCCTGCTGGAATATTGATTAAGGAAATAAGAGATTATATTAAATCCTTAGATGATTCACTTAGAATAACTGTTGGCAAGATAGATATATGGCCTAATATCCATAACGTGATTCCTGGAATAGCTAAACTCATAATAGATATTAGAAGCTTTTATAATAAGATCTTAAGCGATGCAATCAAATATATAATAGATATTTCTAATCTAATCGCGAAAAAAGAAGGAAATATCGAGGTAGAGGTGAAGAAATTATGGGAATCTCCAAGAGTGGTGTTTGACAAGAAATTACGAGATTTAATAATCAATACATGTCAAGAGCTGAGGCTAAAATGTAAGGAAGATATTTATAGTTGGGCTGGTCATGATGCGCAGAATATGAGTAGAATTACCAAAACGGCCATGATATTTATTCCCTCACATAAAGGAAAAAGTCATACAAAGGAAGAATATACTTCGGAAAAAGATCTTATAAATAGGATGAAGCTACTGCTTAACACTATGTTAGTATTAGACCTCAGCTAGATTAAAAATCCTTAATAGTTCCAATTAGATATTATATTATATATTTCACTTTTGCTGTATCCTGAAGCAAGCAATACATACAGTAAAACTCTAGCTTTAACGGGGTCTAAGGACCTTGCTGGTATTAATCCTCCCGAAATAAGATCAATTTCACTACCAATAAAGCTATATGTCCTTAAAGGTATTTCACCGCGCCTAGCTCTTCCAGCAAATACCACCGGCTTCTCCACAGCGATCCTCTTAGCTATATCAGAGACTCTTGGAGGTACAGCACCTCCTGCGAAACTTACTAAGACAATACCATCACATATGCTTGCCAATTTCTCGAGAGCTACTCCATCATCACCGATATAAGTCATATACATACATACTTTTTTATTAGCCATAGTCTCATTTATTTTAAATTTTGGTAATTTCTTTACTGGCTTGAGGATTAGTGAAACACGATCTTCAATGATCCATCCTAAGATACCTGGATATGAAGTAAAGGCATTAATCCTGGAATTATGGGTCTTCTGAACATATCTAGCACTATGTATTTCACCTCCCATTACAACAAGAACTCCCAAGCCCCATGTCTCTTTATTCGCTGCCACTAGTATTGAGTCTATTAGATTTGCAATACCATCGTAACCTGGCAGTGTTGGATTTCTCATAGCGCCGGTTACTATTATAGGATTTTCATAATCTAGCACCAAATCTAGGAAGAATGCTGTTTCTTCAATAGTTGTCGTTCCTTGAGTAATTATAATCCCATCATAACCTTCATATCCTAATAACTTTTTAATCATATTAGATAAAATTATTAAATCAACAAAATCGAGTGCACTACCAGGAACAAGCTTGTAAGTAATAGGTTTAATAAAAATATTTCTTTTTTTAATTATGTCCTCAGGTATCAATTTGAACAGATCATCTGCTGTTAAGCTTGGACTTACACCCCCGTTAATCTCTTTCTTTCCCATAGATATTGTCCCTCCTAATGATATTATAGCCACTTTAGTTCCCATATGATCATCCTTCTTATGCTAGGTATGTTGCAGAAGTTATTATGCTATGATGGCATTGCTTCTTTTCCTTGCCTTTTCTCATCCCAAGTGGGTATTGGATATACTGGCTTTGATGTAGCAATTTCCGGAGGCCATATGATCTTTAACTTTCCACCTTGCCATTGAGTAACAAACATTTCATGACCTATCTGCTTGCCTGTGGTCGGGTCTATTTTTAATCTTCCAAAGAATGTTAGTATATCCATCTTATTCATTGCCTCACGAACAGCTTTCTGATCAAGGCTTTGAGCGATCTCGATAGCTTTTACTAACATGAGTATGCCAGAAGCGCCTACACCTACAAGATATGTGGGTTTTGCTGTTGGTCCAGCTATTTCATAGAAAATTCTTAGAAACTCTTCCCTAGTAGGGCCAAACCATTCGATCCCCAATTTTTTAGCAACCTCCGGAGAATATGGTGCATCTTCTTCCCACTGACTAGGTCCAGCTATACCTTCTGCCAATCTACCTAGGCTTCGATAAAACTCACCATAGCTGACGGCCCCCCCTACTATTATTATAAGTCTAGCATTTACATTATATTCAGCCAGCTGTTTCGCTGCTAGCATTCCATCACCAACGTGTCCTGTAACTATTATTATATCTGGTTTATATGTCACTGCTTCGCTATATATGGGAGCGAAATCACTTGTTCCAGGCGGATATGACTTATAGAAGATTATGTTTAGACCTAGCTCTTTAGCCCGATCTCTTGCTCCTATTGCGATATATCTATTAAATTCATCATCCTTATATATTATGGCTATTTTTGCGCCAGGATCTAGAGCCTTAATCATATCCATTGTGGCTCTCAAGTAGCCGGTAGACGGTGTCAAAGATTGGACGATCCACCTAAATCCTTGTGCAAATATTGCATCAGAAGCGCCTGCCCAACTAATCATTAATTTTCCATACTTTTCAGCTACTGGTGCGGTAGCAATAACTAGGGGTGAACCATATGGTCCTAGTAAGAAGTCTACTTTATCAACTGTTATTAATCTCTCATATAAGCTTGGTGCTATATCTCTGCTCGACTGATCATCGTAATACTTTAGCTCTATCTTCACCCTCTTACCACCTATCTTTATACCGCCATAGACATCGTTAACCCATTTCGTAGCAGCCTGAATACCCCACATACCATCACGAACGTCTATTGCATATGAGCCTGTAAGTCCTACTGTGAATCCCACTACTATTTTGTCTGGTATTGTCTGCGTAGGTTGTGCTGCAGGCTGCTGTGTAACCTGCTGGGTAACGGTTCTAACAACGGTCTTCTCAACAGTAACAGTCTGCAGTATTCTTGGAGCATTGGCTTGACCTAAAAAGAAGCCGGCTATACCAACAATAATGACTAAAGCTGTTACTATACCCAAAAGCGATAGCTTAACCATATAGCTCACCATAAATAATGTAACTAAAAGCTTAAAAACTAATATTTTGAGCATATCTCTAAGGATGTAATAGCATCCTGTGGGTCGAGAGGCAAAGCAACACAAACAAATTAATATCAATGACAATCAATGATCATCGGGGGACAAGCGGGTTGCAGAGCTCAGACAGATTGGCGCTGTACAGCATCCAGAGGTATTCAAAGGGGCTGATGCAGTCTACATATCACACACACATCTAGACCACCTAGGGCTCCTAGGAACCCTCCCACCAGGGCTCAAGCTTTACACCCCATCCAAGGAGATCTTGGGTGTTGTTGAGAAGTGGTATATGGCTAGCCCCACATGGCTTGCAGAGGTGCCCCACAGGGAGGGGTTGGAGATCTCAGAGGCTAGGCCGGGTTTCACAGCTACCCAAGCAATATTTATATGAGTTGGCAGTAGCTTCACAGGCAGTTGGTTAGTCAATATAATGGGACTTTTGGGGATTTCATAGCCCTAGTTCTTCCAGGGACAACATCTATATATATAAGTAACCCATCATTGTTCTTCGGAGTGACAGTCACATTAACAATAGAGTATGTCTATTAGGAGGATCATTTGATTTCCTAACACTCCTTTTCAGAAGCAACCCTCTTTAAGATAGGCTGTGGTTATGCCCTATATATTGTATATGGAGAGAAAGGATCAAGAAGCAAAGCAATTTCGAAACAAAAGAAAACAGCGACAATCAACAACCATCGGGGGACAAACTGATTGTAGGGTTTCCCTGTTTTTAAGCTTTTCCATGTTTCTGTGGGGGTTGGCTTGGAGGTCTTGGATCTTGCTTCTAGGCTCCTCGGCTTCTTCCTATGGCTTGGATGGGGCCTCGGGATAGCTGTTATGATCGCTGGGGGTATAGCCTATGCCTTTGCAAGGCCCGGGCTTGCAAGGATCTTGATAGTCTCTGGCCTCGCATCCATCCTTGTATATGCCTATTTCCCCGCTCTCTACGATGCAATAGCCTCTGGGCTGCTATCCAGCGCAAACGATCTTCTGTCTGCTTCGAGCACAGCGATCTATATTCTAGGGTTTTCAGCCATAGTTGCCGGGGGGATATATATTGCTCTGGGCAGCTGGGGCAGGGGTGTCCAGCTGCTTGGGGGCTCGCTGTTAATGGCTATACTGGCGATGGGGATCCCAGCCCTTCTCCTCAAGACCTCTGATATCCTCTGAATAGCCACGCTAGATAGCTGTGGATATCTCTCGATAACAGCCTCTATACCCCTTACATGCTGGTCAAGGGCTATGGCGGCCTCACCAAGACTCCTGGGCTCCCAAGCAACCTGCTGGAGGGCTTGATCCACAGCCTGTGAACTGCTTACAAGGGATGCGAATTCCCCTACGGAGAGCATTCTGAGCATCCTCTCAAGCAGGGTATCAGATACCCTCACCCTCCTATTCCTAACCTTATTAGCATACGTGGGGTCTATACCCAGGTCAGAGCTCCTAACACCCCTTTCCCAGAGATAGTCAAAGATCCTATACCTAACATCATCACCAAGGCCCCTGAGATCGACGAGGCTCGGATCCACCAGACAAACCACCAAACATGATATGCAAGTAGATATATAAGCCGATATGAAAACCTATATGAAAATTTGATATGAATGCTGATATGAAAACCTATATGGAATCAGGATCAAAGAGATCGGATCTTTAAGAAGATCCCGAGGATCAAAGAGGATCCCGAGGATCTTTTGTTTATAAATGAGGATCAATAGCTGTGAAGGTCTTGGTGGGCCCGCGGGGATTTGAACCCCGGACCTCCGCCGTGTGAGGGCGGCGTCCTAACCGGGCTAGACGACGGGCCCTCATAAAATGAATATCTAACTCTGGCTATAAGCGTTTGATCTTATTTTTGATGTTATATTAATTATCTTGCTAGGGTTTTGTATATTGTGTAGAATGTAAATTATGGATTACCTTTAGTGTAAGGGAAGTGTTAATGTATATAGTATTATTGCTAGTATTGATGCTATGTAGAATAATACCCATGTACTTATAACTAGTTCCGTCTCTCTTATCCCATTTTTATTTGATGAAGATGCTAGATGCGCTATTGTTATTGGCGCTTTTGGATCTCTATTAGCTTTTATCATACCTTTTTCAACTATTACCGGTCTTATTCTTATCACACTCTTTTCCTTAAGACCTCCTATGCTAGATATTATGGAATATCCATTTATTATCATGGGAAAGAGGGCTAGTATTAGGAGTACCTCTGATCTATTGTATATGCCTAAAAACGCTATCCATGAGCCTATCATTAGTGATCCCACGTTACCGACAAAGATCTTTGCTGGGTATATATTAAATATAAGGAAACCCATGAGAGATCCTATGATAGATGACGTTATAACTGTTGAGATATCTTGATCCAGGGATCTCAGTATCATAATAGGAGATAAGGTTGCTATTGAGATCAATATAGATCCTCCAAGGACCCCGTTGTGCGTGTCCATCATATTAGATGCGTTGAGAGCTACTACATATGCAGCTGGTATTAAGAATATATATAGGATCCTAGCGCTAATCTCCCCTAGTATGGGTATATATAGCTTAGGATCATATAAACCCGTTGTTAGATGAATAAGACCTGGGACCACGGTGATCAATACTTTTCTAGCTGCCGGCAAAGATCTCATATCATCTATAAATCCAATTAAGCCAGATACGCTGCTGATTAAGAGAAACGCCAAAATATCCCTTGAAGGCAATATAGCGAGGGATATCAGAGGTGCTGATATAAGTGATAACCCGCCTATCCTCACTGCATAGCTCTCCCAGCTCTTATGAACATCTCTACTAACTATTCCAAGCCTTAGCCCAAGCCTATATATAATCCATGAGAAGGCTAGAGAGAGGAATAGAGATGCTAAGAAGGCCATGGCTAGGGCTGCTAGGTTCAACATATATACCATTTGGTAGTAGATATCGTGGGATTATAAGCTATAAATTCCCTGGAAATATGCATTTGGGAGATATATGTTCAAGAGGATCTATGGATGCTTAGATGATTTAGAAGCCCTACTCGTAGATCTAGACGGCGTGATATGGATAGGATCTAAGCCTATAGAGGAAAACCTAAAGGCCCTAAAGAAGTTGATGAAAAAGGGGGCCATGGTTCTATTTCTAACCAATAACTCGACAAGAAGTAGAGCGTCATATGGAGAGACCTTGAAAAGGCTAGGGATAGAAGTGTCTTCAGAAATGATTCTAACCAGCGGTTTCCTAGCATCGGAGTGGCTACGTCAAAGAGAGGGCAGTACAGAGGTATATATAGTCGGAGAGGAGGGGTTAATAGAGGAGCTAATCTTAGCAGGCCATAAGATCCTAACTGTTAGTGATGCGGAGAGAGCCAGAGCCGTAGTTGTGGGTCTCGACAGAAACTTAAACTATATAAAGCTTAGAGCATCTGTGAGAGCACTTTTAAGGGGAGCTCTTTTTATAGCAACTAATACAGATCACTTGATCCCCGTAGAAGATGGTTTAGATCCGGGTGCTGGAAGTATAATAGCGGCTCTTGAAAGAGCTAGTGGAAGAAGCGTCGATTATATAGCCGGAAAGCCTAATCCGTGGATAATCGAATATGTAGTAAACAAATATAGAATTTCTAGGAAAGGGCTAGCTGTAATCGGAGATAGATTTGACACCGATATGAAGCTAGCCGCGAATTCGGGAGTCAAAGGAATTCTCGTGCTTACAGGATTTACAAGCGAAAAGGATATAGAAGGTGGAAAATACGCTGTTGAATATGATTGGAGAGAGATCTATATAGCAAGAACTCTAATGGATCTAGCTGAATATTGCTGATTTGATCTACGTTATATGAGCTGCCAAGAAATATCTTACATCTGAGATCCCAATTTCCCCACCAATGAATTTAACCAGCCTAGATCCCCATATTATGAGGCCAGCCCCCATAAGAGCTCCAGAGATAAATCTCGAGATATATTCGTTCAGCCCAGCACCAATCATTGGAGATGCTGCATTGCTAACATCGTTCAGCCCTAAAACCAAGGCTGAATAGCACATAGTCACCATTAGAAATCTATTTGCCAACTTTACCAGGTATAGCCTTCCCTATAGCTGGTGCTAGTAGATATGATAATAAAGGGGCCAGGATCCGTGAGAGTATAATACTAAAGATAATAGAAGCTTCTATGTGTTTTGCACCCACAATAACTGATCCTATTACGGAGAATGTAAAGATCTGTATAGTAGATGTAGGCACCTTAACATATGTAGCTATGGTAGTAGCGATGACTGATGCTAGAAGTGATGAGAAATACTCTCTATCATCTAGCTGTACGAGCCTTATATAGGTGTAGATAACTGGTATGGCAAGAGAACCTAGAACTACTAATAATGCTGAGACAACCAATCCTAGTTTAAGGGATATGGCTCCACCACCATATCCAGGACCCACTATAGCCCCAGCATAATGGTAGCCCATACTAGCAGCAAAGAAACAGCTGTTAAGATCAATAGCACCTCATATATATCCATTAAATCACCTACTATACTATGTTACTCTATATATTATAGCTGAAAGCCTTTACCACTTAAAGCGGAAATACAGATTCATAACCTGTTTCTCTTTTTAGCTCTGAAATAGAAGCCAAGGCGGCTGATGTTAGTGCTAAGCATAGATTAAGGGCTAGCCTAGCAAAACAAGACTATAGGGTCTGGATCAAAATTTTATAATAGCATCGAGATGCCGTATACGGTCAGGAGGAGAAGAAACAGGATATAGGCATAATGACGCTTAGCAACTGCTCTAGAAATATCAAAGAGATCCTTACATAAATTAATGTTAAAGGGATGTTCTTAAAAAGCTAGATATGTTAGCGATCTAGCTAAATAAAAACTATAGGTTAGCAAGAGGCTTTTGAAGGCGCCAGCTGCTATTAATATCAGCATCCTATATATTGAGGAAGGTGGAAGATCGTTAGGAATAAAGATCAAAGCCCAGTAGGTAGGGCTACCAGCACCACCCGATGAAGACCTCGAGATTTCATGATCCAAGATAATAGCTACAGACAATATTCTGGAGAAACTGGATCTTGCTAGTAACATTTGACCTCTTGTAGTCCCAGTTCACGAAATATATATTTGATTTAATATATAGGGAGGAATTAGAACTTTAGGCTGGGAGAGACTCAGAGTTTTTAGCTGTGTGATAACTATAAAATATATGGGGGCCGTAGTCTAGCTTGGTAGGATGCGAGGCTTGGGCCCTCGTGGTCCGGGGTTCAAATCCCCGCGGCCCCACCAAACAATGAAGTTTATGTAACTGAAAGCATAGCCTTATAGGCAGGGGATACATTTAAAATAAGCACTTTGTATCTCCTAAGTCTTCTTGATGCTAAGGATGGTGTTTGTAGGTCTTGAAAGCACCTTCTAGCGATCATGGTATATGTGCTAGGTATACAGTGTATACAGTTAAACGCTTATGTCTTAGGGCAATTAATAATAGCCATAGCCCCGAGCCCCTGCATTATGCGGGGTAGTATGACAGATAAATGTATTCCTCCGGATTTATTTATGATCGTTGTTTTAAGATATTAGGAGTTGTAGGAATAGAGCATTATAGGGATATACTATGTCTGTGGCTAGTTGGGAGAGGATTAAATCTGGTTGGGTGACAGACATATATTTCCTCAGGAGCTTGAAGATCCTCAGGGAGAAGGGGCTTGATAAAACTATGGCAAGGATAGAGGCTCATGTATATAGCCTTCCACATGGGTGGAGCTGGGGTGTCTATGCAGGGTTAGAGGATGCTTTAAAGCTCTTCGAGGGGAGAAATGTAAATATATACTCTGTTCCCGAGGGAACTATTTTTAAGCCTGTGGAACCTGTTATGGTTGTTGAGGGGCCTATAGGCGAGATCCTAGACCTAGAGACCGCTTTGCTCGGCATTATAAGGCATGCTTCTTCTGTAGCCACTAAGTCTGCGAGGATCAAGAAGCTCGCTGGGGATAAGATGGTGATTTTCTTTGGGCTTAGAGCTGCTCACCCTGCTATAGGGCCTATGCTGGATAGATCGGCTTTCATAGGTGGGTGCGATGCGGTTTCCGGAGCATATAGTGAGGAGATGCTTGGTGTTAAGCCTGTTGGTACCATGCCCCATGCTCTCATAGTAATTTTTGGAGATCAGGTGAAGGCTTGGAAAGCTTTTGACGAGGTAGTAGAGCCCAGCGTTCCTAGGATTATGCTTGTAGATACGTTCTATGATGAGAGGGTTGAGAGCCTCATGGCAGCACAGCTTCTGGGGGAAAGGCTCTATGGCGTTAGGCTGGATACCCCGAGCTCTAGGAGAGGTAATATGCAGATGATTGTTAAGGAGGTCAGATGGGTTTTAGATCTCCATGGGTATAAGAATGTAAAGATCTTTGTCAGTGGTGGGATAGACGAGAAAGAGGTGGTGGCGTTGAGGGATCTAGTAGATGGTTTTGGCGTTGGAACCTCTATAGCTTTTCCGCCGAGTATTGATTTCAGCATGGATATAGTGGAGGTTATGAGGGATGGAAAGTGGATTCCCATATCTAAGAGAGGTAAGCTGCCTGGGTTTAAGCAGCTCTATAGATGCCCCAACAGCCTGGAGGATCATGTGCTGCCATGGGGATCCGAGTCTCCGCTTTGTAATGATGGCTCTAAGGCTAGGCCTATGCTCGAGCTCTACATGTCTAGGGGTAAGATCGTTAAGGATCTACCAACGCCGAGGGAGATTAGAAATTATGTTCTAGATCAGCTGAGATATGCAGAGATCTAGGTATATACCCTCGCCCCTGGCCATCTCTTCTCTATCTCATCCTTTATCTGTGAGACTATATAGCCTATTTTTCTAACGTTTAGGAGAACCACTGATGCCTCATATTCAGCGAAACCCTCTTTAATGCCCTTCCTAGTTACTATTGGGTCTTCCACTAGCTCTGGTCTTATTGAGCTGATGATTCCCTTGATTGCTTCGTATGCTTTATCTGTATCCTGTTCCGCTGGGATCATGATCTTGATCCTATATGTTGTTCCGTAGGGGCTTGTCCTGTTTATTATAGGGGCTGATGCTAGATATATATTAGGTACATAGATCTTCTCTCTTGTAGGTGTTTCTATTACCACCCCTCTTGAATCCATGTGGATGATGGTTCCCTCTCTACCCATTACCTCTACCTGATCACCTATTTTCAGCGATGTGAAGCTCCTAACATATATCTCTGCACCCCAGTTCCTCAGCAGATCGCTAAATGCTATTATCACCCCTATTCCTAGTACCAGGATCAATGCTGAGAACACCCCTGGCTCTGGTGCTATTATTGCTAGGGCTATTAGGGCTCCAACAGCATATACTATGTATCTTATGATTGCTATAAAGCTATATATGAATCTAGGCTGTGTTGGGGCTGGTATCAGCTTTGGTATATAGCCTATTATATATTTGGCGATTATATATGTTGCCAGAGCTACTATCCCGGCCTCTGCTATTCTTATGAGCAGCAGCATGGGTGATATGATCTGCTGCTCTACCTGTTGTAGGGCTAGGGTTTCTCCTAGTATTGGTGTCATGGGTATATGCTCCTCCTACTCTCCATTTCAGCCCTTATCCTCTGTATTCTTGATATTAGGCTTCTTATCTTTTCGACTGCTATCTCACCCATTCCTCTGGGTGCTACTAGTATTATTACGTCTCCTTCTCTTAGCTCGTATGTTGGATCTCTGATTAGGGATCCTGTTTTTGTTAGAGCAACTACATATACTTCGAAGCCTCTCAGCTCTTCTCTTATTTGGGAAAGGGTTATCCCTAGTGCTGATGTTTTGACTGTTCTGTATAGATATATATCTATTCCGAAGAACTCTGGGGTTGTTGTTTTAACCCATTTATCTGTTGATAGTATTGCTTTTATATGTGATTGTAGGGGTGATGAGGGGCTTATAACATAGTCTGCCCCTCTGGATATTGCCTCTTCTATGTTTGCTGGGTTGTTTATAATAGTTATCACAAGCGGTATTCTATAGTTTTTCTTCGCTACCTCGGATATCTTTATGTTCATGGCGTCTGAATCGCTTGATGCTATGAATATGTCTGCTTTCTCCATCTCCGCTTTCTCCTGTGTTCTAGGATCCATTGGATCTCCATCGACCGGTTTCCCCCCTACCATGTTTGCCAGTGTCTCAGCGGTTTCTCTGGATCTGTCGAGTATAACTATTATCCCTGTCGGATCTGATTCCCTTATTGCTGTAAGTATTAGTGGTGTATAGTGAGATGATCCTAGCACTATATGTCTCATATTTCAACACCTAATTTTCCTATGATATCTTTATATATTTTGTCAGCCTCTTCACTAGATATTCTCCCATCCCTTAGTCCTCTCTTTATGATTGCTTCTGCTATTTCTTCAACAGATTCTCTGTATATTTGGGATGGCTTTCTATACCTCTCCTTTAGATCTACTGGGATCTCAGCTATTCTGAAGCCCTTCACATGGGTATCTATGAGGATCGCTATGTCAGCCCCCCAGCCGCTCTCCCACTCTACAACTGATAAGGCTTTTTTCTTAGCGGCTATATATGGGCTTAGTGGATGCTCTATATTTTGAAGCCCTGGATATAACTTGGCTAGTGTTTTTCTTATCCTCTCCTCAATTTGAAGGAATCTTCTTGAAAAACCTGCTTTAACAACATCTGCATATCCATCTAGGATTGGTCTGTACAGCTCTCCTATCTTCTTAGGCTCTGCTCTATCGGTATTAGAATCTATATAGACTATAACCTCTCCGTCGGAGAAGTAATAGCCGTCCCTCATAGCTATTCCCCTGCCAGGGTATTTAAGTATGCTCTGGTATATGACCTTAACACCCTTTCCACGGATCTTTGAAGGTATGGGCGTCCCAAGCACAGCCACTATCTCCACATCATCGCCGACCCTCGATATAGATCTAATAAGCCGTCCCAACCTACCAGGATCACCGATATGGGGTACCACAATCGATACTACCAACTAAGCACCCAAAATATCTTTCTCATGGGAAGCTGATAAACATCTAGATCCTCAGACTGCATGGGACGATCACCGATCACAATATCCGCTCCTCAGCACCGGGCCCCTAAAAGCTACAGTGGCTCCTCACACATCGGATCGCCCGTCGGCTACATCGGGGCCCAATATAATATATTCTAAAAAACTAATATATAGGGATCTAATTGCCTGGGTGGAGGCTTAGATGTAGATCATGTGGGAGAGAATGGATCTTCGAGGCAAGCTATAGAATCTCTGATTTCGAATCCCTATATCACTACTGCAGATACTGCAAGAAAAACACCTTCCATGAAATACTAGAAAAACTAGATCAATAGAGCAAAAATCTAGCAACATGAATAGATATAAATAAACAGAGATTAAATCTATAGATAAATCTCATGAGCGCTGGCAGCCCATATTAGCACCCAGGCCGGCTCCCGCCCACACGGAAACCCGCGTGAGCACCCCTGGGCAAGGCCCACGGCCTCGGGCGATTGGGAGCGGCAGGCTCGTCCCTCGGAAAACCCTCGGGACATACACCCCCGCCCCATCAACCCCGTCTTCTACGGGAGCCCTCGTCCGCCCTCGCGGGCGGAGCGGCCGCCTCTTTTCGGGGTGGGCTTCCCGCTTAGATGCTTTCAGCGGTTATCCCTTACGGCGTGGCTGCCCGGCATATGCCCTGCCGGACAACCGGTAGACTAGAGGCCGCGGCGACCCGTTCCTTTCGTACTTGGGTCACCTTCCCCTCAGGCGGCCCGCACCCCCCGTGGGTAGAGTCCGACCTTTTGAGGAGGGGGGCTAGGCTATAGATATAATCGTAATATATAACTTGCTTTTTCGGCTTTTAAAGATTCTATCTTATTTATCAAAACTTCTGTATCTTAATCATTACACATATTATACACTCTAGAAATTTCCTTGATGAATCAAAGATCCTGATTCTACTTCTCTCATACTTATCTATTGTTATGTAACTATCTCCCGCAACTAAACAGCCAAATAATCTAGCATACAATCCCCTTATAGCAACAAAGCCTTATATAAGGATAATAAAGCCTAGCCACCCCTCTGTCTCACGACGGTCTGTTCCACCGGCAGGCAGGGGAAATAAGCATGAGTCTATGTTGAGGTAAACGAGGCTATCCGGATCCTAGTATAGGGGACAATACCAGGTTTGTAGTACATACTAGGTGGCAGATAGCCTTTAACTAGTCTAGACGTATTCCGACTCATTACATATATTCAGTCTTTTTTCCCTATAGTGGCTTCCAATCCAAACCTCTCAGATAACTATCTCTTAATAGCCATTCAACTTTCATAACTATATACATCAACAGATATCTTCATTGTTTTAGAATTTATATCGTAGGTCTGTCATCACCTATAAAAATTGTTAAAGCGACTTCATTGGCTATTTCGACCAGATCATGGGGCACAGCCTTGTTATCATTGGGCTAAAAGTATGTATTAATGAGTATAAAAGAGCCCCTGCCTGACCGGTGTCTAAACCCAGCTCACGTTCCCCTTTAATGGGCGGGCTTGGGGAGGGGGGAGCGGCTTCGAGAAGCATAGCCATTTTATACTCAAGATCATAACTCAACCCGAAATAAAGACAAGCCTTATAAAACGCCACTCACCCCCTTAGCCCCACCCTTGGGGGCTTGTGCACCCCCAGGATGGGAAGAGCCGACATCGATGTAGCAAACCGCGGGGTCGATATGAACTCTCGCCCGCGACGACCCTGTTATCCTTGGGGTAACTTTTCTGTCATGCCCGGCCCCCTCCGAGGGGGACACGAGCGTTCGCTAGGCCGCGGTTTCCCGGCCAGGCCCCTTGTGTTCAAGGGCCTGGTCAGGCCAGCTTTTGCCCTTGCACTCTACGGCGGAGTTCTGACCCGCCTGAGCTGACCTTTGGGCGCCCGTGTTATCTTTTCGCGGGCGTGCCGCCCCAGCCGAACCGCCCACCTGACGCTGTCCCCCGGTTCCCCGGGGTTAGGCCCCCAGGCCCTGATGGGCGGTGTTTCATTGGCGGCTCAGCGCCCCCCGAGAGGAGCGCCACATCGCCTCCCGCCTACGCTACGCACCAAGGCCCAGAGGCCAACGCCAGGCTGCGGTAAAGCTCCACAAGGTCTTCTCTCCCTACGGGGGGATGCCAGCCTGTGCACTGGCTCCGTGGGCTTCACGGGGTCCCGGGCTGGGACAGTGGGGCCCTCGTTGATCCATTCATGCGCGCCGGAACTTACCCGGCAAGGCATTTGGCTACCTCTCTCCCGGAGGACCCCTGCCCTCTAGCTATGCTTCTTTTCTATGTGATTTAGCACCCATCTGAGAATAAAATATATGCCTTAGAGATGTGATCTTGTATTGCCTGCGAAACTAATAAGCTTTACATTATCGGCAGAGGCCCCCGTTAAGAGGGTCAGAGTTGGGCCCCGGCCTCCACAGGCCGTCAGAAGATAAAATAAGTGACCATCGCTTATCACGTAAAGAGCGCCATTTCCCAAGGCGCCTATGAGGTAAGCAAACGCCTCATCCCTATCACAACCCATGTCACTAGAGGACAGTAAGCTTAAGAATCTTAAGAATTTTACGGCCTGCGGAAGGCCGAGTTTACCCCCGGCCTTCAGCGGCGCTTCGCCGGGTTGGACCCCGGTTTCACGAACCGCCAGTGGCCAGGATTCACCCCCCGTGCAAACCCTTTCGGGCTTGCGGGGAGCTATGTTTTTATTAAACAGTCAGGACCCCCTGGTCACTGCGACCTGCGGCTCCAGGCTGAGCCCAGAGCCGCAGGCACCCCTTTTCGGGGGGCGCGGCGGGTTTTGGAGAAAAACGGTTAAAGGAAGAAGTAAGGGAAAAGAAAGGATATTTTGAACAATTAATCTTTACAAAGGAATCCAATTAGCTGGCTAACGTGATCTCCCAAGCTCCAGCATAGAATTCCTGTAATTTTTATAATGTAAGTCTTCCGCCGCACCCTCTCCCGAAGTTACGGGGCCAATTTGCCGAGTTCCCTTACGGGGGAGGGAGGACAGGCTTGAGGAACTCATAAACCCTATTAAACCTTGGATGGTGTGGAAGTATAAGCATAATAAGCGTAATAAGTTTGTATATGTTTTTTAATCTATAAACTCTTATATAACCCACATATCTATCCGGGCTTTAACTACTGAAGCTTTAATATTACGCCTTCGAAACCCTTCCAGTATTTTTCCAGAAGTTCCAGATCTTTATTTGTTATACCAATTTCTACATCTACGCTTAAGCCATGGCTGATATATAGCTTGCTTATTCTTCTCTGCAAAAAGACATATATTTTCTTACTATAAAAACTAATACTATATAAATTCTCATACCTGCCCTCCTCTCCTAGCCCGGGTTAGCCCCCACCCGCCTTGGGCTCCTCACCCAGGGGCACCTGTGTCGGTTCTCGGTACGGTCGCGGGGGATCGTTCCCCAGCCCCTTTTCATGGGCCCCAGGGCTCAGCCGAAGCCCCCATACGGGAGCCCATTCCCGCCTTCGGCCGTCTCTCGCCGTTACGGCACTCCACGGCCTTCAGCGGTTAGCCGGGGCGGCTACCCCGGTCGGCCTACCCTGAGGCGTCAGGGCTGGGGCTTGCGTTACCGCGCCTACCCCCGCGGCAGGGGAATATTAACCCCTTTCCCTTTCGGCCGCGCCGAGTTACGGGCAGCCTTAGGACCGGCTAACCCTCGGCTGATGATCGTTGCCGAGGAACCCTGGCCCTTCCGGCGGAGGGGATTCTCACCCCTCTTTGCTGTTACTACCGCCGGGATCCGCAACCGTGGCGGGTCCACCGGATCTCACGACCCGGCTTCTGCCCCACCACGGCGCCCGCCTACCGGATCTCCCTCCCACAGGGAGGGAGCCCCGGGGTCTCGGCGGCCGGCTTAAGCCCCGACCAATCTTCGGGGCCCCGGGCCTCGGCGGGTGAGCTGTTACGCACTCCTTAGAGGATGGCTGCTGTTAGGCCCACCTCCCCGCTGTCTAAGGCCCGGGACGCCCTTCTATTGGCACTTAGCCGGCACTTGGGGGCCTTAACCCCGGTCTGGGTTTTTCCCCTCTCGGCTCCCAGGCTTACCCCGGGAAGCCCCACTCCCGCCATCTACGGCGGCCACGGGTTCGGAGTTGGACTGGAGCGGCTGGAGGTTTCCCTCCATACCGCTCCAATCCGTCGCTCTACCCCGTGACCAGCCTCCGGCGGGGCTGCGCTGGGACGCACTTCGGCGGGAACCAGCTATCACCGGGCTAGATTGGTCTTTTGCCCCTAGACGGGGGTCATGGGAGTGAATTGCACGTCAACACCCCTTCGGGCCTCCACCGGGGTTTCCCCCGGCTTCACCCTGCCCCCGCCTAGATCGCCCGGTTTCTGGTCTCACGGCTGTGACTCCAGGCCCTTGCAGACCCCGCCCCTCACGGGGATTAACCCCGCTGCGGGCATGTCGGTTTCCCTTCGGCTTCGGGGCTGACCCCCTTAGCCTCGCCACAGCCGTGAACTCCCCGGCCCGTGTTTCAAGACGGAAGGCACGACCCCGGTCCCCCCTCCTCGTACTCCCCGGTCGCCCGGGTTTCCTTCGGAGGGAGTCACCCCTTTCGGGCCGTGCCATGAGTAGCCGCGCGGTTTCAGGCTCTTTTCACCCCCTCTCCCAGGGTGCTTTTCAACTTTCCCTCACGGTACTAAGTTCGCTATCGGTCTCGGGACGTATTTAGCCTTGGAGGTCGAAGCCCCCCAACTTCCCACGGCAAAACCAAGCCGTGGTACTCTGATCCGCGGCACGGGCCCACCAGGTTTCGCCTACGGGGTTTGACCTGGGGGACGCGGCAATAAAAGTATAATGGAATTAAAGCTGTTTAAAGTGGAGATGTGTTTGAGGATTGCTAAAAACACTTCTTATAATATTTCCTTTCTCATTATAGTAATACCAGCCATCAGCATCAGCATATAGGAAGTCTATTAATCTTGATCAACATAATAAGTTAGCCGCGTCGCCCCAGCCTATCACCCTCTGCGGCGGGGCTTTCCAGCCCACTTCGGCTACCTGGTGTCGGCCCGCTGGGGGTCGGACCCCCAGCCGCGGACCCTGTAACCCCACATCCCCACCGGCTCGTCGCCGGCGGGTTTGGTTTGGGCTGTCCCCCTTTCGGTCGCCCCTACTCAGGGGATCTCGATTGATTTCTCTTCCTCCCCCTACTAAGATGTTTCCGTTCGGGGGGTTCCCGTCCAGGGCCTGGGGTTGCCAGGCCCCAGACGCCACGGGTTTGCCCGTGGCAGGAGTTCCCATTCGGGGATCCCGGGTTCGACGGCTGCCTGCGCCTCCCCCGGGCATTTCGCCGCTTGCCGCGCCCTTCTTCGGCGCCCGAGCCGAGTCATCCACCGCGCGGCGTCGTGCCATGGCCCCCAGGGAGGAGCCAGCCTGGTATATGCTATGGGCTGCCAGCGCTCATAGAGGCTCATCAATAAGCCCCTCGCGAATCAGCCCAAAAGGGCCTCATAGAAGAGGCACCCCCAACCCTTTACATACCCCACACCAGAATCCCCGAGGGGAGGTGATCCAGCCGCACCTTCCGGTACGGCTACCTTGTTACGACTTCTCCCCCCTCGCAGAGGCTGGGTTCGACCCACCCTCGCTGGGAAAACCCAGCGAGAGCAGGCCTCACCCAGCCCCCGCTCGGGTGAAGCGACGGGCGGTGTGTGCAAGGAGCAGGGACGTATTCACCGCGCGATGTTGACGCGCGGTTACTAGGGATTCCGCGTTCACGAGGGCGAGTTTCAGCCCTCGATCCCAACCACGGCGGGGTTTGAGGGATTACCTCCCCCTTTCGGGGTCGGAACCCGCTGTCCCCGCCATTGTAGCCCGCGTGCAGCCCGGGGGTTTCCCGGCCGTGGCCCCAGCGGACTTCATGATTCTAAGAACCTACTATCACGAATAAGCTTAATCCTTTCTCTATGATGAGGATTTAACAATAAACTAGCTATCTTCCACGCAAATGGTGAGTCTATATGTACTTCATATCCATCTTTTTATTAGCTTTATGTGCAAGTTTCTCCACATTCTCCTCATCCTCAGACACTCTACACAGACCAATTAAATTAAAAGCAAACATATATAAAATAACCCGCCAGAGCCACGGCTTTCGGGGCTTCAGCGGGATCGTCCCATATGAGACGGATCCCTATGCTGACCTGCCGTGGCCCCCTCCTTCCTCCGCCTTGAACGGCGGCAGTCCCCCCAGTGTGCTCACCCCCCGGAGGAGGTGGTAGCAACTGGGGGCGGGGGTCTCGCTCGTTGCCGGACTTTCGGCCCCAGGAGGGAGAAGAGGAGAAGAGAAGATTCATCTTTATCCGCTATTCTTACAAAATACTTCCTATCTCTCTTATAACGATATAGATAACCATCACCTCACACGTATCCGGCTAGATATTCCGGCCAATTCACGACAAGAACCCCATAATCTCACATAATCTTAATATCTATAATCTCCCTCCCTGGGTTAACCGGACACCTCACGGCACGAGCTGGCGACGGCCATGCACCTCCTCTCAGCGCGTCAGGCAAGGTCATCAGCCTGGCCATCATCCTGCTGTCGCCCCCGGTGAGATTCCCGGCGTTGACTCCAATTAAGCCGCAGGCTCCACCCCTTGTGGTGCTCCCCCGCCAATTCAGGGAGAGGTGGAGGGCTTAAGCGATGCAGAAGCTTTAAAACCAACCCAAATTATTAAATTTAGCCCCCCACCCCCTCTTTCCTTTAAGTTTCAGCCTTGCGGCCGTACTCCCCAGGCGGCGGGCTTAACGGCTTCCCTGCGGCACTGGG
>Ga0079992_131215_pt1 | contig 23299 bp, 28 predicted proteins | sample FaiFalFF_MnMetaG_3_FD_69197 | JGI IMG/M metagenome (GOLD analysis project Ga0079992, IMG submission 69197) | Freshwater microbial communities from Yellowstone National Park, Wyoming, USA - Fairy Falls B (FF_Mn_B) MetaG (SPADES assembly) (version 2) | ecosystem: Environmental > Aquatic >... | reverse complement strand
TCCCTAAAACCACTAGTAGCAGGAGTCTCTCCCAGAGCCAAGTGGGATGCCCAGGAGATTATAGGATTTGTGGTATATATAGCACAGCTCCACTACAAGGGTGCCAGTATTATAGAGCCCCAGGATTGATGAGCTGGGTTTAGAGTTTATTATAGATCATTTTCTAGATATATCCACCGCTCAATTAACTGTTTGATTTTCAGGCTATCTGGTACAGAGACCCACGTGGTTTATGTACTATTAGGCCATATATTACTGATTCCCAGGGTAATACTACCTCGAGAGGATCTCCTGTTAGTGGAGCTGAAAATACCTATCTATCTTCTTAATACGTTATAAATCAAATAACAGCATCAACGTATCTCTCCTCAACCATGGATATTCCCTAATAGAAAATAGTAAATAACTTAAAACAAAAATCAACTTTAATTCTCATTCTCATGAGTAATCTTCTTCATAATCACAAAGTTACTGATCCCGTTAATTATTAGATCCAGGAACCTAACATTTAATATTTAACATGTGGATCGTGAGATTTGCTGCTGAAGCCCTCGTATTTGATTTGACGGCTTCAAATATCTTTATCTTAGATCTATGGAAAAAACATTAAAATTAGCAAGGGGAACACCTTATGAAGACAAGATAAAAGAAATCGCGAAATATATATGGAGCCTAGAGAACCTAGGTGATATAAGAGAGCTATTTATTTTTTAAATTTAACCGAAGACCCTGTAAATCAGTATTGATACATCATTAATATATGACATATATCCATACATGTAGGGCATTTGTATATATGTTCTATAATAACTCTATCGCCCTCTAACTGAGATATTAATTCTGGTATAGGTTCTACATAACCGCATTTCGGACAGTTATGAGGATGTTTTCTTCTTACGCGAATCTCTTTTCTGATCAATTCCGTAGCCTCACGATTAACGATCCCATCACTAATCACTACTCCATATACACTTTTTACCTGTTCCTCTAAAATATAGCCATTTAAGAGATCCATCAATACCAAGTTTGGATCTCTTTCCAGAGGGTCTCCTAATCCTCCCCCACCGCCACTAATTAGAATAATCCTTGTCCCAGCCTTTAATCTATAAGCAGTGACTTTTTGAATATTATGTAACTCTCCCTCTGGGGTTAATATGATCACAGTGTTAACCCCTCCTGCTGGATAGCCTCCGAAAATTCCCCATGCAGGATACCTATACCTGAAATATGTTAACGTACAAAATGCTTCGTGATCTAAATAATATATTCTTACAATGCCTAGTCCGCCTCTATATTTTCCAGGTCCACCACTATTCTCAGTTAGCGAGTATTGTTCTACTAATAATGGATAGCGATTCTCAAGAACTTCAATAGGTACATTATAGGTATCACCATCGGCTATGGCTATTAAAGCGCTAGGGGAGAAATACCGAGTGCTACAAACCCACCTAGTGGTTGTAGATTTCGCACTAGATGCCCCTTTGCCACAGAAATATGTAAAAAGGAACCACCTTCTATTCAGTTGAAAGAAGGTCACTATGTGAAATGCTGGTTATATGCGGATAGGATTAAAAGTTAAGTTCTGCATAACATATGGACGTAAGGTTATACAGGGGTATGCTTATATGTTGCTGGGGTGATTATTTCTTGATGGTTCATGGCTGAGCATGTGGCCTCTATAGGTGTGGATGTCATAGCATCTATCCTTGCGGAGTATGCTAGGAAGATCGTTGATAAGGCTGTTAGGGGTGAGAGGCTGAGCGACTGGGAAGTAGGCTTCCTACTTATGGAGGCTACCAGGAGGACTCTAGAGGCCAGAATGGAATCCATAGAGAAGAGAATGGCAAGCCTCGAGGAAAGCCTAAAAACAAGGATGGAGGCGTTGGAGAAGAGGATAGAAGCCCTTGAGAGGAGGGTAGAGGGACTGGAAGCCGATGTGAAGCAGATAAGGGCAAGCATGGATAGCCTGAGAGACATGATCATAGCAAGGCTAGTAGAGACACTAGCCAGGAAGAGCTAGAGGCCGTAGTTACCTTTTGCTGCTTCTTATGATCCCTGACCTCCTCCCCGCCCTGAGGGATGCTATTTTGGCGTTTCTATTCTTCAATTATAGAGACTTTTAAACTTATGAGCTATTATTTTTATATTTTGCAGCTCATAAGGCTATATGGATGAGGGGACCTGTGTACATAGAGCGGTGAAGTATGTTCTCTCATTCTATTATATAAATTGTTACGAAAGTAAAAATTAAATAGCTGAATTTAGTTCGATATAAAATAATGTGTTGGCTATTAGATCTAGTAGAGATTTTATATACGTCTGAACCATTTGACGCTATCTGTTCCTGTATCTACTAGGGCAACCCTCTCCCAGCTTGGCTTTCCATCCTTTAGAACAACGGCCCACACATCATAGTTACCACTGGCTCTATCTCCATTCTCATCTAAAAGCGTCCAGCCAGATGCTCCAAAGTATGTTTTAGCAACCAGAGTGTTTCTTATAGCCTCCCCATCGTATTTCCCAGCCTGTAATATTGCTAGCCCAAAAAGCCGTACACAGTCATAGGCATTAACAGCATCTGCAGCAGGTGTTTCTCCAGTTTTTGCCTTAAACCTATTAACGAAATCAGTGAACTTAGGACTCTCAGCAGGTGCAAATATTGTTGAAAAGAACTTTATCTTTACAAGATAAGGACCTGCCACTTCGATTACCCTTGAATTTAAAGCTGTACCATCGCTTCCGAACCACGTAATACTCATAAGTTCTGGATAGGCTGATGCTTGAGCTACTATAGTTCCTCCTTCCTCGAAGCTAAGCAAAAGAACACCTACTTTTGAAGCTCCATATTTATTAATGCTTTCCCTGACAGTTGCTATCATAGCACTTAATTCTGCCGAAAAATCGCTCTTTTTAGGATCATAACCTATGCTTTCTAAGACCATGCCTCCCAGCTCTTTAAACCTAGTAGATGCCATACCAGAAAGACTTAAACCCCAGGCATCATTTCTATATAATATATATAAATACTTTATTCCATAATCATATACAAGTCTTGCTATGGCTTTTCCTTCATCTCTATCTGTTGGAGTAAGTCTATATATAATCCGGTATTGCAAGATCTGAGGCTATTGAATAAGGGCTACAAATTACTATTTTATTGCCCTCGGCATAGCTTTTTAGATTCCTGAGTTCAGCACTAGTATCGGGTCCAACAACAGCCCTAACTCCTCTGGCGTAGAGTGCTTGAAGTTTCGCAAGGGCTGTCTGCGGATCTGTTGCAGTATCTTCTATTAGAAGTTTGAATGTTATAGGAAGCCCGAGTATTTTAACATAGCTATTAAGATCATTTATAGCCATCTCATCGGCTACTTTAACCTGAGAGCCGTAACTTGATAATTCTCCACTTAGGGGTATTAGTGCTCCTATTAGTATTTCTCCTCTAAGTCCTGGTGCTTTTACTGTTATTGTTTGCATTGTAGCTGCTCCTGGGATTGTTAGTGTTAGTGTTTGAACCCTTGCAGGTTGCTGTGCTGCGGAGCCCCAAATTGCATAGCCAATCGCTATCCCAATAACTACTAGAACAACATACACCACAGCCTGAACCGCTGAGAAACCCCCTAACCACAGAGATCACCCATCACAATATATTAACATCAAGAGCTTATAAGCTTATAAAATAATAAATAATTAAACACTTATACTTATAATAATTTAATTATTTAAGTATATTTGCGGTCTATATTAAATTAAGAACACATCTTTATGTGAATATATTATGATACTTTTTAGGTTATGGTGTATCTTAACAACTCAGCTAAAATAAATTTATAAAGATCTAGTAAGAGAGCTTCACACTACATAGAAATCTTAAAAGTTTCTCTAAATATTAGCATATAGAGGGATGCTAATGATTTCAAAGCCTGGAGAGCCTTTAGACGCTATGGTATCGCCTAGATTTAGTCAGATCGCTAGCTTTGCTAGACTTCCTTTCTTTAAGGAGCTGGATAGTATAAATCCATTAGGGCTCTTTATAGGTGTCCCCTTTGACGGAGGAGTTACTTATTATAGTGGAGCTAGATTAGGTCCGACATATATTAGAGTTGAGTCAAGAGTTCTAAGACCATATAATAGAGCCCTCAATGTGTATCCTTTTAGGATCCTTATAGCTATAGATTATGGAGACATAGATGTTATACCCACAAATATTGAGAAGTCTCTTGACGTCATAGAAGATTCAATAAGTGAGATAGGTAAGCGAGGGATAACACCATTTGTAGCAGGAGGAGATCATAGCATAACTCTTGGTATACTCAGAGGCTTATCAAGATATAAGCCTTTATTAATACATTTTGATAGTCATCTAGATTATTGGGATAAATATTGGGGGATGAGAGATATACTCATGGAACATGGGTTAGAAGAGCTATTGAGGAGAAACTTGTAAGAGGAGTTCTACAGATTGGTATAAGAGGTTCCTTATATAGCATAGAGGATCTCGAATATCCAAGCACATCGGGGGTTCCGATTCAAATAATATATATGGAGGATATAGATCGCTATGGGATCGATTGGCTTGTGGAGAATCTAAACGAGGTTAGCGGTGATGTGTATATATCGCTTGATATAGGTGTTATAGACCCCGCCTTTGCGCCTGGTACTGGGACTAAGGAGGTTGGGGGCTTTACCTCCAGAGAGATAGTAGGTATTATTAGATCCCTTGCTAGATCTGGGATAGAGCTTAGGGGCTTCGATGTTGTTGAGGTTAGCCCTCCTCTGGATCACTCAGGGATTACAAGTCTTCTGGCTGCTAACATTATATATGAGGCTATGTCTGTCAAGGCCTATCACATAATGAGGTCTATCAAAGCCTCCTGATCATTTTGCATTCCTTAAGCTATCCAACGGTTTTTGAGGCTATTGAGGGTTTTATAGATTTTGGATCCCGCTATGTCTTTAGATTCTACCTATGGTTAGCGGTAATAGAAGGCTGGTTGGGGTTGTAGCTATAGAGAGCTTCTTGAGAGAAGAGTTGGGCCTAAGGTTAGGGTTCCTAGTATTATGTATCCCCGTATTCTGTTAGCTATAGCGATGATGTTAATGAGGTCATAGCGAAGATCTTTCTCCTTAGGGTTAGAGGGTTCCTTTTATAGATTTATAGAAGAGGGTAGATATGCTGTGGGGTTTGTGATGAGGGAGGATATTATAGGATACCTCATAGACAGGGATCTCCTGCCTAGGGAGAGGGTTTCTAATATAATGAGCACCCCAGTAGCAACTATAGATGCTGAAGAGCCTGTTGCGAGGGCTAGGATAACAATGAAAGGAATGGAATATCCAAACTATCTGTTATGAATGGTGAGAGGCCCTATGGTATTATAGGCATGAGAGATCTCACAGAGAAGATCTACTATGCGTACTTTCAGATAGGAACCAGAAGGATCGGCTTCTACAAGATTGAGGAGAAGATATTAGCAGTTCCTCTGACCTCCTCTCCCGCCTTCAGGTCGTCATCTTGATCATCATCCCTTTCAGGCGGATCATTGGTTCCCCCCCATCTATTCGGGTTTACATCTGTCATCTGAGGGGCAGTCGGGGTGGCCAGAACTCCCCCAGGAGCCTATCATCCTGGGCTCCAAAAAATCGAAACCCTAGAAAGCTAATAAGCATTAAAAGGCTTGGCTTTCAGGTTGTAAAAGAAATAGTATCATCTCCAGCCGTTAGTGTAGAGACCGATGATCTTGTTAAAAAGTAGGCACAGGTCAAACCAATACCTATGAGGCTTTCATGCTCACTCTCAGATGGCAGCAGCCTCGGTCTAACGGTTCTCTAGTTATCGCTAAGCCTTTCTTCGATCTCCTCTCTTAGGGCTTGGAAGGGGTTGGGTGCACATAGATCTAGAGCCTTCTAAGGAGTTCTACAAGCTTCTAGTAAGAGGCTTTAAGCCAACATCCCATGCTAAGATTAAGCTTGATAGAAGGAATAGAAGGGTGATTTTCCACCTATCCCTCGAAAAAGAGGTTGAGATCTACAGCCCAGAGAAGGCTGTTAAGCCTGTCGACGTTAATGAGAATTCTGTAGCAACTTTATACGAGGCATTCGCAGTAATCCTCGAAACAGACCTTGCAGAGACAACACTGGGCTATAGCTATAGGAAGAAGTGTATTCAGAGGAGAAACGGATCCAGTGGCAAAGAAGCTAGGAAGGCTATGAAAAAGCTTAAGGAGAGAAAGAAGAAGAGGGATTATAGGATGAAGACAGCAAGCCTTATAGTCAGGGACGCCATGAGGATGAGAAGAGTAATAGTTATTGAGAGAATCTCTGGGGAAGATATAAAGGTTATGATCAGCAGTATAAGAATAAGCAATTAAGGCACAGGATATATCAGAGTACTTTGAAGGGAGAGCTTAACACAATAATAGATAAGGCATAAGGAATACGGAGTGCCGGTATTGATGGTGGATTCCAGGGATACATCTAAGATCTGCCCGATACGCAAGGCAACAATAGAATATGGGGAGGATAGGATAGGTGTCTGTAGCAAAGGAGGTGAGAGACGATATAGAGAAAAGTAGTTGCCTTGATAAATATCTATTTTAAAGCCCTCGAAGCCCTGTATGAGGGCTATGCCCAGAAGGGCTGGGTTTTAATCTTAGACCTAGATGGGAGCCCCTTTCCGCTGGGCTCCCTTTGGGGGAGGTGGAAACCCCCGATGATCGCAGGGATGTTATAACATCCCTGTGGATCAAGAAGCAAAGTAATCCAAAACAAATAAATATCTGTGATAATCAATGATCATCGGGGGACAAGCGGGGTCGAAAGGGCCTTCGGAGAATAGATTGTTAGTTTTTATACCTTTTGATATTATTGAAATGCGGGTTGTAGATTGGATGGTCTATACATGCGTAGATAGAGGTGAACCTTCGAGGGGCGATAGACGGTTAAGTCTCTCAGATCGTGAGGTAATCGAGAGTAGGATAAGGGATGTGAACGATGCTTTACAGCTATTGAGTCACTTAATGTTAAGAGGTTTTGAGGAGCTCTCTGTTCATGAAAAGCTTTCCATGAGATACCTAGTAATTCAGTTGGTTGAGGCGTCTGCAAGTATTTGTGTAAGAGTGCTTATAAGTTTATACAATGAGAGTATCGAGAGTTATGCTCAGTGCTTCTATAGAGTGGCTGCTAAGGGTGTTATACCGGGTGACCTGGCCCATAGACTGGCCTCTGCTGCTCGGCTTAGAAATCTCCTAGTACACCGTTATTGGGCTATATCTGATCGGAGAGTCTATGAGAGTGTTAAAGAGGGCTTAAGAGATTTTGAGAATTATATTAGGTATGTGAAGCTGCTCTTAGAGGGAAGTTGTCATGATAGCTAATCCCGAGCTTAGATATTTTAAGATTTATAGGGGCGAGAAGAAGGCGATTGAGAATAGGTTAAAGAAGCTGCTGGAGAAGGTGGAAGGGGTTTCCTTCGCATATATCCATGGTGGATTCGTTAAAAGGGATATGTTTAGAGATATAGATATCGCCATATGGATAGAGGATCCGGGCAAAGCATATGAATACGAGATAGACCTTGCAGTAGAGTTGGGCACCGCCCTCGGGATACCGGTAGATATTCATGTGTTAAATGAAGCACCTCTACCATTTAGATACATTGTTTTTAGTGAGGGCAGGCTGCTCTTCTCGAGGGATGAAAGGAGGAGAATAGAGGTTATCGATGAAACCATTAGAGAATACATAGACGTGCTCGCACTAAGAATATACTCAACAAGGTGATAAAGTAGTTTGGCAAACCTTGCCTCTTAAGGCGGGGTTGGGCTTTGGATCGTTATGGTTTTTAATCTTTGTATCGTGTCATATAGGGGTTGGGATGTCCATCTGTGGGTAAAGTGCTTAAAAGGATGACCCAAGGGGGACGACTCCCCGATCATTATCCACGGATGGGCATCCTGACTCCCACAACAAATTATCACCCGAGATCAGTGTTCTCGGGGCAATCACTAGCATTGCAATGGCTGTTGGCGATGCGATCATGAAGGAGGAGATAGATAAGAATAAGAAGGTATTCATAGTCGCTGACGAGGTCAGGGCAGATAGCCCAGATCATCTGAGCAGCTTCAAACAATGGCTTGAGGGTTTTGCTAACGAGCTTAGAAATATCAATGGAGAGATCATAGAGAAAGGAGGCAGAGGAGTAGCCGTTATAGCCCTTACAGGCGATGCTCTTCTGACCTCCTCTCCCGCCTTCAGGTCTTCATCTTTGATCGTCATTCCTTTCAGGCGGTTCATCGGTTCCCCACATCTATTCGGGGATACATCTGTTATTTGTCCCTGGCTCGGGACTAACCCTCATTCCAGTTGAAAGGGTTAGCGCCCCCTCACCGTCAGAGGCTATAGAGCCCCTCCAAAAACAAACACCCGGAAGCTATTAAAACCATCCCCGCCCTGAAGGGCGAGGCTTTCAGTTGTAATCCGTATATCTTTTCTGGGCGTCTATATGCTATATTTGTCTTAACTAGGTCGTCTAATAGGGAGAGTCTAATTCCTAGATCGCTGAAATCCTCATTGCTGGTGAATGCTTCGTAGAGTTTCTTAGCAAGCTCCCTGAGATCCATATTGTGCTTGGGAGCGATCCCAATCAATGTATCTAGAAACTCCCTAATAATCTCTCTAACCTTACAACTGAAAGCCTCGCCATTTAGGGTGAGGAGAAGGTCAGAGCCATCAAAAACAAGGATCAAAAACCATATCTTCGCTTAAATACCCCCAAAACATAAATAATAGTAAACAAAGCTGATCTACTATAGAACTGAACAAGATCAAAAAGAGACCTCGTGGATTGGATGATCTACTATAGAATTGAAATAGTCTCCACAACGCTAATCCCGCTTTCGTTGTGAACTCTCACGATGTTATCGGCTTTCTCTATGATCTCCTCATCGTGTGTCACTACTATTACCTGCTCGAGCAACCCAGCTATTTCCCTCACCATCTCGAACAGTCTCGCCTTATTCTCTGCATCGAGGTTCTGGGTTGGCTCATCAAGGATCATTAGGCCTGGCAGTCTTCCTAAGAGGGTTTTTGCTAGTGCCACTCTAAAGGCTATGGCTAGCATTGTCCTCTCACCGCCGCTTAGGCTGTTTATCCCTAGCAAGGCTTCTCCAGGTGATCTAATCACTATGCTGAAATCCCTCTCGATGGATACTCTGAACTGCCTTGAGAATGTCTCGAGGGCTTTATTGACCTCCTCCTCAAGCCTTCTGGCAACGATCTGGGTTAGGATCTGTGATAGAAGCCCTTCTCTCCCAAAGATGCTCTTCTCTAAGATCCTCAGGATCTTTAGGGATCTCTCGAGAGAAGGCTTCATGGAGATCCTTCTCTCGAGCTCTGAGATCTTCTCCTCCCTCTCCCTAACTATTTTCTCGAGCCTAGAGAGCTCGCCCTCTATAGATCCCTTCCTCTTCTTGAGATCCTCTATAAGCCTTTGAATCTCCCTAGCCTCCTCCTCGGCCTTTGCTAGCTCTGCACTATAGTCGGATACCCCTTTTAACCAGCTATTAGATGCGATGAGATCCTCTAGCTCCCTCTTAAGGGATGAGATCCTATCCCTGATCCCCAGACCCTCGAGCTCCCTAACCCTTTTCTCAGCCTTCTCAACCCTCTCTAAAAGCATTCCCAGCTCTCCAGCGATTTTTGCGAGGATATCGCCGCATCCTCCCGGCTCGCCCTGGAATATCTTGCCAGCGATGTTAGAGATCCTAGAGCATATCTCCTCACCCTCTTCAGCACACCTCCTGAGACCCTCGAGCTCCCTTGAGAGCTCCTCAGCCTTGGATGTATAGGATTTCATCCTAGATAGGGCATCCTCAAGCCCTGCATATAGCCTCCTGGCATCCCTAACCATCTTTTCCAGGAGGGCCTCCTCCTTCCTAAGCTTATCAACCTCGCCCCTGTGCCTCTCAAGTATATGCCTTACATCCTCAGCATCGAGCTCTCTACCACAGAAGGGGCATCTACCACCCTCGGGTCTCAGCTCCAAGAGTTTTACATAGGTTGCTATAGACCCTCTAACCTCTCCAAGCCTTCTGGAAAGATCCTCGGAGATGCTTCTAACTCTTTCAAGCGCTTCTCGAGATACCCCATCTATAGAGATCCTAAGGCCCTCTGCAAGCCCCCTAAGATCCTCTGGAACCCCTCTAAGCCTGCTTACCTCCTCTATATATGTGTTAACCCTCTTCTCGATATCCCCCATCCTCTCCCTACACTGAGCAGATCTCCTATACGCGTCATATAGCTTCATAACAGATTCTCGATCCAGCCCAAGGCTCATGTAGAGGTTAAGCCTATCCCTGGCGCTTCTCAGCTCCTCCTCATGAGACTCCAGCTCTTTTGCAAGCTGTTCTAGAGATTCTAGAACAGCTTTCTTTTCTATATAACTCCTCAAAACCCTGATCTTATCTTCGAGGCTCTTCCTCTTAGCCCCTGCCTCGGAGAGCCTTGAATCTATTGATGACAGCTCCTCCTTAAGCCTCGCAGCGTCAGCTCTATCCCTGGCAAGCCTGTCCCTAAGATCTTTTAGAGCCTGCTCATCCCTAGCTATCTCTGCGAGCATCCTATCAGCTCTATCAGCTGCATCTTTAGCGAGATCCCTAGCCCTCTCAAGATCCTCGAGCCCCATCATCCTCAAAATCTTCTCCCACCTATCTTTGGGGCTCATCTCAAGGATCTGGGCCAGCATATCCTGTCTAGAGAATATAGTTGATGTAAATATAGAGGGGTCTCTGGCCCCGAGTATGTTAGAAGTTATATAGTCGGTAACATCAGAGACACCCCTGGCAAGCAACCTTCTAGAGCCACTAGAGATCTCCTCCAGATAGTGGTTCCTACTATTACCCTCACCATCATACTCCCTCCTAACCCTGTATATCTTCCCACCAACCTCGAACTCAAGCTCGATAGCAGCCCAGGGAGAGCCTATCCTCACAACACCCTTCTTGCTCCTACCAGTCCTCACAATCTCCTGGGACGACTGGCCCCCTCTGTCAAAGAGGGCTAGCAGGATAGCCTCCACTATAGAGCTCTTCCCAGCCCCGTTTGGACCTACAATAGCTGTTAAGCCCCTGCCAAAGAAGATCTCGGATCTCCTGTGGGAGTATATATTCTCTAGGAGGATCCTCCTTATCAGCATATGGAACACCTATCTAAGCCTGTTCTGGAGGAGCTTCCTAACCTCAGGCTCCTCAAACAGCTTCTGGACAACCCCCTGGCTCTCTAAGAGCTTTTTGAGTAAGGTCTCGCCATCTAGCTTACCCCTTATAAATGTATCTATTATGAAGCTCCTCACCTCAGGATCCCTGAAGATCCTCTCGACAGCGTCCTCAACACCTATAGGATTTGCAGATGGCGACTCAAACCGATCTGATTGTGGAGGTGACTTCTCTACCTCGGGACCATCGTAGGTAAGGATCTTCCTCTCTTTGGCAAGCTGCTCCAAAAACCCAGCCAGTCTCTCCCTCTCATTCCTCTCAATCCTGCTTCTAACCTTAACAATAACCATTGGGGGCTTATTCATATACCTCGCCCTCGCCTCCACCTCGTAGATCTTCTGGAGGGCCTCTCTATAGTCCTTAGCATCAACATATATCCAGGGCCTAACACTCTTCAAAGGGATCTCCTTAACATCGATAGAACCCCTCTCAATCTCGACGAGGAATACCCTTTTAACGTCCTCGTAGTCATCCCTCGTTATAGCCTCTGGAGATCCTGGATACGCTATTGGAGATCCGCTGTAGATGCTCCTCCAACTCCTGTGGAGATCTCCGAGGGCATAGTATAGATATCCCCTGGGCAGCTTCGAGATCACAGGCACTCCATCTCCAGAGGAGCATAGCCTCTGATCCCTCCCATACCTCTGGGACCAGGCATCGCAGAGCCTTACATGGGCTAGGAGTATTGATCTTTGGGAGGGCTTTAGAGATCCCGAGAGGAGCTTATCCACAGCCTTATATGAGTAGCCGTGGATCTCCACCTCAAAGCCGGAGGAATCCGAGGCCCTCCTAATCCCTGGCTCGCTAGAGTCTGAGAGAAGTACTATATAGCCGAGCCTATGTAGAAGCTCTAGAGGGCTATTCCTAGTAGGCTTAACAGCATCGTGATTCCCGGCAACAGCGTAGAATGCTATCCCAGCGCTCCTCAACCTTGAGAGGGCCTCGATAGCAACTATATAGGGGGCTGGGTATAACTCTGCATCGTGAAACATGTCGCCGGCATGTAGCACTAGATCTGCCTTGCTATTTATAGCTATATCCACGACCTCCCTGAAAACATCATATATATCCCTCTCCCTCTCCACTATCCCCCTCGGCCTCGCCCCGAGATGTGTGTCAGATATATGTAGGATCCTCATATAAGCCACCTAGATCTCGAACCTCTCCTCTCTAGGCTCTTCAGCCCTAGACCTAGATCTCCAGATACTATAGAGATCAGGTGTGGCTCCCCTCCTCTTGCCACTATGCATGTCTATATCAACAAGCACTGGGAATCTGCCAACCCACTCCCCCATAACTATAGCCCTACCCTTTGGAAGGCTAGGCAATATCTCGGCCAGTGTATCTTCGAGAGCATCAGCGATGTTCATGACAGCCTTTCTATCCTCCTCCTGAACAAGCTTGAGGAAGACGAAGTTCTGGAGCTGAGAGGCCACATTAGGATCAAGGGATCTGGGTCTCTGGCTAACAACCCCTAGAACGCCTCCAAACTTCCTCCCCTCTCTAGCGAATCTCTGGAGACTCTCCTTAGCAGGTGTGGATGAATCTGATGGGAGGAATAGGGGTGCCTCTTCCACTATGAATATAGTCGGTATTCTAGATCCAGGCTTTTCTATGCCCTCCTTTAGGTGGTTTAGAAGCTCATCTGCATATAGCTTTAAAACCCATGCCTTCTGATCATCGCTAAGGGTTGAAACATCTATCACGGCTATCCTCCCAGGCTCTATCATATCAACTATCCTTGGAGCCTCTAGATCTAGTGGCGAGGATTCGAAGAAATCCTCGACCTTCTCTATTGTATTGTTTACAACCTTGCTCTCAAAGGCATCCCTATGCTCTTTAGCGACAGAGATGATCTCGTTTATGAGGAGGGCTAGATAGATCTCCTCAGGGGCTCCCCTTACATCCTCGCCGAGAACCTTGTCTAGCTGTATCTTTCTTTCAAGAAGGATCTCCTTAACAGCTGATGATATCCCAAGACCCTTAGAGCATTTCTCAGCTATAGCCCTGTTAAGCCTCCTAAGAGCCCTTGCTAGTAGTCTCCTCTGCTTAGTAGCGGCTGGATCCCTTATCACCATGGAAGCCAATATCTTCGGAGGTATCTTATAGGGGCTTATAACAGCGCTATAAACCCTCACCCTAGACGGATCCCCATCCTCTGGCTGGAGCCCAACATACTCACCATGAACATCAAATATAGCTACGGGAGCCCCGATCCTGGATAGCCTATCCGCTATTATCGCAACCGTGTTGCTCTTACCAGACCCAGTAGCCCCTGTTATGAGGAGATGCCTTGAGAGCTCGTTAACCCTCACCCTGATCTCTATCCCACTATATTCTGAGAGGGATCCAAGCCTTATATATCCATCCTCAGGAAGCTCATAGAGGATCCTAAGGTACTCGGGAGGAGCTGGGTAGATAGCGGTTCCAGGGGGCAGGGGGTATCTAGGGGTCTCCGGCCTCTTAGCGGTGATATCGGCTATAACATATACATCTATAATAGATATTGAGGGGACGCTATAGTCCCTCGGGATATCCTCCCTAAGATCCGTTATAGATGGTCTCTCAAAGATCGGGGAGTAGCTGCTGTTAGAAACAACCCCCACAGCCCTTCTAACAGCCTGCGACCCAGTAGCCCTGTCTATGACCTTGAACTCAGCATATACATAGGAGCCTACCGGCATTGGATAGTCTGAATATACCTCACAATACGATGGAGATCTAGATCTTAGGACCCTCCCAAGTATAGGGGCGCTCATAGCTCTCCAAGCACCTCCCTACCGCTCTCAAGCCTAACACCATATACCCCCAATAGCTGTAGAAACTCCCTCCTACCTATCCTGCTATAGTAGTGGCACTGTCTAAGGGGCTCTGGATAGCCTGAGGCGCTGTGGAATCTGAGCATCTCGAGCACCTCTGAGACATCCTCAGCCGAGAGGGATCCGGGCATTGTGATCTGGTAGGCTGGTGCCCCCCTAGCTAGGATTGCATAGGTCAGCGTATATCTAACCCCCACACTGCTCTCATCAACCTCTATAGGCTCTAGAAACCCTGGCTCTCTAGGCCTTCCCTCGAGGATCTTGTCTATCAAGGCGTAGTCAGGAATCACAACAGGCTTGCCATCCACCTCAGGCTTCAAGAACCTAGATAGGATCTGCCTCGTATGGACTTTAGAGACGAAGACAACCTTGGAGATCTTTGATAGCCTCTCAAGGACATCTACCCTCTCAGACCAGCTCATCCTAAGAGACTCTGAGAGATCATCCCCACCCCTGAACTTGTTATAGAAGAAAGATCTTAGAGAGCCGTCGAAGAGTATAAGATCCGGCGGAGAGTCAATGGAATCTATAACAGCCTTAGCAGATGCAACCTCGAGATCCTTTGCCACATGATGAACAACACCCCTCCTATCCCTATAAGGTGTTGAACCCTCGTCATCAAAGCTAGATAGGAGCTCGAGCACGTCAAACTTGGCTAGATATCTACCATATCTGATAATATCCTCCGAAGAGCCTGTGAATGGGGCTGAAAAAGCCCTAATACCATAGATAAAAGCATATCTAGTCAACACGCCCAGAAATGATGAGTCTGATGCAACAGAAGAGCTCTTCCTAACCCCATTCAAATCAAACCAAGAAGGCTTATTCACAAGCCTCACCCTTCTATACCTTGCAAGGGCCTCCTCAACCCTCCCCCTCAAAATCCTCAGCTCACCATCCATAATGGATGCTAGCATATCCACCAAATAGATTCTTATACATAGAAGAAGATATAGAGAAGAGCCCAAAACACCTGGAAGTACGAGTACTACTCAGGAGATGAATAGCTTAACCGGGATTACCCATACTACATGCTGGCAAGCTAAGATATTTTAGCCTAAGGCTAAAACATTTAAGCGATGGGCATATATGCTTGAACCCAAGTGTTAGAGCTTGTCACAGAGGATATGATCTATTTAAAACGCCGTGCGTGAAACCTGCATCTCCAACACATATGATCTTCTAGGCAAGATCTACGTAGAGCTGGTAGATAGATCCACTGGCGATATGAGAAGAACTATATGAGAGTTTTCTCCATGCGTTGAATAAGGTTGCGACCTAGATCTACTCCTCCTTCTCGCGCTTTTCCTCAGCCTGTTTCCTATGCTGGGGTTGTTGAACCTGGGTGGGGAGTAGGTTCCTCTTTATCTCCTGGATTCTCTGTACTATCTCAAGCCACTTCGATAGTGACTCGAGGTCAAGCGGATCATTGTTTGTTGATAGTCTCTTAACAAGTTCCATCATCTTAACAGATGCGAGATCCTCTATCTTGGATAGCACAGATATCACAGACGCTGTGCTGGCCTCTTCATCACTTCTAACCAGGAATACCTTGCCGTGGAGTGGGCATATAACCTCCCCACCCCTCAGCCTGAAGAGGGGCGAGCCGCATGATGGGCATGTCTCTGCAAGCATCGCGGCCCCCGCCTTTAGAAGCTCGCTCATCCTCTTTACAAGCTCTGAGCTTCCGATCCTCTCCATCTAGTCTCCCTAGATATCTAGTTAGACATGAGAGCTATTATTCCACAATAGCCTTAAACACGATAGTTTTTTAACATGAATATGTAAATGACACTTAAAAATTCATGATCGCCTATATATAAAAACCTCCTATCATTTACATGAATTGGAAAATAAGTTGAGTAGGTTACTCCAACTGCTAGCCCCTGAGAAGATGCAGGTGGAGCTGAGGAGAGAGATCATCGCGGGTATAACGACATTCCTGACAATGGCTTATATAATCTTCGTAAACCCCCTAATAGTTGGCTCAGGCTTTGAAATAGCTTTGAAAAACGCTTTGGGCGTCCAGGCGTTATCGCCTGAGCAGGTTGCCCTTGTGAACAGCGTTAAGGTTGGGATAGCAACTGCTACTATACTGGCTGCTTCCTTCGGATCTATATTGATGGCCCTCTACGCCAGGCTTCCATTCGCCATGGCGCCTGGAATGGGTGAGAACTCCTTCATAGGCTTCTCAGTGATCCCTGCATTCACATCAGTGCTCATGGGCATGGGTATAAGGGGTGAGGAGGCAGCTATAGTAGCTCTATACGCAGCAATATTCGCAGTCTTTATAGATGGCATCATATTCCTCTTCGCAGCCTGGTCTGGTATAAGGGAGAGGGTTTTGAGAACTATATCTCCCAACCTAGCATATGGGATAAGCGCTGGGATAGGGCTCTTCATAACCTTCATAGGACTATCTCTAGCGGGCTTAGTACACGCTGGCACCGGAACCCCTGTTAGCTTCAACGTGAAGGCCTTTGTAGAGCCTTCAAGCATAATAGCCATAGCAGGCTTTATAATGGCATCTATCCTCTATATAAAGAGGTTCTCACCAGCATTCCTCGTAACAATAGTGGTTCTAACAATAGTGGGGATCATAGCTGGTCTCGTGAGCATCCCACAGACAATATTCGAGATCCCGAGCTTCTCAACATCGATAGCCCCTGTATTCCCCACAGCGCTGAGAGCCTATATAGAGCTGATGGCACTTGCATTCCCAGTAGCATTCTCCCTCTTCCTAGTAGAGTTCTTCGACGGAATAGGAACAATATCCGGCCTGGCCACCAAGGCAGGGCTTGTAAATGGAAGGGGAAGGCCTATCAACATCGATAGAGCACTATATACGGATGCCTCAGCAACAGTCGTTGGAGCCCTGGCGGGGACGACGACAACTGTTATCTATATAGAATCTGCCTCAGGCATAGAGGCTGGGGGTAGGACGGGGCTAACCGCCCTAATAACTGGGCTCCTATTCCTAGCATTCCTCCCAATAGCTCCTCTAGCAGCATCAATACCAGGGTTCGCCACAGCACCTGTGCTAATCCTAGTTGGGCTCATGTTTATGAGCGTGATAAGGAAAATAGATCTCGAGGATCTCACCGAGGCTATACCGAGCTTCATGGCTATAATAGCTATACCCCTAACCTATAGCATAGCAACTGGGATTGGACTTGCATTCATAACATACACCCTAGTAAAGCTTCTAAGCGGTAGGCTAAGGGATATAACGCCCGCCACTATCGTTATAACTGCTATATTCATCATATACTTCCTAATGCTCCCAGCCCTCCATTAGCAGAAGCTTTTTTATTAAACTCTCTTGATCTCTCAAACATAATTTTATATATCTCCTGAAGCGAGGCCCTTATATCCTCGAGATACCTCCACCTAGTCCTTATCCTATCCACCTCGCCAAGATCTATTGATGCCTCAAAAACCCCTTCCCCGCTCCCCACCTCGAATGAGATCCTCCCCTGGGGATCTGCTATGAAGCTGCCCCCCATAACATCTCTACCATCCACATATTTTGTGTTGGTTGCATTTACATGGATAAAGAAGATCGTGTTTTCAGATGCCCTAGACGCTCCTAAGGCCCTCCAAAGATAAGATCTGTTTGACGGTATTATGCTCGGGTTAAAAACAATATATGAGCCTGCGAGAGAAGCAATCCTGACTATCTCAGGGTACATAGCATCTACACAGATCACAGAGGCTATTGAATAACCATATATAGTTTTAAATATTGCCGGAGGATCTCCTGGGAGAACCCTGCTTCTTTCACCAGTTGCTGCGCTAGGGAATATTTTGCCCCCCACAGCTATTGAGCCGCCCTTATCAATTATAGCTGATTTAGAGACTATAGACCCCCCAATATCTATATATGCAGAGCCGGCCACCAACACCCTTGCCCCAGATACATCTAGGATCTCTCTTGAGAAGCCCACATATTTCTCCATAGATATTGGTGTCCTGCCAAGCCAGTTCTCATAGATAGCCATGATCTCTGGCGAAGATGCTGTAGACGCCATATCCCTTACCCTTTTAAAATTCTCAATAGCGCCGCCTGCTATCCTGGACTGAATTATAGCTACTCTCAAGATCCTCTGGCTCAAGGGTTTTCAACTCCTCCCACAGGCTGGATCATGCCCTTCGATATCATCACTAGCCCCATGCCTACCAGATCCTCTAGAATCTTCCTGGCCTCAGCCCTATCGATCCCAAGCTCCCTCACAAGTATGTTAATTGCATCAAGAAACCTAAAGGATCCATAGGTGTTGAAAGCCTCAACAATCTTTTGATAGGCAGCAACATGTTTGGAGGGTATCCTAGTCTCTCTAATGCCGTCCTCACCAACATGTATATAGCCGATCCTCCCATCCCAAGTCTCCACTATATAATTGCCAACCCCATATCCCATGGGTCTGAGCACAACAACAGTGAATCCCTTTGAAGCGAGGATAGCTCTCCCGCTATCTGTGTAAACCCCTATAAGGTTGCCAGGGAATCTCCTCCCAACGATGCTTGTCCAAGGGGCATATACTATGTTATACTCTGAACAGTTTGTTCGGATCCTGCTTAGATCCTCTCTGGAGATATACTTACTAAGTAGAAGAGAATCCTCTCTTAACCCCCATAGATCCTCTACGCACACCGATTGGTACCCCCTCTTAAAGAGTCTCGATATGTGGAGACCCATTATAGTAGCTAGAATAAACCTATTTCTAGATATAAAGGCAACCCTCCTACTCATAGCATCCTCTAGTATCTCTAGCGGATGCAATGGATCACCTTCTCATCATAGCGATATATAGGATGGCTAGAGCTATAATTAGAATTGGAGATGTATAGATCTCTATAGGGCCGGCTTTCCCGCCAACTAATAAGAGTGTTTTAAGGGGCTCTGGGATTCCGACGCCCCTTAGAACCGAAGCTATCTGCGGCCCCAGGGCTATTATAATGCCTATTACAAGGAGTAAGGCTCCCAATATTATCAGGGGTATTGCAAGCATCTGCGATTCAGAGGTGCTGAGCACAGCGGCTCCCCCATTATTAGTATATATATGCCCTCTATATAGCGATATATTCGGATCATATGTTCTGCTTGATCCGAGATCTCGCCTTATCTAGATCGCCATAAACACCTAACCTTTTAGGTTTATACCCTATTATCCCCTGAGAAACAGTATATACGGTGCATATCTTGGGCGAAGCATCTCCCCACGGCGAGGCTCTAAGAAAGTACCAGAGGATTGTAATAGATATGGATATATGTATAAGCTGTGGAGCATGCGTAGCGGTATGCCCCGTCCAAGCCATAGAGCTGGATCAAAATGCGAAGGCGAGGCTCATATGGGAAAAGTGTATTGATGACTTCAGCTGCGTTAAAGTATGTCCTGTAAACTGCATATGGCCTTCTTCTGAGGCACCGCATCAATCGAAGGAGAAGAGTGGATGGTATAGATTTGGAAGAGAGCTGGAAGAAATAGAGAAGAAGATCTTTGAAGAGTGGAGGAGCAAATATGGAATTACTGGGGCGCCAGCCGAGTTATAGCTAAAAGAGATTATTGCCGATATATAGATATAAAAAAGCCTTTTTCTTTTACATCTATCTTATCTGTCGTTGAACTGTTATTTAGCCCTGCCAGTTATTACATAGACCTTCGTACCGCAGCTAGGACACGTACCCACTATGGCCTTAGCCTTGTTCTTAAGCACTGTCTCTGTTGGACTCTTTAGCTCTACCTTCTTCCTACACTTTAGGCAAAAGCCCTGTGGCATATACTCTCACCATGTACTCATTATGTAAGGTGAAATTTAAATATTTACCCCCTGGAATCTGGGTAAATCTATTTCCAAAGTGCTGTGGAGATCCCGAAACGTGTGACAAAAGAGTTTTCATAATATAGCTCGCGATAAAAAGCATATTATTCACTTTATGGAGATAGCTACATATGTTTTAGAGATCTACAATATCCGAACAACGATCCATATGATCGTGATACATCCGTATTACAACTGAAAACCTCACCCTATGGGTGTAGCTAACATGCAGTTAAACATCTATCTCTCCGAGGCTATGACGATAGCTATAAACCTTGTGTCTCCTCCAAATGTGAAACGTGACATGGAGATCTAGCCGGCTACGATAAAAAGGTTAAAAAATGAAAAGCCCTTAGTTAGCTGTTTTAAGTTTCATTTGAGGTTTATAGGGTCGGTATCTGATATCCTAAGCGGATCTATTGGGCCTTTCCCTGTATGTGGAGGAGCTCGCTGAAGACCTTTGAGTGAGCTTGTAAGGGCGTATTCTGTCCTTATTAGGAGCCACTACGAGCGGGTAGAGCCCAGCGATATGGATCCCAATGAAACGGAGTTCTGAGGGCAATGAGGTCAAGGGAAGGGGAGTTAGTAGGGACGAAGCTCAGTGAAATCTGAATCCCTTCCGCATTTATGATCTGATCTGTTGTTCAATATATATCTTTGTTTAGTGATATATATGAGTGGCTATTATGCCAACCACTCTTCTCGATGTGTGGGTGAAAGTTGTTAGGAGAGACTGTGATGTGACTAATGCTATTACTTCTATGAGCTGGGATATCAGGATGATCAGGGTTAGCCCTGGCAGGACTATGTCAAGCCATATGCTCAGAATCGTTAGCAGGGATCCTGAGGAGGTCAAGTCACAGCTCCTTAAAAAGGGTATTAGGATTGTCAGGATCTTGGGGAACAATACTCTCTGGGTTAGGGCTAGGAGCTGCTCATCCTGCTTCCTACTTAGCAAGGGGGACTGCGTTGTGATAGAGGGGATCCCCCTTTCTAGCTATGAGATGAGCTACAGGCTATTAGTCCCTGGGTTAGGGGCTCTCAGAGATATCATAAAGACCCTAGCATCTGCGGGGCTCCAGCCAGTTGTTCTGAAGAGGGCTGAGCATATAGAGGCTGGCGAGCTAACACCGAGACAGCTTGAGGTGCTTCTATTTGCATATAAAAAAGGGTATTTCGACACACCTAGAAAGATCTCATTATCAGAGATGGCCAGCATGATGGGTATAAGGGCGACATCTCTTAGAGATATAATTAGAAGGGCTATTAAGAAGATAATTAGGAAATATCTAGCCGACATGGGGCTTCTTCTCGAGGAGCAGAGATGAGCCGTGATAATCGCTTGTCCCTCGATGGTTATTGATGTTCTTTTGTTTGTGTTGCTTTGCTTCTTGATCCACAGAGATGTTATAGCATCCCTGCGATCATCGGGGGCTCCCACCTCCCCCAAAGGGAGCCCAGCGGAAAGGGGCTCCCACCTAGGTCTAAGATTAAAACCCAGCCCTTCTGGGCAGAGCCCTCATAAAGGGCTTCAAGGGCTTTAAAATAGATGTTGATCAAGGCAACTACCTCTCTATACCATCTCTCGCCTCCCTTGCTGCAGATCCCTATTCTATCCTCCCCATGTTCTATTGTTACTCTATGTAGCGGGCATGTCTTAGATGTATTCCTGGGATCTATCATCAATGCTGACACACCATATTCCCTAGCCTTATCTATTATCGCGTTCAGCTCTCCCTTCAAAGCATTCTGATATATCCTATGCCTTAATTGCCTATCCCTATATCTAGCGATCATAATCCTTATATCATCTCCAGTATATAGTGGGATGGTATATTTGGATAGATATCCCTTAGCACTCGATACCTCCTATTCTTAAGCCTATAGTAGCTCTCGATTATATTCCTAGATGTGTGGGGGGCTTGGCATCGGCTATTCTACTCTAGCTAAATGGGTTAGGGAAGGCAGGATCGGAGTTATTGGAGTTGCATGTCTATTATCAGTTGATGGTTAATAGAGGTTTAGGGACAACAGGCTGCTGAGGTCTAGGGTTAATGGCTAGGGGAAAAAGAAAGGGGGATAAGAGGTGGATACGGGTTGCAAAGCCAGGGGAGAGGATCTTTGTTAGTAAAACCGCCGTTCTACCCTCGAAGAAGCTATCTAGGAAGGAGTTCAGGGCATTGGAGGAGATCCTCAACATATATAGCAGGATGCTTGGAGATGTGCTTCCCACGCACCTCCTTAGGTCTCGACGGCCCTTCCGAAGGCTCTGGGATAACTAACACTAACAATAATAAACAAGATCAAAGCTTATAAATCTAACTTCTGTCCATCAACTATGAAACAGCCCTTACAACATTATTTATTGGATCTGACCTCCTCGCCACCTTGAAAGGGCTGGGAGCCCAGCTCTCTTGTAAGCGGTTCATTGGTTCTCACCATCTATTTGGGTTTACATCTGTCATTTGGGGGCTGTGAGGGGGCCAGAACTCCCCCGGATATCCCTAGGATTTTGAGGGCTCTCCTCCTAATGTTTAGCTTCCCAATGACATCCCTATCAGCCTCAAAGCCACATCTAGGGCATCTAAGCCTTCTATAGCCAGTCTCCTCTAAGTTCTTGGAGCCGCATTTTGGGCACCCCTATTATGTCCCATTTGGGTTTACTGTGGCAAGTGGAACCCCGTGTTTCTCTGCCTGCCAGTCTATCCACTTCCCTAGTCTCTTATAGCCCATTATTATGAGCTTTGTTCTGTGATCCTTGTTCTTTATCTTTCTCAGAGAATTTATCAGCCCTGTTAGATCTTCTCTAGCTAATGCGTGTTGAAGCTTCACAGCTAGTCTGACCATCTTAAGCGGTGTCTTCCTGGCCCAGTCCTCAAGAATGTTCCTAGCCTTTCTGTGATAGGATCTTATTCTTCTCAGGATCCCTCTTCTCCTCCTCCATGCAGGATATCTGGTGGATGAGTATTTCTTCTGAAGATCCTCTGCAAGCTTTTTCCATCTATGGGCTTCATCGATCTTGGTGTCCCTCTCCTTGTTTATCTTATCATCTCCATAGACTATCTTCCTCTCATTAATATCCACAGCTATAACATCCCTAGGCTGGTAAGGCTTTGGCCTGGGTATCTTCTTTGATATCCACAGGATCATCTTATTATCTCTATAGACTAGTCTAGCCTCTCCATTCTCATAGTCATCGTATCTCCTATCTCAGCCAATGATCCTCAGCCTGATCCCTCCTATGATCTCCACATAGCCTTCTTTCACCCTATATCCCAAGCCTTGATGTAGAAGCATAGATAGCTTCTTAACCCTTGGTCTCCTCCCTTTCCTAGGATTATTCCTCCAGGCATTGGCATTTGCAAGGGCATCCCTATAGCAGTCAACAGC
>Ga0079992_126530_pt1 | contig 23306 bp, 20 predicted proteins | sample FaiFalFF_MnMetaG_3_FD_69197 | JGI IMG/M metagenome (GOLD analysis project Ga0079992, IMG submission 69197) | Freshwater microbial communities from Yellowstone National Park, Wyoming, USA - Fairy Falls B (FF_Mn_B) MetaG (SPADES assembly) (version 2) | ecosystem: Environmental > Aquatic >... | reverse complement strand
CGCCACATTGAAGCGCATGGAGAAGCTGGACGAGGCTGGGACTTATGGTCCTTATGGGTGGATTTGCGGGAACAGCAGGTCTTTATGCAGCAGGAGTTGTGGATAGGGGCCAATTGGACTTATCATTTGCGGCTGCATACTCGGGTGCCTGCTGCGGCGCTTCGTCTGCCGGGTCGTTTAGCCTATATAGACTGGGAAGCCCGCATATTGCCCCTGACGCGCCCACTGGCGCTGCCAATTTTGGAAATGCCCCGATGGGATAGCAGTGCCGTGCGGTTCTTTCTCTCTTGGTGGCGAGAAGATACCCTTTTTCATCGGCTCAGTAGCCACTTGATTCAGGACGGGAGGGGGGTATGGTACGGATATGGGCAGGTTTTCCCCGAGCGTTTTGTATTGGGGCGGACGGAAGACCTCCCTTGGGCCCGTCGCCAATGGTATCTTTATCACACGCTGGTACGGCCCCGGATTGGAGCGAATACCTGTAAGTCCGTACTTTTGCACATTCCAAACCAGATCGTCTGCCAAAAAAGCTAACCCTAAGGGTTATGAGCGAAATATTTACTACTTTTGACATTGGAACCTATGGCATTCGTGCGGCCATAGGTCGTTTGGACCAGAAGCACGGTCTGAGCGTACTGGCTTTAGCTCAGGAGGAAGTGCAAAACGCCATTGATCAGAAAGGCGTAGCGCACATTGAACGGCTGGTGAGCATTTTGCAGGGAGTTGCAGACCGGCTGCAGCGGCAGTCTTCTATTGTGATTCAGCAGGCGTGGGTAGGCATTACGCATGCGGAGATGCGGACAGAGACAGCGAATGCTATTATCACCTTCCCCAGGGCTGACCATGAGGTGGAGTGGAAGGATTTGGTTCGGTTGCGGGAGCAGGCGATTTGTCGGCCGGTACCGCCGGGTTATCGGCTCATTCATGCGATTCCCCTGTGGTATCGGTTAGACCATCGGGATCAGCTTTCCGACCCCGTTGGCATGAGTGGGATTCGTTTGGAGGGGGAATATCTACTAGTTTATGCGCCGGACCCGTACTTGACAACGTTACATCGCTGTTTTGAGCGGGTGGGGATTCAGGTTCAGGGTTTTTTGGTGGCACCGCTCATGGCAGCTCAGGCCCTTCTCACGCCCGAAGAGAAAAACACGGGCGTCGGCTATGTGGATATTGGCGCTCACCATACCAGTGTAATCCTGTATCAGAAGGGACAAATCAAACGATTGGCTATCTTACCGCTGGGAGGTTTTTTGATTACGCAGGATATTCGAGAGATGATTCGGCGGATTTTACCCCCACAGGCCGAAACCCTCAAAAAAAGGCTGGGACTCGCTTTTCGTCCCTTGCTGACTCAGGACCAGATTATTAGTATTCAGCCGGACCCTCGGCGCCCGGATACGCTTGAAGTGCGCCATAGCCTCCTCGTAGAAGTCATCCAAGCTCGCCTCCAAGAAATCTTTGAGTTTGTCGCTCACGAAATAGACAAAGCCGGGCTTCTTCAAGACTTACATGCAGGCCTATATATTGCAGGGGGCACGGCTTGCCTTGCAGGCTTGCGTGAGCTGGTAGAATACACCACAGGCCTCTCCGCCCATATCGTCTCCCCTGTTCAGCTTATTGCCAACGGTATCGTAGAACCCTTTCAGCAGCCCGACTTGGCCAACCTCGCCGCCATCTTAGACCAAGCCCCAAAACTCCACGAACTTACCCTCTACATCCCCATGGACAACTCCCCCTCCCCTTCCGACACCACCTCACCAGCTCAAGATAATAAACCTAAGCGCAAAAAGATATTTGAGAAAATGTTCTCCTACATGGAAAAAACCTTCAAGCTACCCTCCGACCTCATTGACTAATGCCTATGAGCCTGAGCTTTAAAGAAACTTCTTCGGAGCCACCTATTATTTTAGTGATGGGTTTGGGAGGGGCAGGCGGCAATGCCGTGCATAACATGTTTGTCAAAGGCATTCATAATGTAGCTTTTGCCGTCTGCAATACCGACCAGCAAGCGCTTAATCGGCTGGCGGTCCCCACTCGTATCCTCATGGGACAGAAGGTCACTGGCGGTCTGGGATGCGGTTCGGACCCCTCGCTGGGCGCCAAGGCCGCCGAAGAGAGTTTGGACGACATTCTCGCCGTGTGTAAGCCGCCTATTCGGATGGTCTTTCTTACGGCGGGCCTTGGAGGCGGCACCGGTACCGGCTCCATCCCCGTCGTAGCGAAAAAATGTAAAGAAATGGGGCTCCTCACCGTGGCAGTAGTCACTTTACCTTTTAGGTTTGAGGGAGAAAGCCGCCGCCGAAATGCGATTCAAGGCCTCTTAGCTTTAGAACCCGCCGTAGATGCCCTTGTCGTCGTGCATAATGACAATATCAGTCAGATTGCAGGCCGTAATATCCGTCAAAAGGAAGCCTTCCTGCTGGCGGATGATGTCCTTTATCGGGCTGTACGGGGCATTGCTGAAATCATCACCAAACCCGGCTACATCAATGTAGATTTTGCCGATGTGAAAGCCGTCATGGCAGGTGGGGGTTATGCCCTTTTAGGCATGTCTATTCAGAGCGGTCCCGACCGCGCCCAGCTCGCTGTGGAGGAAGCGCTCAGCTCCCCCCTCTTAGACCACATTGACATTCGCGGGGCTCAAAATGTACTAGTCAACATCACCGCCTCAGAAGATACCCTCCGCATGGAAGAGACAGAGCTTATCATGAACGCCATCAATGAAGCTCTGAGCGGCGCCCCCACCGAAGAACCCGAAGCCCGCATCATCATGGGGCAAGTCTACGACAATGACGCCCAGGACCAGCTGAGTCTAACCTTGATCATCACAGGCTTAGGACGCCCCCCTTCTATAGACGCCCTCATCCAAAAGTACCAGCAGCCCAAAAAAACCCCACCTTCTCCGCAAAATCTCCCTCCCACAGCACCACCCCTCCAAACTAAACTCCCCCTGGAAGAGAGCCTTACGACACCGCCCTCCCCATCTTCCGCCCCTTTACCCCCCCTAAAAGAGCGTCTCCTCCGCATCCAAAATAACCCCGAGCAGGCCCTCCAAGAAGCCCACCGCCGCCCCGCCTACGAACGCCTCCGTACCCTCCCTGCACCCCCTCCACCCCCCGCTACTTCTCAATCTACTATAGAGCCTACCACAGACCCCTCCCTCCAAGTGCGCCGTCACAATCCCCGCCTCTACCAAAATCCCGACTAATGCGCATCTCCCTCCTGCTGAGGTATTTGCGCCTTCTCATCTGGTATGCCGAGGCGCGTCTAAACTACCTTTTGAGTCGCGCCTTAGCCGAAACCTTGCACCTCTTGTGGGTCGGCATAGCTGCCCTAATAGCTTTACTTTGCCTCTCGGCGGCCCTCCTTTTGGCGCTCTCGCACCTCCTTAGCCCACCCATGGCTCTCCTCCTCACCGGCCTGCTATGGGGCCTCATAGCTATCATTAGCGCTTTCTCCTTGAAGCCTTGGCTGTATAAGCGTTTTCAGACGGGGCGACACCTTTACCGCATGACCCTTGCCCGCGCAGGTCTGCGCCTGATGGAAAAAAACCTCCTGAGCCGCCCACCTCGGCTTTCCCCCTCCTCCTCCCTTATGGCATTCCTCCTACCCCTCCTCTCCCAATGGATAGCTAAATGGCTAAAAACCCGAATTCGTCAGCTTCTCCGTAAAATAAGCCCTCTATGACCATAGGTCCGATTGAAACGGCATGGCGGCAAGCCTCCCCGCAGCCTCTCTGGCTGATTGACCCCGATAAGCTTCCACTCAAACTCTACCCTACCCTCGCTGATGCCTACCTGCGCGCCGGCGGCCAATGGGCCTTAGTCGGAGGCAGCTTTCTCTCTACCACTACCATGCACGAATGGTGTCAGGCCGCTTCCCAGCAGCACCCGCTTCCCCTTATCTTGTTTCCTGGAAGTGCCACACACCTCACGCCCTATGTACGGGCCGTGCTCTTTCTTTTTTTAGCCAGCGGCCGTAACCCCCAATACCTCATCACCCACCACATGGAAGCTGCCCCCCATCTCCATCGCTGGGGGCTGGAAGTCCTTCCCACAACTTACCTGCTGCTGGATACAGGCGGAAGCCCCACTGCCGCCCATTATGTAACCCAAACCTTTGCCCTCCCCGCCCAAAAGCCCGACCTCATCATCGCCGCCGCCCTCGCCGGCCTCTACCTGGGACAACGAATCCTCTACTTAGATGCCGGCAGTGGCGCCGCTACCCCCCCTTCCCTCGAAGCCATCCAAGCCCTACGCAGCCTCACCTCCTATCCCATCCTCGTAGGGGGCGGCATCCAAACCCCAACCCAACTCTCCACCATCATAGAAGCAGGCGCCACCTTCGCCGTCTTAGGCACCCTCCCCGAAAAATACCTCCCCTCCCCCACCTTCTGGGAAGAACTCTTCCACGCCGCCCAAACCTCCTCACACCGATGCTAAGCCTCTACCTATACGCCCTCCTCAGCGGCTTAGACTTCTCCCAAGGCGAATGGACCCTCATCGGCGTTAGCGTCCCCAACTACGCCCCACACCCCCTCCAAGCTCGCCTCAGCGCCTTCATCATCACCAACCCCCAACTCTTCCAACAGCTCCAAAACACCTGGCACGGCCAAACCTTCTACGAAGACTACTGCGACTACCACTTCGTCCTCAAATTCTACCAAAACCGCCGCCTCCAAAAAACCCTCAAAATCAACCTCCGATGCGCCTACGCCACCGAAGGTGTCTTCTCCTACACCTTCAATCCCGAATGGTTTGAAGCCCTTCTCCCCCACGCCTCCCCCATCCTCTGGTCTCGCGTCTGGTTCCAAAAAAACGAAAGCCTTCGCCCAGCCGTCTCCGCCCTCCTAGATGCCCCCGACGTCTATTTCTACGAAGAACCCGAACCCTACCTCTACGAAGGCAAATTCATCATCGCCCTTGACAGCCTCCCCTGGCAAGTCAACCGCGACTCCCTCTATCAGGCCGTCAAAAAACGCATAGAGTCTCACTTCCCGCCCGGTAAAGCCTACGTGCGGCCCTACTTCTTCTACCTGGACGACAAGTTTCTACTCTACTTTCGCTTTGAAGTCTTCTGCGACCGAAAAGATTACGATGCCTACCATCAGGGCCTTCCGATTTCGGTACCTTGGCAGCCGCATATTCACCCCGGAGAGGCCAAAAGACTCATCATCTTCGGCGTAAATCGGGAACGCTTCTGGAAATATGTGAATGCCTGGAAGGCCCGCTACGGAGCCAAAGACACGGATATGTAGGGATCTCCTATACGGCCAGCTTTCCCCTTTTCCCCATAATCTTTTTTGGGCGCTGGCCACCGCTGTGAGGGCGCGCCCATCCCCTCTTCACCTTAAGAAAGCCTTGACCTCAAAATAGTACAATACCATCTGCAATCAAAAGCCTTCTGAATGAAGAGAGATGTTTTGGGCGGCGGCCAGCCCGCAGGGCTGGCCGCCACCTCAGCATGGGCCTGCCGCCCGCCAAAGGGGGGCGGCAGGCCCACAAAATACCACCGCCTCGCAATCAGAAACCCTTTGCATCAACCAGTCCTCACCATCCCCAAAACGCCTTTTACTTCACCCTCCGCCATATCCAGTTCATTATTGTCAGTCCTGCTACCACCCACCCCGCTACCCACACAATCACTCCATACCCCAGCTCCATACCTAAAAAATGCTCCATCCCTATTCCCACCCCAAAACTCCCCAACACTACTGCCGGTACTCTCCTATCTATCCCCTCCGATAACCGACGCACTATCAGCGAAAAAAAGAATAGCCCCAGCAAAGGCCCATAAGTATAACTCCCTAACTTCAAAAAAGTATCCAGCGCATACCGCTCAGGCGGAAAATAGTGAAAATACACCGTAACTCCCCAACTCAATAACAACCAGCCAATAAATACTACTCGCTTGAGAAAAAGGTTTTCTCGCCCCGCAGGAAAAAGATTCCGCAACGTCACCGTCGTCAAAGCCACCAGCGCCCCATCCACGCTGGAAAGCGTAGAGCTCACCAGCCCTATCACAAAAAGAGCTCCTATCCAAAAAGGAAAAACTTCCTTTGCCAAATACGCATAGAGCTGGTCGCTTCGCGCAGGAACCGCACACCCTTCCACTTCTACATACGCCCAAAGCGCACTCCCAAGCACCAAAAAGAGCAGTTTCACAGGTACCAGTAGACCTGCATATAGCATGAGCATCCGCTGCGCTGCAGATACATCCGCCATAGATAAGCTCTTCTGCATTTGGTCCTGATCTAAGCCCGTCATAGTAAAAGCTAAAAGAACACCCCCTAAAAAGTCCTTCCAAAAGTAATGCCGAGCTGATGAGGAGAATTCTATGATTTTAGGAACCTGAAAAGCCTCCCAAACTTCCGCACTTAAGACATAACCCAACGTAAAAATCGCCGCCCCTAAAAATAGCAGCGTCTGAAAGAGGTCAGTGTAAATAATCGTACCCGTTCCCCCCCGCTCCGCATAACCATATATAAGCATCAAGGAGAAAAGCCCCAGAAGAGGGAAAGGCACCTGCGGGAAAAATAGCTGTAAGACGACTAATGCCAAGTACAATCGCACACTACTAGCTATGAGGCGAGAAACTAAAAAGGTTATAGCGGCGACTTTTTCGGCTCGGGGCCCTAAGCGATGCCGAAAATACTCATAAATGGACGCCTGCGACAAGCGATAATATTGTGGTAAAAGCACCAAAGCCACCAGCGTATAGCCCACCAAGTAACCTAAAAGAACCTGCAGATAAGTCCATCCATCTTGGCGGACAGCGCCGGGCAAGGATAAGAAAGTAAGGCCCGAAATCGCAGTTCCAATCATGCTGAGTCCCACCCAAACCCAGTGCGCCTGTCTGCGGGCATTATAAAATGCCCCTAAGTCTACTCCCCGCTGTCCCGAAATCCATCGCCCCACCCCTACCAGAAACAAGCTATACACGACGGCTAACCAGCCCATATCCCTCCAAGGTAAAGCTACGGGTCCCACCCCCGAAGCAAAGCCTCTCGCACCTGCTGGGCCTTAGCCTGATCGTAAAAGGGCAGGAGCCAGCGCCCCGCCACAATATCGTCTACTTCCTGCGCCCATCCCAGCTTACGCCAGAAATGCACCTCGCCCCAAGTATACGGCAGACCGGGAACAATCGGCTGGGGGTTTTCGCGTTGGCATTTTTCTAGCTCTCGCCAGTCGGGTTCTACGGAAAGTACGGGCTCTCCGGCTTCTAGCGGCCGACCCGCTAAGCGCGCAATTGCCGCCACTACATCCTCTCCCATCTGCCGATAAGTAGTCCATTTGCCGCCCATGACAGAAATAAACCGTTCGGGTGCCCATACCTCCACCACATGCGTACGCGCTAACTTCGCCGTAGAAGCCGCCTTCCGCGCCACCAGCGGACGATACCCCGCAAACCGCGCCCGCACCTCCAAATCCCCCACCGCAAAATAACCCCGAATGTGTTCCAACAAAAACCGCTCTTCCGCATCGCTCACCTCCGCTGGCCAAATCGGCTCCCCCACTTCCTCTTCAGTCGTCCCTACCAGCACCGTCCCCTCTATCCACGGCAGCACAAAAAGTAACCGCCCATCTTTCGTTTTCGGAATCAGAAAACCCGCCTCCACAGGTAGGTCCTCTCGCCTAAAAACCAAGTGACTACCCCGGCTCAGACGCAAACGCGCGGGGATACCCGGCCGCACCAATCGTCGCAGCTCGTCTGCCCACGGTCCCGTCGCATTAACCACGTAGGCTCCCTTAGTCTCATACAAACTCCCATCCCTCAACTGAGCCTCCACTATCACCTCCTGAACATGGGGTTTTATAGACACTACTTTCGCATGCGTCCGAATCTCCACCCCATACCGCTGCCGCAAAAACAGCGCTACATGCACCGCATACAGCCGGTCCACAAACTGCCCATCCCAATACTGCCATGCCCCCTTGTATCCTTCCAAAAGCCGAGGAAACTTCTGATAGAGGCTTACCTTATCTATCCATTCTGTCTTTGAGATACTATGGGGATGGCTTAGCTTATCATACAGCCATAGCCCAAATCCGTAATAGAACTTTTCTAAATGATTCTTTATAGGTAGCAAAATAGGCAGGGGATAGCACAGCCTTGGATGGCTTTGGAGCATCCAGGCCCGCTCTTGAAGCGCTTCCCGGACCAACTTCCAGTCCAGATAGCTAAGCCGCTTCAAGGCAGACTCCAAGTATCTCACTCCCCCATGAATAAGCTTAGTAGAGGTGGTAGAAGTCCCCCCACCTATGTCTCGGGCCTCCAAAACTTCAACCTGCCAGCCGCGCCGAGCCGCCGCTAAAGCGACTCCGAGACCACTGCTGCCAGCTCCTATGACGATTACCTTCATCCCGAAGTTTCCCAAATGCAACAAACAATCCCGCTAAGAAAAAAATGTACCCAGGCACTCGATATCGAACCAGGTTACCAAAATTGCCAGAGGTGAGTCCCACCATAAAAAGAAAAAATACAGAATAGCCAAAGCAAAAGAGAAGAAATGGATCGGAAAGTATTTTTCTTATGATACCTATCAATCCGTAACGAAAAATATTCACGATCACTATCATCAATACTATGATCGTTTCTAATGCTGCAAGAAGGATAACAGGTTTATTAGCTTCCCATATAAAAGGCCGAAACATAGCCGTAAGCGTAGCGATGGGAAATTTGCTGAGCATTCCCGACATGGTAGGTTCAAAGTCACCAATATCATACACACTACCTCCAGTCTCCTGATAATACGTATAGTTTTGCTTCAAATCCGTATATACCAAATAGGCTTGCTTAGGTATGTTATCTAAACTATACTTTGAAGTTCCTTCTGCCAAGAATAGCACACCATAATAAGAAGTACCGATAAAAAATAGAAGTAAAATAGGAGAAAAAAAGTATTTATACAACGGATGTGCTATTCTCTTATTGAGAGTCAGATAAACCCATATAACTATCCAGGGCAAAATAGATAATGCCACATAAGGCTTGACCGTATAAGCCATCCAGAGACCAAAAGCTATCATAGGTAGCGAGAACCATCTCTGGAGACGCGAGAATCGATAGGTCCCATAAATCAAAATGCTAACTCCTATTAAGGCATATGTTTCCTTGAAGGGAGAACCCGTCCAAACATTCAAAGATGGAAGATATAACAGGGGAAAACTAAGCATGTGAGCGTACCTCGGATATTGCCTCAAAAAAGTAATGTAAATCATCCAACTAGCCAAGAAACTAACCGTCGCGACTATTATCAATGTAGCATAACGCACACCAACGCTCAAAATCGTAAAAGGCATTGTAAAAATTGCCACCATCTCTGAATTATAGTCAATAATATAGCTCAAAAAGTAAGAATTCTTGTACTTAGCATAATAATATACGTCGTTTGATTCTAATAGGGTATCTAAAAAGTTTTTCTGCGTTATAGACCTATAAAAGTAATACAGCGAATGTAGGGGCATTTCATACAGCATAGTAGCCATTACCTTTGCATCCCTAAGATAGTTGACGGTATCTCCACCATTATAGTAGAAAAGGTAAACTGAATATACAAAAAAAGCACTACTTACCCGGAAAAACCAGCCATAAATAAATGTAGTTCTAAGTCTGGCATTCCTGATCGAGATCTTGGAAATATATCTTATAGCGTGGTAGGTTATAATAAAGTAAACCAGAGATACGAATAAATCCAGAAACAGTCCATAGTCATAAATGTTACTTTCTATAAGATTGGCAAAATACACAATCCTAGTATCTATGTAGCGCCACTTATCCTGCATAGCTGATTAATGCCCATACTTCTCTCAGGATCGCATTGAGCCACAACCAGCCCAGAGGCAGCATACGCATGCCGCCTCTTGTGCCTTCCACCCAGCCTCTCTCCACCCACGCTTGCATCCGCTCTTGAAGAGTCCGCATGCTTTCTTCTCTTAAGGGAAATTCTGCCCAGCTAATCTCGCGAGAAAGACGAAAACGCAACATAAACCACTCTAACAAAGCAGCACTCTCACTTAGATGCTCGCCTTCCACCTGCAAACTTGCTCTCTGCTTTTTCCCGAAGTACGCCACATATCCTCGCAAATCCGACTGATTCCACCATCGGTAAGGAAAAATATAACTATGCGCAGAAGGACCTAAACCTACATATGGACCCCCTTCCCAATAAATGAGGTTATGGCGGCTATAGAAATCACTTTTAGCCCAGTTAGACACCTCGTAATGATCATATCCATGAGCTCCCAAAAAATCATGAACAAAGAGGTACATCTTTGCATACTCCTCATCGTCCATACTCTCAAATCTCCCTTGGAGGTGCTTTTTATAGAGTACGGTGCGGGGCTCTATCGTCAGTCCATAAAGAGAAATATGGGGGACCTGTATTTCATTTACTAAATAGTGTAGGTCGTTAGCTATGTCTTGAATGGTTTGACCTGGCACGGCAAAAATTACATCTACACTCCAATTAGTCCAGCCGGAAGCGCGAATTTGCTCTATGGCTTTTCGGGTGAGAGTGGCGGAGGCTTTTCGGCCCAGAAGTTGTAAAATCTCATCAGACAAGCTCTGAACACCCAGACTCAAGCGATTTATGCCTAAGTCTTTCCAAAAAGCCAAGTTTTCTGGTGTAATATCCTCAGGGTTTGCTTCTAAGGTTATTTCAACGGGATGCCAGGCGGTATGTTTTGGGAGGGTGGTTAGAATTTTTTCTAAGAGGTGGGGGCGCAGCCAGCTGGGCGTACCTCCTCCGAAATAGACTGTCCGTACGGGTTGGGAGAGGAGCCAGGGTTCCCATGTGTGAATTTCCTCCAAGAGCGCATGGGTGAAATCTTCCATTAGGCTATGGCGGACCGAAAAGTAAAAGTCGCAGTAATGGCAGGCTTTTCGGCAAAAAGGGATATGGATATAGAGCCCGATTGGGGCAGAGGGAAGGGGGATATGGGTTTGGGGTATTAGTGGGGTTTGCGTTTGTGTCCAATGAGGAAGCATTCGGTGCTGCCTTTTCGGGTGGCTTTAGGGCGCAGGAGGTGGACCTGCTCAAATAGGGCTTGGGCTTGGGAGCGGAGGCGGGGGAGGTCGGGGCCTTCTAAGAGTTTAGCAACCCAGAAACCGCCTGCTTTTAGCCATAAGGAGGCTAAGAAGAGGCTACGTTCTACTAAGGCAGCGGAACGCGCCTGATCTACTAAGCGCTGACCTGTGGTGGCTGGCGCCATATCCGAGACAACTCCATTTAGGGAAGACGAAGGCACAAGATGCTCCACCTCCTTGGCAAATACATCTATTTGATAGGTGGTCAGATTGGGGGCCTGAACCTGAATGGGTAAAACGTCTATGGCGATGACTTTGCCGTTGGGGCCTACTTTTTGGAGAAGATATTGCGACCAGGAGCCGGGGGCAGCCCCCAGGTCCAAAATAGTCATGCCCGGCTGTATGAGACGATAACGCTGATCAATCTCTTGGAGCTTGTAGACCGAGCGGGCTAAATAGCCTTCTGCTTTAGCCCGAAGAAAGTAAGGATCTCGTGGGTTATAGTTCCCGCTCATAAACTTTTTTGAGGATGGGGTGGCGTTCGGATTTTTTGAGTTCGCGTAGGAAGCTGCGGATGGTCTGGTCTGTAGCGGCCAGACGGCGCAGCCCCCGAACCGCCATGAGTCGCAAATACCAGGGATTCTCGTAGCGGGCTATTTGCTGGAGGGAAGCAACGATTTTTTCTCGTTCGGAGGGGAAGCTTTGCGTGCTCATAGCGAGAAGCGATATGGCTGAAGCTCGAGCTTCTAAGCTGGCTAAGCAGGGCTGACGCGCTAAGAGGGCCTGCAAACCTACGGGCGACTTTTGTCGGATAAGCACCCTACTGGCCGCTAAAAATATCTCTTCGCTGGGGTGCGTGAGGAGGGAGAGGGCGGCCTCTTGGGCCCGTGCCTTATCCCCCATCTCCAGAACCTGCAAAGCGGCCTGGATCACAGCGGCACTGCTATCCCGCAAGGCTTTTTGGGCGGCTTCCGTCCAATATGCCGGCTGCAGAGCTGCAGGCACCGCCTGGGAGGAGTCGCCCATAGGCAAGCTACCCATCTCCTTAAACTGGTTCAGCATAGACACTAGCCACTCCCATGCCGCTGCCCGCACCTTGACCTCGGGAGATGCTATTTCTCTTTGGGCTAAGGGGAGGACCTTTTGAATGGTCTCCACATCCCAAAGGTAAGCCCATCCCTCCCAAAGGCGCTTTTTCCAGTGAGGTGATGCCCCCTCATAAGTACGGAGTAGGAGTTGCATAGAGGAGTCATCCAGAGACTTTGTCAGTTGGCGCAGGGCTTCTACCCGAGCTAAGTAGGGAGAGCGAAGCAGCATTTCTTTCCACCAGCTGTCGGGATAGACCCGCTCCACCGACCCCACAAATAATCGCTCCGGGTCATAATCCACATATAAAAGGCCGGGCCGAACTACCACCACCTCTGTATCCCCTACCAGCTCAAATGGCATGCGCTCTATGCCATTACGGAATGCTACCTCTAGCGGCAAAAGGTACCGATAAGGCCCCAGCTCCTTTCGGTATCCCCGCTGAATAATCCGAAGCACACCTGTATCCCCCCGCATCTCTCCCGTGACTTTGAGCCTTACCTCGTCCCCCCGCCTAAAATGCTGATCAAAAAACCAGGTCCAATCCTCCCCTGTGACTTCTTCAAACGCATGCCGTAAATGGTCTATATCGGCCGCTTTATAGGCATTTTGGGTGAGGTAAGTTTTTAGAGCGGAAAAGAACAGGGTATCGCCCACATAATGCCGCAAAAGGTGAAGGGTTAGGCCGCCTTTCTGATAGGTGTGGGCATCAAACATGGCCATAGGGTCTTTTTCCTCAAAGCGGATGAGGGGGACTTGTTTTTGTGCGGCTTCGGCTAAATAGGTGAGCTGAGCGGTGCGGCGATGGTCTTCGGCCGCTTCAAAACCCTTGTCATAGGCCAGCCACAAATACTCCGAGTAGTCCGCAAAACTTTCATTGAGGGGCAGCTGAGCCCAACTTTCACAAGTTACTAAGTTGCCAAACCAGTGATGAAAAAGCTCATGAGCAATAACGGTTTCTTTATCGTCATTGGTGAGAGCTATGGACTTATCGTAGAAGAGCATTTCGCCATGGACGACGGCGGTGGTATTTTCCATGGCGCCAGAGACAAACTCGCGCACAATGACCTGCCCATACTTCGGCCAGGGGAAAGGCACCCCCAAAAGCTGGGAAAAATACTCTATCATGCGGGGGGTATTGCCGAAAATCGTTTTCGTGTGGGGGACCCACTCTCGCTCCATGTAGTAAAGCAGCTCCTTATCCCGCCATTTATCCTTAATGATTTCAAAAGGGCCTACGATGAGGGCAAAGAGGTAGGGGGCATGCGGCTGGCGCAGTTCCCAGCAGTCCCGTCGAAGGCCACCGGCTAATTTTTCGGAGGTGACGAGGAGGCCATTGGAAAGGGTTTTGAAGCTATCGGCGACGGTAACGCAGAGGCGCTGGGTAGTTTTTTGGTTGGGGCTGTCCAACGTAGGAAACCAGGCGGAGGCGGATTCAGGCTCGCCTTGGGTCCAAAACTGGCGGGGAATACAGGGGCGCTCCCCCCGCGCATTGATGAAGTAGGCGCCTTTTCGGCCGCTAATAGCGATATCCTCCGAATCGGTGGTCAAAAGGGTATCCAGCCAATGCGGATGAGCCCGATAACGTAAGCGGAGCACCAACGTATCGGCTGTTCGCAGCGGCCGACTCAGTCGGAGATGCAGCTGTAAAGTATCGTACCGCTGCGATACAATCTGCACTCCCACTGGCCGCTCCACCCGAATCTCCTCAAAAGTAAATGCCTTTGCATCTATGGACAGACTCTCTCGAGGGACGGCATGCGGTACTATCCAGAGACGAGCCTCCCCATAAACGTCCTCTCGCTCCCAGTCCAAAGCTATGTCCAACTCCGTATGCCAAAGCCGCCAATGCAAGGGCTTACTCCCATAGTAACGTTTGGCCCGATCCGAACGCAGCTCCTCCCCACCCGAAGCCACAGAATCCACATCCCCCCCAAATCCATCCTCCATTTGAAGCTCACGAACTAATGTCTTATCATCAGAAAAGGCTTTGGCTGCACGATGAGCTTTTTTACCGCAGGCGGCTACGAGCAGGGCAAAGAGAACTATCCCGCTGAGTTTTCGCATGGCTCCAAAGATACCAGCTTTTGAAGTACCTTTGCTTTTCATGCGGGAATGGCTTCTCTCTCACGATAAGTTATACACCGTAGCGGCCGTGGTGCTAATTATTTGGGTGGGGCTGGCCATGCATTTGTGGCGCCTCACCAAGCGCATAGAAAAGCTGGAAAGACTCCACCCCTAATCTTTCTGCCATGGCCGCTTGGCCAGGCGCACTCTCATAAATATCCATCCCCTTTGAGCCGGTCCCGAAGAATCTGTTTGGCCCGGGAATAGTGGCTCTTGATGGTGCCTACGGGAAGTTTGAGCTCCTTAGCGACCTCGTCATCGGTAAGCCCTTCCAGCTTGAGTCTCACCGTGCGCCGATAATGCTCAGGCAAACCCTCCACATACCGCAGAATGACTTCCAGGAGCTCTGACTGCTCCCGCTCATGATGGGGGTTGTATAGAGCCTCCTCCGCAATCTCCTTCAGCACATAGTAGCTTTTCCACTCTTCCTCATCTACTTGGAGAGGCTCTTCCTTCCCTCTCATGGACCTCTTACGCAAACTATCGACCACGTAATTGGTAACACACCGGAAAACCCATGTCCGAAAAGAACCCTTGTCAGGGTTATATTTCCGTATAACATCATCAAACTTATCCATGAAAAAGTCGTGACACAAGTCGGCTGCTTCATCCCGTAGATACTCATCTAAGGTGACCGTGTCAAACCTCCTGAGGGTGTAGAAGGTGTGCTTTTGGACATCCCGGTAAATGCAAGTTACCAGCTCATCATAAGCGGTGGGGCTGCCCGTTGATAGATAAGAGCGGAGGAGGGCGGGAATATCACAAGGGGGGGACTTTTTACTCATAGCCAGTAAGAAGCAGAGGGGAGGCGTCTTAGAACGGCTTGACTGACTCCAAAGAGCTCTACGGACGGCAGGGAGGCTGGCATACCTTCAAAAGTACAAAGTTTAGCTGCACAGAAGAGGCCTTCTGCAGGGTGATCTACCCTAATCCGAAATTGAGGTGCGAAGAGCCGGTAGGGAAGCAGGGCTATTGAGGCTGAGAGGAGGCTGAATGGACTTTGGATACGTACCTTTGCTTAGTGCTTTTGAAGGTAGCTCTGAGCATAGGTTTTGTGTGGGGGGTGGCGCTGCTGGTGGTGGGGTGGTTGACCAGCCGGCAGAAGGAGCGTACGGCTTTTCACTTTTGGTTTGCGCTTGCGGCTTCGGAGGCGGTGCGCTGGTCTCTGACGAGTTTTCTCATTCAAAATGTAGGGGTTCCGCTTTATTTGGGTGGTCAGGTTATGCCCTATCGCACGGGGGGATTGTACGGGGGTATGGTGGTGATGGGTATTGTACTCGGGGTGGGGATCTTTTTGGGGCTAAGGGAAAAACGCTTTTGGCCGGGTGGGTATTATGCGGTCTCTTCGGCGGTGGGGCTGCTCGCACTCCTAACGGCGCGCCTTATGCTGATTTAGCATATTAAAGGCTACACGACTTTTTCTTACTTTTGGCGCCAGTATGGCAGAGGAGCAAGATCGCATTCCGACGGGGAAGATTGCCCGAGCTTCTCAGTTTCTCAAGGGCAGCCTCAAAGTCGGCGCCAATGTTATCAAACACCAGGCTAAAAAAGCCCTCGGCAAAGAAGTCTCCGACGAAGACTTGGACCGCGAAAACGCCGAAGACCTACTCAAAACTTTCACCCAGCTTCGTGGCTCCGCTCTAAAAGTAGCCCAGACTATCTCCCTGGATACGATAAACTTCTCCAAGTCTTTTGTAGAGGTCATGCAGAATGCCCAGTACAATGTTCCTCCGATGAGTGGTCCTTTGGCGGTGCAAGTCTTCAAAAAGAGCCTGGGCAAGAGCCCAGAGGAGGTGTTTGATAAGTTCAATGTCAAGGCTATTCGGGCGGCATCGCTGGGTCAAGTCCATGAAGCCTGGAAAGATGGCCAAAAGCTCGCAGTCAAGATTCAATATCCCGGCGTAGCGGACTCCATCAAGTCTGATATGCGGCTCTTTCGCACCTTCGCCCCCAAAATCACCAAAATCCCCTTAGAAGAGCTGGAGCCTTTCATCCAAGAAATGGAAGAAAAGTTTTTAGAAGAAGCCGACTACCGCCGGGAACTGCAAAACTCCCTAAGTTTCAGTCAACTCTGTGCTGGGATATCCGGCCTTCGCTTTCCGAAGTATTACCCGGAGCTATGCGGAGATAAAGTCCTCACCATGGAATGGCTGGATGGCCTGCACCTCAACGAATACCTCGCCACCAATCCCCCCTATGAAGAAAAACAGCGCTTTGGACAGCTCCTCTGGGATTTCTACAACTTTCAAATCCACGAGCTGCGCCAAGTGAATGCCGACCCGCACCCCGGCAACTTCCTTTTCCGAGCGGATGGCACCCTGGGTGTGATTGACTTTGGCTGCACTAAACGGCTCCCCGACGACCTCTATCAAAACTACTTCGCCCTCGGAGACCCCGCCATTTACGAACCCTCCCAACGAGAACGTTTAGATGAAATTTTTGAGAAGCTGGCCATCTTCCGTCCCAGCGACGACGAAGATACCCGCAACTACATGCGGGATCTCTATAGCCGATTTGCGCAGGTATTAGCTACGCCCTATCGCCTCGGACGTATGGACTTTTCTAAGATGGATTTCTTCAACGCCCTCAACGAAGTAGGCGAAGAAATCGCCCGCACTCGGCAGCTACGCGGCCTCAAAGATTTTCTCTTCCTCAACCGCACCTTCCTCGGACTCTTCAACTTTTTCCATCGGCTGGGCGTAGAACTGGATACCCGATGCCTTTATCTGCCTTATTACGATTACGCCCACCTCACCTCCTCATGACGCTTTCCCACCCTACATGGCCACCTCCCACCCAACCCGCTACCACCACATAGAGAAAGAAGAAGAACTTAAAAACAAAGTCGCTCGTGACTTCTTTGGCTCGTACGATTGCACGCGCATTATCGGGCATGTAGATTTTTCGGTTTATCCCCGCTCCTCTAAGAAACTCCCCGTAGAATTAGCCCCTTACCTCTGGGCAGAAGCTAAAAAACACCTCAGTGACATTTCCCGTTCCATCACCCAGCTCATCCTCACCATCGGAAAAGAACGGCTCTTTGATAAGTACCTGCCTCCCCTCTACATCGGAGCCTTTGATGCCGAAAAAATCGCCTTTGTCCCCTACGCCGACATCCAGGAATTCTTCTACGCCAACGACTTCAACTGGAAAATAACCCCCTCCAACCACCGCACCCGAGAATTTGAGCAAGTCCTCCATAAAGTTCGCCATCTCATAGACTCCAAAGCCCTCCTCTTCTCCTTTGATAAAGACCCGGAGGCGCTCAAAGCCTTTATCCGAGAAGCCTTCCAGCACGGCCGCGAAGAAGGCGCCAAAATCAAAATAGACCGCAATAACTTCATCATCATTTACCACCGCTGGCTCCAAGAGGTCAAACCCTCCATCGCCATTGACTGGGAAGCCGCCAAAAAACACGGCATCATTGATGGAGACTTTTACTTAGCAGACCTTATCTCCCAAGACGACGAAACCCTCCTAGACAACCTCTATGTAGTCTTGCGAAAAAACCACTATGAGCTGGGACGCGAACTGGATGAGATGGGCTTACTCAAAAGCAAACAGGCCCTCTTTCGGGATGGACAGAAAAAATATCAGGAGTTTTGGCGAAAGTACGAACGTCCCCCTAAGCGGGATTACTGGGACTATATTATTCAGCGGCGGGACCTGCTCGTACCCCAAGACATCCGAGAACGCAAAGGAAGCTTCTTCACCCCCCAAATCTGGGTAGAACTCTCCCAGGCCTATTTAGCGCAGGCCTTAGGCGAAACCTGGCAAGATGAGTATTACATCTGGGATTGCGCCGCCGGCACGGGCAACCTCCTCCACGGCCTCGTCAATAAATACCGTATCTGGGCCTCCACCTTAGACCAGCAAGATGTGGATACCATGTACGAACGCATCCGCAATGGCGCCAACCTCCTCAAAGACCATGTCTTCCAGTTTGACTTCCTCAATGACGACTGGAAGCCCAAATCCCAAGGCGGCAAAATACCCGATAACCTCTACGACATCCTCACAAACCCCCAAAAACAAGCCCGCCTCGTCATCTACATCAACCCCCCCTATGCCGAAGCCACCACCGCCCGCACCGTCACCGGCACCGGCCGAAATAAACCCGGCGTCACCATCCACCACAAAGCCCACAAAATCCTCCAACCCAAAATCGGTAACGCCGCCAATGAGCTCTTCGCCCTCTTCATGGGTCTCATCTATGAGAAACTCCCCAACTGCACCCTAGCCCTCTTCTCCAAGCTCAAATTCATCCAAGGTTCCAACTTCCGAAAATTTCGGGAGTACTTCCAAGCTAAGTTTCTAAAAGGCTTTGTCGTACCCGCCTATACCTTTGACAATGTGCAGGGAAAATTCCCGATTGCTTTCACGATATGGAACCTCCAACAAAAAGAAAAAATCCACCATGTAGAGTGCGATGTCTATGACGAAGACGGCATTCTCTTGGGGAAAAAAGTATTTTACGGGGACCTACCCGAAACCATCAATAGGTGGATAGTGCAGTACCGCCCCCCAGAAGGCGAGAAGGGCATAGGCTATTTATCTAATTACCCGCCCGACTTCCAAAATCAGCAGAAGGTGTTTATCCAAAATCACCCCACGACACGCAGTGGGCCAATTTTGATTACAGCTGGGAACTTAGTGCCAGTGAGTGTGTATTTTGCGGTGCGGCATTGTGTGCGGGCTACTTGGCTCAATGATCGGGATCAGTTTTTGTATCCGCAGGCGGGGTGGGAGGCGGATCGGGAGTTTCAGGCGGATTGTGTGATATTTACACTTTTTCACAGCCAGAATAAGATTTCAGCTGAGGAGGGGGAGAATCACTGGATACCTTTTCGGGAGGCGGAGGTGGAGGCACGGGCGAAGTATCGGAGTGAGTTTATGGTGCGGTTTTTGGAGGGGAAGGAGGAGGTGGAACGGGGTGGGGGTTTCTGGTCGGAGGAGAAGGGGGCTTTTCGGGTGCTGGATCACCTGTCGGCAGAGGCGCGGGCCGTCTATGAGGCGGGAAAGGCTCTCTGGCGGTATTATCACAGCCAGCCCGACGCCAAACCCGACGCCTCCCTCTACGATATACGGGCCTACTTTCAGGGCAGAGATGCACAGGGCAAAGTCAAACCCACCAGCGAAGACAGCACCTACCGCCGCCTCAACCAGACCCTCAAAGAGGCCCTGGAAACCCTGGCCGAAAAGATAGCCGAGAAAGCCTATGCCTACGGCTTTCTCAGGCGGTGAGCACAGGCTCTTGGCGGGTTTTATGTTTATTTGCTCATGCTCATCTACACGGAGATCACGCCCAATCCGCAGAGCTTGAAGTTTGTTTTGCCGCCGGAGGTGGTGGCCATAGAGCGGGGCAATCGTACCTATGAGCGAGCTGAGCTTTCGGAAGCGTGGCCTGCCGGCATTCAGGCACTTTTCCAGATTCCGGGCGTGGAAAGTGTGTTTTTGACCCGCGCCTTTGTAACCATCACGAAAAGCCCTGAGGTCGGGTGGCATGAGCTGATTCCCGCAGTGAAGGAGGTTTTGAAAACCTACTTAGCGCAGGGGCCGCTCGCCCCCGCAGGCGAAGTCTCGGTTTCGGAGTCTTCTCCCGAAGGCATTGAGCGACAAATCGTGGAAGCCATAGAGGAGTACATTCGTCCAGCTATCGCGATGGATGGAGGGGATGTGGAATATGTGGGCTATTCGGACGGGGTAGTCAAACTACGGCTTATGGGGAGCTGTGTGGGCTGCCCCTCCAGCATCGTTACTTTAAAAGCGAGGATTGAAAATCTGCTTACTCGTTTGATTCCTGAGGTGAAGGCGGTGGAGGCCGTATGAGAGGGGTACTGGCCTTAGGGTTTATAGTGGTTTTTTGTACTTCGCCCACTGTCCGGCAGAAGAAGGTAGAGGAGGCGGAGAGAGGGGTAGATTCGGTTCATAGTAGCTGGTATGTATTTCGGCGGGAGGGGCTAGATACGTTAAGGGGGCGGCGGTGGGTGCTGGTTTTGCATCGGCCTACGCGGGGCCTGGTGGATAGCTTTTTAGACCTGGGCATAAAGGTGGAGGCGGTGTATGCGCCGGAGCATGGTTTGTGGGGGGAGGTGGGGGCGGGAAGCTATGTGCGGGATACAGTGTATCGGGGGGTGCCGGTGTATTCGCTTTATGGGAAGCGGCGAGCCCCTGCACCGGAGGAGCTTCGGAGGGCCGACGCGATTCTCTTTGCGCTGCGGGATGTGGGGGTGAGGTATTACACTTATCTCAGTACGTTGTCGCTGGTTCTAAGGGCGGCGGCCCAAGCCCAAAAGCCCGTATGGGTGCTGGACTTCCCCAATCCGCATGCTCATTATGCGTATGGGCCGCTTCTGGATAGTTCGCTCTTTTCGTTTGTGGGGCTTCATGCGACGCCGCTGGTTTTGGGGCTGACGATTGGGGAGTATGCGCGGCTTTTAGTTGGGGAGGGGTGGGTGCCGCCTTGTGAGCTGCGGGTGGTGCCCTGGCGGGGTTGGCAGCGCGGCTCGGTCTCTTTGAGCCGCTGGGCCGCCGAAGCCCGAGCTTTTTGGCAGGAGGCCCCTTCCCCAGCCCTCCAAAGCCCCGAAGCTATCCACCTCTACCCCATCTTAGGATGGTACGATGCCAGCTTAGCCGTAAGCGTGGGACGAGGTCTGGACAAGGCCTTTACCCTGATAGGATGGGACCCCCGCCAGGAATCGCCCCTTCTGCCTTTTCGGGATACGGTCTTATATGGGTATCGGCTGCGGGCTACGGAGTTTGTGCCGCGAGCCGGAGCTCGTCAAGGGAAAGTCTGCGCAGGATGGCAGATTGAGCCGCCCGAGGAGGTAAAGCCTGATAGTCTGTTTCGGTTGGGCTTCACGCTTTTGAAGGCGGCCTATGCGGCGAGTGGAGGTTCGGAGGAGGTTTTTGGAGACTTAGAGTTTTTTGACAAGCTGACGGGGACGCCGTTAGTGCGCTGGTACGTGGAGCGGGGGCTATCGGTGGAGCAGATGTATGCGGATTTTCGGGCGCCGGAGACTTGGGAGCGGCTGCGGGCGCGGTATGGGTTGTAGCCCCTACATTCCCTAACTATTCCCTACCTTTGCCACCAAATATGAGCCAGCCAATCAAAGGAAAAGTCGTCCAAATCATCGGCCCCGTTGTTGATGTGCAATTCGACCCTAAGGAAGGCTATCTACCTGAAATTTATGAAGCCCTCATCTTAGAGGCCAGAGGCCAAAAAGTATATTTAGAAGTGCAGCAGCACCTCGGCGAGTATCGGGTGCGCACCATCGCCATGGATAGCACAGACGGCTTCAAACGGGGCGATGAGGTCATAGCCTTAGGCCATCCTATTGAGATTCCTGTAGGCGAAGCTATCCGGGGCCGCCTCCTCAATGTCGTCGGCGAACCCATTGACGGCCTCCCCCCCATCCAAACCGACAAAAAATACCCCATCCACCGCCCCGCACCAAAGTTTGAAGAACTTTCCACAGAACCTAAAGTACTGCTTACTGGGATCAAATGCATAGACCTGCTCACCCCCTACAAAAAGGGAGGAAAGATTGGGCTTTTCGGGGGAGCGGGCGTAGGGAAGACGGTGCTTATCATGGAGCTGATCAACAACATTGCGAAGGCGCATTCGGGGCTTTCGGTGTTTGCGGGGGTGGGCGAACGCACTCGGGAAGGGAATGACCTCCTTCGGGAAATGATTGAGTCGGGCGTTGCCCGCTATGGAGAAAAATTCAAGCGCTCTATGGAGAAGGGGGGATGGGACCTTTCCGCAGTAGATATGGAGGAGCTGAAAAAGTCGCAGGTAACGTTGGTTTTTGGGCAGATGAATGAGCCGCCGGGGGTTCGGGCGCGGGTAGCGCTTACAGGACTGACGATTGCGGAGTACTTCCGAGATGGGGAGCCGCATGAGCCTACGGGACGGGACGTGCTATTCTTCATTGATAATATTTTCCGGTTTGTGCAGGCGGGCTCGGAGGTATCGGCGCTTTTAGGGCGGATGCCCTCGGCGGTAGGTTATCAGCCCACGCTGGCCACCGAGATGGGCGCCTTGCAAGAGCGCATCACCTCCACAAAGCGGGGTTCAATCACTTCTATTCAAGCGATTTATGTGCCGGCGGACGACTATACAGACCCCGCTCCAGCGACGACTTTCGCTCACTTAGACGCCACGACAGAACTCTCCCGCGCCATTGCCGAGCTGGGCATCTATCCTGCTATTGACCCCCTCACCTCCACCTCCCGAATGCTCACCCCCGAAATCGACCAGCAAACCGTTCCCGGCCACTACGAAACCGCCCAACGAGTCAAAGCCATCCTCCAACGCTACAAGGAACTCCAAGACATCATCAACATCTTAGGACGAGAAGAGCTCTCCGAAGAAGACAAGCTGGTGGAAAGCCGAGCTCGCAAGATTCAGCGGTTTCTCAGTCAGCCCTTCCATGTAGCGGAGGCGTTTACGGGCCTTCCAGGCGTGTTTGTCCCTATAGAAGAAACCGTCCGAGGCTTCCGAATGATTCTGGACGGAGAATTAGATTACTTACCCGAACAGGCCTTCTACATGGTAGGGACCATTGACCAAGCGATTGAGAAAGGCAAACGCATTTTAGCTGAAATAGGCGCATGAAAGAAATGCTTTCGGTTTCGGTCCGAACCAAGGAAGGGCTTTGGTACGAGGGGGAAGCTAAATGGGTACGGGCCGTAAGCCCTGAGGGCTACTTTGAGGTGTGGCCCGGGCATGCCCCTCTCTTAGCCAGCCTAACCCAAGGTACCCTCACCATCCAAACCCCTACAGACCTCAAAGAACGCCCTATCACCCACGGCTTCCTCCAAGTAGAAAATGACCAGCTCTTGATTCTCCTGGCAGAGTAGGTAAGCGCCAGCGAAAACTATCCTATACACGAGGAGGGCTCCCCATGGGGAGCCCTTTTTCTTATACTACTCTTTTAGGCGGCGGCAGCCCCCAGCGGGGGCTGGCGCCGCCTCCAACGTCCCTCTTCCTATTCAGAAACCCTTTGCTGAAAATTGGCATAATACCAATTCCGGGCAAAGGGTTTCTGAATGTAGGAGGG
>Ga0079992_128081_pt1 | contig 23325 bp, 18 predicted proteins | sample FaiFalFF_MnMetaG_3_FD_69197 | JGI IMG/M metagenome (GOLD analysis project Ga0079992, IMG submission 69197) | Freshwater microbial communities from Yellowstone National Park, Wyoming, USA - Fairy Falls B (FF_Mn_B) MetaG (SPADES assembly) (version 2) | ecosystem: Environmental > Aquatic >... | reverse complement strand
GGAGTCAAGTGGTTCCAGTATGTCCCCGACGAACATTTGCCCATCCTTTACAGCGCCTGCACCGCTTTGGTTTCTCCGTCGCTCAATGAGGGTTTCGGGTTACCTTTGTTGGAAGCGATGGCGTGCGGCGCCCCTGTCATCGCTGGCAATACGGGTGCGCAACCTGAAGTCGTCGGGGATGCAGGACTCCTTGTTGACCCCTACCGAACAGAAGTTATCGCGGAAGCGATGGAGGCTATCTGGGATGACGGAGCCTTGCGGACAGAGTTGCGGCGACGCTCCTTAGAGCGCGCCCGCCTCTTCACGCCCCAACGAACTTTGGAGCAACTCCTTGCCGCCTATGAGCGGGCGCTCTCTTACGCTGATAGCCGTCAGCAAACTAAAAGTGTTTCACCCAGAGAAGGAGGGTGATGGGTGTGAAAGTGGTTGTCGCTTGGCTTCGGAGAGGGGTGAAATCGCTGTTCGTCATCAACTTCGCTACCCTTTGGCTTTTTCTGCGGGAGGGCAAGAAGATGGCAGTCGCTTACTTGCGCCAAGCATGGACGCTTTACCTTTACCGAGCCCTTTTACCCCTTCGGACGACTGTCCCTGCCCTTTTGCCTTCGGTGGCAGTGACGGAGCGGTTTCCCGGCATTGACCTTTCGCAGGTGGAGTTGCTCTTTCCCCTCCCCCGCCCCGGCGGGGTTTCCGTTGAAGAGTTAGTCATCCTTGCCTGCCTCGTCCGCCACTTAAAGCCGAAGCGCTTGGTGGAAATCGGGACAGCCGAAGGACGGACGACCCTTAACCTTGCCTTGCACACGCCTGCCGATGCCGAAATTTTTACCTTTGACCTTCCGCCAACTCATCTGGGTGCTACGGTTGCTGAAAGCGGTCTCAACTATCGGCAAATGGGCATTTCTGAGCCCGGCTGCCTGTTCCGTGACCATCCCCTTTCCACCAAAATCCGCTTGGTGCTGGCAGACTCCACGCAGTTTGATTGGACACCTTTTGAGCGCTCAGTGGATTTCGTCTTCATTGACGGCGCCCACGACTACGAGAGCGTCCGAAAGGATAGCCAAAATGCCCTGCGCATCGTCCGTCCTGGCGGTGTCATCCTTTGGCATGACTACGGCGTGGCGGATGGCGTGACCTTGTGCCTAAATGAACAGGCGAAACGATTGCCCCTCGTCTGGCTGAAAGGCACTGCCCTTGCCTGCTTTGTCTGGGAAGGGTGAAAGTTGGAGGAAGTAAGCATGAGGCGGAAGACGCTGGGTAGGAGCATCACGGTCAACGGGCTCGGCTTGCACACAGGGGAACAGGCGGCAGTCACCCTTCACCCTGCCGACGCAGGGGAAGGCATCGTCTTTTTTGTCCGCAACCGACAAGGTGTTGCTCATATCCCTGCCCTGACGCCTTTCGTCACCGACACCCGTCGGCGTGTCGTGCTGGCAAAAGACGGGGTTTCGGTTCAAACCGTTGAACACTTGCTGGCTGCTTGCTTTGGGATGGGCGTTACCGATTTGATCGTGGAAGTGCAGGGCGCGGAGTTGCCCATCGGTGACGGCAGCGCCCAACTTTGGGTGGACGCCTTCAAGGAAGCGGGCATCGTTTGCCTTAACGAACCCGCTCCCCTTTTCTCGCCCACCGAAACGGTGACCGTTCAAGATGGCAACGCTCTTATTACTGTCGCCCCCAGCGACCGCTTCACCGCCACCGTCACTTTCACCACCAACCACCCGTTAGTCGGCGTCCAAACCGCTACCTTTGATGAGGAGACGGACGATTTCGTCACCGCCATCGCACCCGCCCGAACCTTTGGCTTTTGGGAAGAAGTGAGCGCTTTGTTGGCACAGGGACTGGCGAAAGGAGGCAACTTTGGCAATGCCCTCGTCGTTTTTCCCGACCGCTACTCCTCGCCCTTGCGCTTCCCCGATGAACTGGCGCGTCACAAGTTGTTAGACTTGATGGGCGATTTGATGCTTTTGGGGCGGAGGTTGACGGCGAAGGTGACGGCAAAGGCGAGCGGTCATTCCTTGCATCATCGCCTTTGCCAAACTTTGTGGCATCAAGTGGCACAGGAGGCGAAGGCGTGATGGTTGCGGGGAAAAGTGGGTTGAGTGTCCTGCAAATTCAGGAGTTGTTGGCGCACCGTTTCCCTTTCCTGATGGTGGACAAGGTGACGGAATTGGAGCCGGGCAAACGAGCCGTTGGGGTCAAATGCGTGACGGTCAACGAGTGGTTTTTTCAGGGGCACTTCCCTGAAGTGCCTATCTTGCCGGGCGTGCTGATTTTGGAGTGCATGGCGCAAGTCGGGGGCATCGCCATCCTCAGTGCCCCCGAAAACCAAAACATGGCGGGTTACCTCGTCGGCGTGGAAAAGGCGCGCTTCCGTCAACCCGTCGTCCCCGGCGACCAATTGTCCGTCCATGCGGAAGTCACTTCCATTCGTGCCAACATCTGCTATGTCAGCGCCCAAGCCTTCGTCGGCGAGAAACTCGTCGCCGAAGCCCAATTGGTGATGGCGCTGAAATCGCCCGACGAAATCCGCCAATCCCTCAACGCAGGCTGATGCCGACCAACGCTGCCAATAACCCTGCCGCCCAAAAAACCAGCACAATCATCGGCTCGCTCCATCCCCGCAATTCAAAGGCGTGATGGATGGGTGTCATCGGAAAGAGCCGTCGCCCCTCGCCAAAGCGCCGCTTCGTCCATTTGAAGTAAGCCACTTGCACCACGACCGTCAGTTGCTCTATCCAAAAAACAGCGCCGATGACGAGGAAGGGCAAAATTGCCCCGCTCAGCAACGCCGCCATCCCCAATCCCGCCCCTAACGCCATAGACCCCGTGTCACCCATGAACACTTTTGCAGGATAACGGTTGAAAAGCAAAAAGCCAAAACATCCCCCACACAACGCCAACGCAAAAAGGGCTGCCTCTTGGTGCCCTTGCCGATGGGCAATCAGGGCAACCGCCATCGTAGCGATGGCAGTCAACCCCGCTGCCAACCCGTCCAAGCCATCGGCGATGTTCACCCCATTGACCGTCGCCAGCAATAGCAAAACGGCGAAGGCAAACCAAAGCCACGAGGGTAAACCCAACGGCGGTGATGGCATCAGCCGCCATCCCAACCCGACCCAAAGCAGCCCCAAAGCGATTTGAACTGCTAACTTCGGTTGTGTCCGCCATCCCTTTCGCCGCCGCAATTTCGCCCAATCGTCGGCAAAACCCAACACCGCAAAACTGACCATCGTTCCGCCGCAAAGGGCAAAGGGGAAAAGGGATGGATTGCCGAAAGCGATGGCGACAAGGAGAGTTGTCAAGGGCACAGCGATGACGAAGGCTAACCCGCCTAAAGTCGGTGTGCCCGCTTTGAGCCGATGGCGTTCAGGCACATCTTCCCGCACGGTTTCCCCTTTGAGTCGGCGCAAGGGAGGCAAAAGCGACCAAGTGAGCGAAGCGGTGAAGACGGCACTCAGCGCCCACACGATGACCAAACTTTGCGTCGCCATCTTTTCCCTCCCGTCACAAGGCGATGGGTGGCGTGCCCTTGCGAACCGCCTCCTCAATCTCCCGCTGCCGATTTTCCACCAACGCTTCCGTGTCCCGCAAACTCGGCAAGGGCAAATAGGGGCGGTCGTAAAGGGTGCTGTCAAAGAAGGTGTCCTTCTGGAAACTGCGCGGGTGCGGCTCCAGCAAGTCTTCCTTGTTGACGATGAAGTCTTCCCGCCGATAGGCGGACAACTCAAAGACAGGTCCGAGGACGATGGCGTTGACGGGGCAAGCGTCTTCGCAGTAGCCGCAAAAGATGCAGCGCAGCAGGTCAATCTGGTAAACCTTCGCGTAGCGTTCGCCCCGCGAGATGGGGTTGTCGCGGGGATTGTCTTCGGCGATGACGGTGATGGCGTCGGCGGGGCAAGCCGCCGAACAAAGGTGGCAGCCGATGCACCGTTCGCGCCCGTCGTCCCATCGGCGCAAGATGTGCCGACCCCGAAAGCGAGGCGCCACTTTGACGGGTTCGTCAGGATACTGCACCGTCACCTTCGGCTTGAACAGGTGGCTGAAAGTGACCCTCATGCTCCGCAAAATTTCCCGAACCATCGTGCTGTTGCCTCCTTTGAGATGCACCCTTATTGTGCGACAGCGAAATGGCAATCGTCAGCGCCCGAAAAAGCACGGCAAGGCGCCCCGATGCGTTACATTTTCGCAGGACGAAACAGACGCGAGGTGAAGGTGGATGTCAACCGTGACCATCCGCACCTTGCTTTCCGACCCGTTGGCACAAATCATCATCGCCACCCTGTTGGGTGGCATCGGACAAGCCCTCATCAAATACGGCGTGACCAACGCCGAAAGTGGCAGCGGTTTGGTGGCGACGGCGATGCGGTTGATGCTTTCGCCCGGCGTCTTGGCGGGTTTGGGCGCTTACGCCCTCTCGTCGGTTTTTTATGTCATGGTCGTGCGAAGCAAGGGACTGAGTTTCGCCTATCCCTTCGTCGCCGCCAATCAGGTCATCGTCTTTTTGCTGGCGTGGCTGCTCTTTCGGGAAGCCATCCCGCCTTTGCGGGCGGCAGGGCTGATCGTGGTGTGTCTGGGCGTCTTGCTCATCGCCTTGAGCAAGTGAACGACAATGCGGCGACACCTCCTCGTCGCAGCCAGCCTCCTTGCCCTGTCAACCATCCCGCATTGGCGCACCCTTCTTTTGGGCGAATTGCCTTTGCCCGAAGGTTATCTCGCCTTGATTGCCCCCGAACTGAAACCCCATTTGCGCCCGACGCCCTGGAACGCTTTGTGGTGGGACGGCATCGGGCAATTTTGGGCGTGGCAAACGGAAGCGATGCGGCAACTGACGAGCGGACGCCTCCCGCTTTGGACAAACCGCGTCGGTTGCGGATTTCCCTTCCTCGCTAACCCGCAAACGCAAAGCCTTTATCCCCCCATTTTTGTCGGGCAATGGCTCTCAAACTTTTCCCGCGCTCCCTTGCCCCTTCGCTCTGCGCGGTTGATGGCATGGTTGGCGTTCTTGCACACTTTCCTCGCTCTCCTCGGCGCTTACTTGCTCCTTCGCTCCTTTGCCCTTTCCCGATTGTCCAGCCTCGTCGGGGCGACTGCCTTTGGGCTTGGCTCATTTCAAACGGCGTGGCTTTTGCTCCCGACGCTTCCTGCGACAGCATCTTGGTTGCCCCTCACCCTTTTTTGCCTGCGTCGGTTGGCGCTTGCCCTTGACAATTCCGATAACTCGCTTTCCATCGGTTGGCTTGTCGGTTTCGCTTCATCGTTGGCGATGTTGCTGATGGCGGGGCACGGGCAAATCGCCTTCTACGCGCTCCTTGCCATCGTCCTTTTCGCCTTCGTGGAAGGGGCGCAAAGGCAATGTCGTCGGCGATTTGCCGTCACTTTCGTCGTCGGTGTCGCCATCGCTTTTTTGCTGGCATCCGCCCAACTTTTGCCGACGATGGAGTTGACGCCTTTGACGCACCGCCACGCCCCACCGACTTGGGACGGCTATCGTGCCTTCGCCCAACGGGGCTTGACGCTATCGGATTGGGCGACGATGGTGTTGCCCTTCCTGTTCGGCAATCCGACGGACGGCAGTTACTTCGGCAAGGAAAGTTTCGCCGACTATTGCGCCTACGCAGGCTTCGGCATCTTCGCCCTCGCCCTTTTTGCCATCCTGCATTCTCTCGCCGCTCTTTTGTCCGCCCGCCCCTCATTGCCCATTGGTCATCGGTCATTGCGCCATCGGACATTGCCTCATTGGTCATTTGGTCATTGGTCATTGAGCCATTGGTCATTATCTCACGCCCTCGCTTTGTTTTTGCTCGGCGCTTTGCTCGCTTCGGGTTCGTCGTTCAACTTGCCGTTTTACTTTTTCGTCCCTGGCTTTGCGCAACTGGGCACGCCGTCCCGCGCCCTCTTCTTGTGCCAATTGGCGTTGGGCATGATGGCAGCAATGGCGATAGACGGACAGCGAATGGCGATTAGCACGGGGCGAAGAGTTGGCAGGTGGGTAGCGGTTGGAACGGTGACGCTGTTGCCCGTGATGGTGGTTGCGGGAGTAGGTTGGTGGCTAAGCCGACAAGTGCCCGACTTTGATTGGCAAAGTTGGCTTGGCATGGTCATCACGCAAAACACGGGCATTTTCGCTGGCATCCTCGCCATCCTGCTTTTTTCTCTCACTGCCAACCAGTCGCCAGTCGCCAGTCGCCAATTGCCCTTCCGTTACGGTGTCGCCATCTTGCTCCTTGCCGAACTTTGTTGGTTTTCCGCCCAACAATTGCCGACGGCTCGCCGAGAAATGACGATGCAAGCCTTACAACTTGCTTCCCATCGTTTGCACCATTTCATCCGTTCCGTCCCTCGCCCCTCGTCCCCCGTCCCTTTCCGTTCCGTCCCTCGTCCCTCGCCCCTCGTCCCAGTTCGTTTTTTGTTGCTCGGTGACGATTGGAGTTTGGTGCGGATGCCCAAAACGGTTTTGCCGCCCAACGGCGTGCTGCTTTTGGAAGGCAATTTCGCCGATGTTCGCAACTACGACAGTTTGCTCTTGCGCCACCACAAAACCGTCTTGGCGCTTTTTTGCGATGGCGACCCGTGCCCGCCCGAAAACGGCAACCTGATTTTGCTCCCCCGCTCCCGCATTGCCTCGGAGAACGCCGAGCGATTGGCGAAATTAGTTGGTGCTATCTTTGGGAGCGATGGGCGCGTGGTCATTGGCGAGCGTTGCTTCATCCCGCAGCAGGTGCGTTATGTCCTTCGTCCCGATGACGCCTTCTCCCAATTGCCCCGACACCTTGACGATGTGGCGTTCATCGCCGCTTCCTCGGCAACGCATCGTCCCGACAGTGCTCAGGCACATGTCGTCGCCGATGCCGATAGCCTCTTGCGGGTGAAAGTGACGGCAGGAAGGCTAAACACCGTCCATCCCGTTTGGCTTGTCCTTGCCGACACCGCTTATCCCAGTTGGCGTGCTTTCCAGAAAGTTGGTAACCGCTGGCGTCCATTGCCCGTCGCTATCGCCAATGGTGCTTTTCGCGCTTGCCATTTGCCCGATTTAGGCGGTGTCCTTTGGGTTTACTTCCCGTCCAGTTTCGCCGTCGGGGCATTTTTGAGTGGCATCGGCATCGCTTTCATCGCTGCGCTTTTTGGCTTTTGGCTGAGCAAATTGGCGGTCAAGGACAGGTGAAGCGCCATGTGGGGCATCGTGACGCGCACCGAAGCGGAGACGAGAAGCATCGGAAAACTTCTGGCGTCACTGCTCAGCGGTGGCGAAGTTTTGTGCCTGATGGGCGAGTTGGGGACGGGCAAGACAACTTTCGTGCAAGGGCTGGCGGAAGGCTTGGGCATCACCCCGCCCATCATCAGTCCCACTTTTGTGTTGGTGCGGGAATATCGGGGGCGTTTGCCGTTGTTCCATGTGGACGCCTACCGTCTGCAAGGGTTGACAGTTGACGAAGTGCAACGACAAATCGGCTTGTGGGATTACGCCGAGCGGGGTGGTGTTGTCGCCATTGAGTGGGCGGATTTGATCGCCGACGCCTTGCCCGATGAACGCTTGGACATCCACTTTGAGCACGCCGAAACGGGACGCCGCCTCACCTTCATCCCGCATGGCGACCGTTATGAGCGCCTGCTGCGTGCGTTGCAAGCCCAACGGGGAACGGGGCACACTGAAATCGCCCCTTGTGGGCAAATTGAAATCCGTCACGGCAAGCGACCGAAACGGCTCAAGGGGTAATAGCGCAGCACGACCTCGCCTTCAAGGCTATCCAGAGGGACGGGACCGAAATCGCGGCTGTCATCGCTGGCAAAGCGGTTGTCCCCCATCACGAACACGCTGTCGTCGGGAATGATGCCGTGCCAGTAACCGTCAGTCGCTTGATAGAGGTAAGGTTCTGTCAAGGGCTTGCCGTTGATGTAAACTCGCCCCCAAGCGATGGTCACGACCTCGTTGGGCAACCCGATGACCCGCTTGATCAATCGGCTTTCAGGGTCGCGGGGGTCACGAAACATCACGATGGCGCCTCGGCGGGGCAAAGCGGAGGGCGAGAAGCGGCGCCGCCGAACCAACACTCGGTCGCCCCTCATCAGCGTCGGCTTCATGGAGTCGGAAGTGATGACCGATGAGATGTAAAACGCCCGCGTCAAAAACCAAACTTCAATCCCCAAGACGACGATGAGGGCGACAAAGACCCAAAACCAAGCGTCACGGAGACCCCGCCGCTTTGTCAATTGCTCCATAACCGTTTCGGTTTCGGGGGTTGGGGGCGGAAGGTCGTCCATCTCTCTCACCCTTCCCGCTTCGTGGCTGACCGCCTTTTCGTGGCTAATAGTTGCTCCAACATTTTCACGGTTGCGTCCTGACGGTTGCTAACTCAACGGCGAAACCGCATCCGAACGGTCGTGCCTTGTCGGGGCGCCGAATGCACTTCCATCGTGCCCCCCAAATCTTGCTCCACCAAGTTGCGGGCGATTGTCAACCCCAGCGTCGTCCCATCCAACGCTTTGGGGTCAAACCCTTGACCGTCATCGCTCACTTCTATGCACCATCCCGTCCCTTCCTCAGTCACCCGCACGGTGATGGTGCCTCCTTGCCCTGCCGTGAAAGCGTGCTCACAAGCGTTGCGCAAGACCTCGTGCAAGGCGGGGGCAAGGGCACTGGCTTGCTTGGGCGATAGGCGCACTTCAGGGCTGATCAAGGTGAACCGCACTTGCTTGCCCTCTTGACGGGCTTGTTCTATCGCCGTTTGCGCCAGTTGCCAAATCAATTCCCGTAGGGCAACAAATTCCCCTCTCTCCCGCGCCAACAAATCGTGGACAGTGGCGAAAGATTTCAAGCGTTCTGCCGCCTCCATCAGCACGCTTTTGGCGGCTTCCACAGGAGTCGTTCGGGCTTGCCAGCGAAGCCAACTGATGACGCTTTGCAAGTCATTTTTGACCCGATGGTGCACTTCCGACCGAAGCAAAGCGTAACCCCGCAGCAGGGGCGAAAAGGGTTGTCGCTTTCGGGCGACGGTGCCAGCGGGCGTGTGAAGCCAGACGGCATCCGCCGTCACCGTCAAACCCTCCTGCAACCCTTGAAAATCAACGGGCACCTCTTCGCCCCATCGCCGTCGCCCCAAAGCGTCCCAAATGGTCACCCCTGTCCGACCCTGAACAGCCCACGCAAGCAACCCCTTTGGCACTTTCTCGCCCCAAGCCGACTGGGCGATTTGAGCCAAAAGCCGATGGGGGAAACGCCAAAGGGCAACGGGGCGGACTTCTGAAAGGGGCAAATCCAGCGTCAGCACCAAAGGGACGGGAGCGGGAAGGAAGGCAGCGCAATGGGCAATGGGTTCTGTGCCCCGAACTAACCCGAAGGGCGCGACCACCGTCCGTTTTTTGCGAACGGCTCGCCACGCAAAAGGTTCTTCCTGAAGGGCGACGGTTTTGCCGATGGCTCGCTCGTCCCACGCCCCATTGCGGGCTGCCAAGATGGTCACAAACTCCGTGCCGTCCAAAGCCAAAAGGCGTCCTTCCCCATCGCTCAGAGCCGTCAGGGCTTGCAGGGCAAAAGCGAAAGGCGCAAGGTCATTGATCGCCCATCGTCGGGCGAGGGATTGCGCCCCTTCAGGGATTGCATCGGCGATGTGTCGCATGGATGCCATCCCTTTCGTGGCTGAGAGCCACTTCCAATTTCCTCACTGACAGCCAACGATTGCCGCCCCAATTATGCCGTGCCTCTGTCAAAATGTGCCTCGTTCGGTTGACCATCGGTCAGCCCACGACGGCAGCATTCCTTTGGCGTTAGTCCTGCAAAGGGAAGGCACAATAAATGGCGGATGCCCAATCAGCCTGCGAAAAAGGAAGCCCTGAAACTCGGTCAACAACGGTGCAAGGCAGGGATGAGACGATGTTGCGCGGTCTTTTGTTGTTGACCGCCCTCGCTGCCCTCCTTTGCTTTTGGCAAATGGGCAATGTGCCCCTCTTTGATACCGATGAACCCCGCTATGCCCAAGCGGCGCGGGAGATGATGGAGCGGGGCGATTGGGTGCTGCCGACTTTCAACGGGCAACCCCGCTACGCCAAACCCGTCCTCTTTTACTGGCTCATCATCGTCGCTTATCGCCTCTTCGGCATCAACGAGTTCGCCGCCCGTTTCTTTTCGGGCGTGGCAGCCGTCGGGATTGCCCTTTTGCTTTGGGCGATGGTGCGTTATGCCCTCAACGCTGACCTCGCCATCTTAACCGCTTTGATTTGGCTGACGATGGTCGGCACGCAATTTTTCGCCCACGCCGCCATCACCGACATGGTGCTGACCTTCTTCATGACCGCTGCCATCCTCGCCCTCTGGTGCGCCGTGACAGTGGGCGATGGACGATGGCTTCTAACAGGCGCTGGGGCGATGGGTCTGGCGGTGCTGACGAAAGGACCTGTCGGCTTCGTTTTGCCCTGCCTGATCGTTGCCGTCACTGTCACCATCCTTTCCCGCCACGACCCTCACGCTTTTCGGCTCCCGAAGTCAACGGCGTGGCTGTTAAGCCTTTTCCTCTTCGTTGCCATCGCTGCGCCTTGGTATGTTGCCGTTGCCCTCCGCACGCAAGGCGAATTCCTTCGGCAATTCCTCTTCGCCGAAAATATCCAGCGCTATGCTGGCGGCGCCAAATTGCCGATTTGGCTGCACCTTGCCTACTATCCCGCCGCTGTTTTCCTGATGGCGTTGCCCTGGTCGGCGTTAGCGATGTGTCAAGGGGCAAAGGGCAATGGGCGATGGACAGGCGATGGAAGAGGGTGGCAAATCCTCTGGCGCGTTTGGGCGCTCTTGCCCGTCGCCCTCTTCACCTTTTCCCAGACGAAAAACCCGCAATATGTGCTGTTGTCAACCCCTGCCCTCGCTGCCTTGACAACCGAATGGATTGCTACTGCCTCGCCTTCTCAGGAACGCTGCGGCAAAAATTTCTGGTCGGTCACGATGATGTTGCTCGCCCTTTCATTGATGCTCGCCCCTTTCCTGCTCAACAGCGTCGCTGACTGGCGGATGCGGTTGGCGGGCGGTGAACCTGTCCAGTTGGGTTGGGGCATTTGGGGGATGGCGATGTTGGCGCTTTTGTCCATGTCTTTGGTGTCGCTTCCCCGCCATCAATTTGTCGTCGCCGTGAGCGCCCTTTTTTGCCTTTGGCATGCCATTGCCTTCTCGTCCCTCGTCCCTTCCGTCGGCGCTTACCGCCAATTGCCCCTCAAGCATTTCGCCCAACAATCGGCACGGCAGTTGCGAGGGGGCGATTTGCTCGTCGTCTATCGGCGGGATTTGTCCAGCGTCGTCTTTTACAGCCATCGGAAAGTGATGCGGGTGGACGACCGTCGCCAACTTGCCGACCTGTTGAACACGCCGCACCGCGTGGATGTCCTGACCCATGTCCGTTTCCTTCCCGAATTGCAAGGGTTGCCATTGCACCGAGTGGAGCGTCGGCATGGGTTCGTCTGGCTGAGCAACCGTTTCGTCCACTGTCCCGTCCATCGGCGATAAGGGCGTGGCACACTTGCGACGGGTGACCCGACGATGGCATGGACGCTCACCTTAGGGCACAGCCCCGATGCCGACGACGCTTTCATGTTTTACGCCATGACCAATGGCAAGATAGACACGACGCCCATCCGCTATGAGCATTTGCTGCGCGACATTCAGACGCTGAATGAAATGCTTTTGCGGGGCATGTTGGACATCAGCGCCGCTTCTGTCCACGCTTGTGCTTACCTTGCCCGCCGTTATGCCATCTTGACTTGCGGGGCAAGCATGGGCGACGGTTACGGACCCATCGTCGTCGCCCAAAAGCCTTACCCACTTCATGCCCTGCGCCGATTGCCCATCGCTGTGCCAGGGACTTTGACGACGGCGTTTTTGGCGTTGCGGTTGTGCTTGGGGGCGTTTCCGTTCGTCGTCCTGCCTTTTGATCGCATCATGGAGGCGGTGTTGTCTGGCGAAGTGCCCTTTGGCTTGCTCATCCACGAAGGGCAGTTGACCTATGCCGATGCGGGGTTGGTCAAGGTGTTGGATTTGGGCGAATGGTGGGCAAGGGAAACGGGGCTGCCGCTGCCCTTAGGCGTCAATGTCATCCGAAAAGATTTGCCAGCGGAAGTGCAACAAACCGTCGCCCGCCATTTGCGTGCCAGCATCACTTATGCCCTGACGCATCCCGAGGAAGCCCTCGCTTATGCCCAACAATTTGGGCGAGGGATGGGAAGGGAGAAGGCAGGGCAATTCGTCGGCATGTATGTCAATGACCTGACGGCAGACATGGGCGAACGGGGCAAACGAGCCATCGTCACTTTGCTCCAATGGGCTGCCGAACGCGGTCTCGTGCCCCACGCCCCCTTAACCTTTGTCGGCAGCGAGTAGCGGGCAGAACCTTTGCCTCCCTTGCCCTTCGCTACCCGCTGCCGTTCGCCAGTTCCTCATTGCCCATCGCTGCCGTCATGGCAGGTGGACAAGATGAAACCGACCCAACCGTTGGCGTCGGCGTTGCCTGAGACGCAAGGGAGCGAGCGCCGATGGGGTTGGCTTTACTTAGCGGTGCCCTTCGTCTCCCGCATGGACCGCTACTTCCTGCGGGAGATGATAGCGCCCTTTTGTCTGGGCGTCCTCTTTTTCGTCGTCGTCTTGACGGGGCACTACTTTTACTGGGCGATCAAAAACATCGCTCGCGGTTTGCCCGCTAAAGACCTGCTTTTGATGGTCGTTTACTTGGTGCCGAATGCTGCCGTCCTTGCCATCCCCATCGGGATGATTTTGGGCACTTCCGTCGCCCTCAACCGCATGGGGCGGGAGATGGAGTTGATGGCGTTGCGGGCGAGCGGCGTCAGCGTCCAGCGGATGGTGCTACCGTTCCTCGTCGTCTCCGTCTTCGTTTCTGTCGGCGATTTCTTCCTCAACGACCGCATCGCCCCCGTCGCCAACCAACGAGCCAAAGAAATCCTTCAGCGCCTCTTGCTCATCAACCCGACGCCCTTCATTGAGCCTGACAAGTTTTTCAAAGTCGGCGGCGACTTTTACTTTTATGTCCGCGAAGTGGACCGAGCCAGCAACACCTTGCGGGGCGTTTTGATTTACCGCAAAGACCCCCGCAACTGGGCGTTCCCGCAAGTCATCACCGCCCAATGGGGCGAGAAAGACCCGACCAGCAACCGATGGGTTCTCCACGATGTCATCGTCCACACTTACGACCGCAAGGGTGATTTGCTCGTCCACACCGAACGACCCATGCGCCGCCTCATCTTGAACCTGCAGGAAGATTTGCAACGCTTCTGGGCAGACCAACGGGAACCCTTTGAACTTTCGGTGCGGGAGTTGGAAGACCGCATCGCCGTCTTTGAGAAGGCAGGCATGGACACCTACAACTTGCAAGTCGCCTATCACTTCAAGTTCTCCGTCCCCGCAGCGACCGTCGTCATGACCCTTTGGGCAGCCCCCTTGAGCATCCACTTCGCCCGCAGCGGCAGTTTCGCCGGGCTTTTCATCGCTGTCTTGGGCGTCTTCCTGTATCAAGGGGCGATGGGATGGTCGGAAGTCATTGGCGAAAAGTATCGCCTTGCGCCTTTCCTCGTCGCTTGGTCGCAAAACTTCCTGTTCAGTTTGATGGGGGTCTGGTTGCTGTGGCGGGTGCGATGACCGTCAGGTTTGTCCTCTGGCTTTTGTTCAGCCTCGCCGTTGCCTCGCCCTGTTTTTGTCAACCCAACGAAGGGGCGAGACCGTCGTCCCCCGAAAACTTGGTGCGGGTGGAAAGTGAGTTGCCCTTGCTTTACGACCCGAAAGCGGAAGAGTGGCGAACCGCCGACGGTCAAGGGACTATTCGCCTCCTCTATCGCGACATCACCCTCACGACCCGCCGATTGCGTTACCGACAAAGGGAACGCTTGCTGGAAGCCAGTGAAGGCGTCCGACTCCTTTCCCAACGGGGCTTGGAGTTCGTCGGTGGGCAGGCTACTTACGACGAAAATCGGCGACGATGGACGATGGGTGGGGGCAAAGCGACGATGGAACCGAGTTTCTTCGGGGCAGGTGTCGCCGAACCCCTCTACTTGACCATTGAGCGGTTCAGCGGCACGGAAAACCTCTGGGCGGCAGAACGAGCGATTTTCTCCTCTTGCGACCGACCGACGCCCCACTACAGCCTTCGGGCGCAAACGGCGGAAATCCTTCCCAACGACCGCCTCGTCCTTCGCCACATCGGTTTCTTTCTGGGCAACCGAAAAATCTTCGGGGTCGGACGCTACACCATCTCCATCAAACCCCGCCGCCAACGCAGTCGCCTGCCTTTCACCCCCGATTTCGGCTACGACCAACTCAGCGGCGCTTTCGTCAAGACGACCGTTAGCCTCTTGGACACCCGCGAGCAAACAGTGAACTTGTTGCTGGACCTTTCCCAACGACGCGGGACGGGTTACGGCGCCGAGTATAGTTACAACTTCCGCCGCCTTCAAGGTGGCTTGAGCCTTTTCCTGCAACGCTCCCCCTTCTTCGGGCGGGAACGGACTTTCTCTTGGCGCCACGAGCAGACCCTTTTTGCAGGCTTGCTGTTGACCGCCCTTTGGGAAGACCGACAAAACGCCCCTTTTCTGGGCGGTCAAGTTTCCTCTACGGTTCAACGGCAAATCAGCCTGCGGCGCAACTGGCTGCGGGGTGCGACGGAACTTTCCCTGCGCACCTTCCGCTACGGTGGCTTCACCGACGAAAACCTTTGGACTTTCTCCCACAACCTCACGAGCCTCAACCAATCCCTCAACTTGCTGGGCACTTTGCGCCAATCTCGCCGACCCGGACAGGCGACGGACGAAGAGTTGACCGAGCGGGTGGAATTTCGCCGACGATTGTCTGAGCAATGGGATTGGGCGTTGCGCTTTGAACAGCGGGTGGACTTAGACCGCGACAAATTTTTGGGCGACACCTCCTTCGCCTTAGACCGCTTGCCCGAAATGACTTTCTCCTTTCGTCCCCGCCAACCCCGCTTTTGGCTGCCCCTTGCGAGCCTCAGCCTCTCTCGCTGGCGTGAGCCCCGCTTCATCGCCTTCAATCAACCCGCCCAAACTTTCACGACGGAACGGTTGCATTTACGCTTGGAGACGCCCTCCCGCACCCTTCGCCTCGGCGGCGGTTTCACCTTCACCCACAGCGCCCTCTTTGAGCAGTTCTTCTACGGCAACGACACGGCGCAATACCTTTACGGCTACCGAGGCAACTTCGCTTGGGAGTTCGGCAAAAACAGCCGACTGGATTTGGATTACTGGCGTCAACGCTACCGAGGTTTCACGCCCTTTAACGCCGACCAACGCACCAACTACGAAAACTTGGATTTGCGCTTGAACCTTTCGCCGTCCGAAAAATTCCTCCTGTCGCTGACGACTGGCTTGGACATCCGCAACAACTTCTATCGCGACGCCTTACTCAACTTGCGCTGGCGTCCCTCGCAAGGCGCAGCGCTGGATTTGTCAACGGGCTACAGCATAGAGCGGGGAAAGTGGCAGGACATCTTGGGACGATTGCTTTTGAGCAAGCCATCCACTTTGGGCGTCCCCATCTACGGCACTTTCGTCAGTTACTACGGCGTCCAACCGACGCCCTTCGCCGAAGAGCGACCCGCCCCTCCGCCCGGCGGTTTCCGCTCGGAGTTCACCTTCCGCTATTCGCCCACCTTAGGACGCTTGGGTTTGGCACGGCTGTTTTTGGACTGGAGCGTTTCCCGTCATTGGCGTTTGGAAACTTTGCTGGGCTACAGTGGCATCCTGCGGCGTATGGACATCACCCAAATCCGCCTCACCCGCGACTTCCATTGCTACCAACTTTGGCTCTCCTACAACCGCGAGCGGCGGGAGTTCCGCTTCTTCTTCGTCGTCAAAGCCTTCCCCATCTTTCAGCAACTTTTCGGCACTTCCAATCAAGGCGCTTTCATAGACACCAGCGTCGGTCAGTTCTACTGATGCAGCGTGCCATCTTGAAAGCGGGCTCGTTTCGTCTTTGCCCGCCAGCATCCTTGCACGCATCTTTTTGGAGGGCGTTGCGATGCAAATCGGTCAACCGCAATTTTTGCCATTGCTCGCTTTGGCAACTTTGCCCATCCTCATTCACTTGCTGGCGCGACGGCGCCGACAAGTCGTGCCCTTTGCCATGACCCGTTTTTTGCAGGAAGCCAACTTGCAAGCGCAAGGGCGCCGATGGCTGCGGGAACTTCTGCTCCTCGCCCTGAGAACGGGCGCAGTGTTATTTGCGTTGCTCAGCCTCTTGCGCCTTTACGCCGTCGTCCCCTTGCCCCTTCCCCCTGCCCCGACAGCCATCGCCCTCGTCGTGGACAACTCCCTCAGCCTGCACGCCCGACAAGGCACGCAAACTTGGTGGCAACGCGCCCTCCGTTGGTGTCAAGGCTTCATCGCCACGACGCCTGCCGACATCGCCCTCATCGCCGCCGACCGAAGCGCTCAACCCCTTTGCAACTTCACGGGCGACAAGCAACGCCTCCGCCAAGCCTTAGCGAGTTTGCGCCTCACCTTCCGCGCTTTGGACTTAACGCCCGCCTTGCAAACCGCCGATGCGTTGCTAACGACTCAACCCGCTGCCGTCAAACGCCTCGTCGTCATCACCGACACGCAAAGCGAGCCCTTTCGCTCCCTTCGGTTGCCGTCTTTGCGCCACCCGCTCACGGTCGTGGATGTGCGGTCAAACCCCGATGCGGGAAACGCCCGTCTGGAAGCGCAACTGCGGTTGCCCTTAGACCCGAAAGCCGATGGGCAACTTTGGGTGCAATTGCGCAATGTGAGCCGACGAACTTTGACGGGACGCCTCATCGTCCGCTTCGGCAACCGCAAAGTCGCCGAGCAAACGGTGCGATTGGGAGACGGCAAAGAAACTCGCTTCATCTTCCCCGTCTCATGGCTCGCTTTGACTTCCGCCGACCGTCAAGGTCTGGTGCGGGGCGAAGTCGTCTGGCAATCGCCTGACGATGTGCTGCCGACCGACAACCGCATCGCTTTCCTCTTTCGCGCCCCCGACCGTTTGCGCGTCGCTGTCGTCCTTCGTCAAGGCGCAAACTTTGCCGTCGCCGCTTTGCGGGCGTTGAACTTGACACCTTTGAATGGTTGGCGATGGGACGCCGACACCTTACTTGTTTCCGCCCCGTCTGATCCCACCTTCGCCCGTCAATTACTGGCGTGGGTTCGGAAAGGGCACAACGCCATCGTCGTCGCCGACGCTCCCAACTCGCCCCTCTGGGCAACTTTGGGCGTGACCGTTCGCCCCAATGCGACGCCGATGCGTCGCGTCCGATGGACGGATGAGACGACGCCGTTGCTGCAAGGTTTGGGTTCGGTCTTGCAAATCGTCGCCACTCGCCCCATCACCGTGCAAGGCAATGACTCGCGCCTTCGCATATTGGCGACTTTGGACGACGGTTCGCCCTTGCTGCTGGAATTGCCCGTCGGTTTCGGACGCTTTCTCCTTCTGACCGCCCCTTTGAACGAACGAGAAAGCAACCTCGTTCACTCGCCCGCTTTCGTTCCACTGCTTTACCGCCTCGTCACTTATGCCGCTTACGATGGCGGGCAAATCGTCCCGCAGGAGACGGAGCAACCGCCCACCGCCACGCTTCTTCGCTCCACACTCCCGCCCCGCAGCGAAAGCGATTTTCTCTTCCCGTCCCGAACCCGCTTGCGCGATGTTTTGCGCCAGCATCAAGGCGACTTGCTCACCGCCGACCGACCGCCTCAAGATGCCCTTGCCTTGACGCCTCTGCGTGACCTTTCGCCCCTTTGCCTTGCGTTGGCAATTTTTTGCCTTTTGCTGGAAGGCATCCTCACCGCCCTTTGGTGGCGCCGCCGATAGCGAAACGGCAGCGACTGGCGATTAGCAACTTGTTGGAGTGGCTATCAGCCACGACAAAAGTAATCAGCCGCGACAAAGGCAATCAGCCACGATGAAGGCGATTAACCACGACGGGAAATGGCAGGCAGGTTGGCAGTCGGCAAGTCGGAGATTGCCTGTTGGAGCGGCTACCAGCCGCGACAAAGACTATCAGCCACGATAAATGCCATCAAAGGCGATCAGCCACGACAGCAGCGATTTTGGGATGCGCCAAAATCTTGACGGGTGATGGGCAATGGCAGTGGTGGTTCGCCTTGCAAGGGGAAGCGATGTCGCTAAGGTGAAAGCGTTGGCAGACGAGCATAGGCATGAGTTGGGTTTCGTCAAACTTGCCGCACTGGAAAAAGCCATTCAAGAACGCCGACTGTTCGTCGCAGTTGTTCCTTCATCCCTTGTCCCATGTCCCCCGTCCCGTGTCCCTCGCATTATTGGCTTCGTTCACTTTCGTTGCTGCAAAGACGGTCACGCCACCATCTACGAAATCGCTGTCCATCCGTCCTTCCGTCAGCAAGGGATTGGCAAGGCGTTGGTGCATGCCGTCATCGCCGAAGCGAAAAAGCAAGGTTGCTCCCTTTTGCGCCTGAAATGCCCCGTTGATTTGCCCGCCAACGGTTTTTATGCCCGTCTCGGCTTCGTGCGTGTCGCCGTAGAAAACGGCAAGCGTCGCCACCTTGCGATCTGGGAACGAACCCTTGACGGCGGGACGAGGGACGGGGGACAAGGAGAACAAGGCAACCTGCCTAAGTGGCAATTTTTCATCGGGCTAACGGGGGACGCCTCCCAACTTCGGGCTTTGATGCGTCGCTTCTTTGACGGCTACCGCCAGTCCTCCGCGATCCCGCCTTTCAATCCCTTTGAGCGCATCCTCGTCTCCCCGCTTTTCACTCCCAACGCAACCTTGCGCCTGCTCAAAGAATGGCGCTGGAATGGGACGCCCCCCATTTCTCATCCGTCCCTTATCCCTTCACCGCCTGCCACCGTCTTTTTTGACAGCGGGGGCTATCAAGTGCAGATGGGCAAACTGAGTTACGACGAACTTTGCCGACGGTTGCGCCAAGTTTACGAGCGGGAAAACTGGGCAGACTTGTTCGTCCTACCCGACCATGTGCCCACTTCCAAAGACAGCGATGCCGAAGTGGAACGCAAAATCAAGGAGACGCTGACGATGGGCGAGTTGTTTTTGAACTGGCTCAGTTCCGTCCCTTGCCCCTCGCCTCCCGTCCCACGCCCCTCGTCCCTCGTCCCATTCGTTGAACGGGTAATTGGTGTCGTTCACGGTCGGACGGTCAAGCAAATTCGGGAAGGTGTCCGAAAGTGGCACGAGTTGGGTGTTCGTTACATCGCTTTCGGCAGTTTCGGGACATCGGGAAGGGACGGGAGCGTGAACTTGCTTTCCCAAAACAGCCTAAAGTTGCTGAAGGCACTTCAAGACGAAGCCCTTTCGCTTGGGATGAAGTTCCACATCTTCGGCATCGGCAACCCAACCTACCTCGTTCGTCTCAAAAACGAAGGCATTGAACCCACCAGTTTTGACAGCACAGGCTGGTGGAAGGCGGGAGGGTTTGGTAGCATCCTTCTGCCAGGGAGCAAGCAGTGGCATATCTCCGATCGGAAGGCTCGCCACTGGTCAACGGTCACCGTCCGAATGTTGGAGCGGTTAATGCAAAAGGTGGGGCATCGCTGCCCTTTCTGTGGCGACCTGAGGAAATTGAGGGAGCGGCGTTGGTTGAGGGTGTTGCACAACCTCGTCATTTTCGGTGAGACAGTGACAAACAACCTAAACGAGGCAAAGAGGCAAACCAGCGAACAGTGAAGCGGACGGTGATAGGAGATGGCAAAGCGATGGCGTTTCCACATCCAACATAACACGACAGTGGAAACGGTGGCGAAAATATTGCGCCTTCCTGAAGATACGCTGCCACGATCGGACGACATCAGCCGAATTATCGGTTACGGAAAGGGCACGACGGAAAAGGTAATCATCCCTTTCCTTCGCCAAATCGGCATCTTGGATGGTTGGCGGTTGAGTGAGTTTGGGGAGCGATTGAAGGTTTTGGGGCAAAGTTATCCCGACCTTCTGGCAGAAGCGCTTCATGTCCACCTTTACACCCTTCATTGGCGTCAGCCTGAGGCTTATTTCTCTTTCGCCTACGCAACCATTTGCGATTGGCTTTGGGAGAGAGGGAATTGGGTGTTGGACGGTCGTGGTAAAGCGGAATTGGTCGGTGTCGTCGTCAACGCTGCTGCGGAAAAGTTCGGCGTGGACGCAAGTCAAATCGCTTTCAGCCAAAACAGCGTCAGCGGTGCGATTAACTGGCTGAAGGCGTTGAAGCCGCCAGTCATCAAGGGCGGGCAAAAAGGCAGGCAGTTTTCCGTTCGGGAAGCGTGTCCAGTTCAGACGCTTTTATGGAGCATTGATGCCCTCTACCATCACCCTCAATGGCAGCGAGACTATTGGGTTCGCATCATTCTGGACGAAGATCGCTTCACCCAACTTTGCAAAATCTGCCTCGTTGATTTGGATGGGTTGGAGAAGATGCTTGAGTTTGCGGTGCGTGTTTGCCCTCGCCTGAACATCGGCACAGAAGGCGGCTTTGGGCGATGGCTCTTGTTGACAGAACCAACGCCCATTGGCATGCTTTGGGAGTGAAGCGTGATGCATGGGTTGTAAGGTTCGCGTGGAAGTAACTGGAGGGCACATCGCCTGATGCGCCAAACTTTTCGGCAGTGCAAGAGCACTACCTTTCGGCAGGTGTGTGGGGATGAACAGGTTTGTGGCGTTGCTGAACAAAATTCGCAAGGAAGCGGATTGGGGTTGGTTGACTGAAAGCCAAAGGGAAGCGAGTGAGCAGTTACGAGATTTTTTGCGCATCAACGATGTCGCCAATTTGTTCGGCTTTCATGGCGTCGGCAAAACTTTTCTGGCTTGGGTTTGGCAGAAGGAGTGGCAGCGGTTAGGTTTCGGGCGCATCGCTTACTTCCCCTTCCCTTCCCACATCGCCCCCGACGAACGATGCCGTCTCGCCATCGTTGACAATTTGCTTTCCCATCGGCAAATCCTTCGGGATGCACTCAGGCAATGTCGGCTTTGCGGGTTTGAACGGGTGGTGCTCATCACTGTCTATGCTGCCGATGACCAGATGCCCAAAGTGTCGTTGGGGTTGACAGAAGAGGATGTCGCTTGGGTCGCCGAGCGCTTGAGGCGGTTGGGCTATCCGCCCTATCGCAACGAAGCCCCAAATTTGTGGGAATTGGTCGTGCCATTGTAAGTTCGGGACGACGATGGTGAGGTGAGCAACAATGCAGCGGTTGATGGAACGGATTGAGAGGCTGCGACCCATCGTGACGACAGTGAAGGCACAGGATTTCGCCGAAAAGCCCGAAATTATCCGCAACGATTACGAGTTTGTGGCGTCACTCTTTTACCCCTTTGAGTCGGTGCGCCAGCAATTGCGCGATCCCTTGCTCCGTCGCCTAACGGCAGGCAGACCCGTGCTCGGCTATGTCTCTGCCCCTTACGGTTACGGCAAGACGGCGACGATGATTTGGCTGTGGCACGAATGCGAGCGGGAAGGGTTCGTCGCCGTCCCACCTTTCACCTTCCACTCGTGGGAAGATTTGGTGAGGGCGACGACACAATGGCTGAGTTTTCGGTTGAGGGAGAAACGCCCTGATCTGGTGAGGGAAGCAGAAAGTTTGGGCAATCGCTATCGGCAGCAGGCGTTGGACGAGATGGCAAGCGAAATCGCCAAGCGCCAGCGGGTCTCCTTGGAGCAAGCCCGTCGCATCGTGGAGGATTTGCTAAGGCAGGGGCGGTTGATCCTGTTCAATGCACCCCAGATGGCAGATTTTTTGCGGGAGGGGGCGGAACTGGCACAAAAGGGCGGTTTCAAAGGTTTGATCGCTTTCGCCGATGAAGCCCAAAACTTCATTGACCATCCCAGCGCCCCCATGCACCAGCAAATTGAGCAACTGCGCATGTTCGTCCATGCCTTTCGGACACAGGAAGCACCCATGGGGCTCTTTTGGGGCTTGACCGATCGGGTGGAAGAGCAACTGTTTGAGCAAGCAGGCGACATGATGCAGCGGGTTCAAGATTACGGGGCATTTTTGAAGTTGCAAGGCGCTTACACACGGGAGTTTCCCCGCCGACTTTGGGAGCATCTCATGCGCGTTGCTGAGGCGAAAGAAATCGTGGATGAGGCAACTTTGGAGGCGTTGGGGCAAATCAGTGAGCGGGACGACTTGAGCAACGGTCCGAGGACGGTCATCGCTGCCTTCCGCTGCATCGCCCGCCATTGGAACGAGCGAAAAGAACGCTACACCGTTTGGCAACTGGTGGACGATTATGAGAACCGACGCATCGTCTTTGAGGGGCAAGAGCAGAAAATCACGACGACGCTTCGGACACTGTTGAGCGAGCCGATGGCACAAGATCGCCCTGAGTTTCAGAAAGCCGTCCGATTCCTTGTCGTTTTCCCCGAAGGGGCGAGCAAAGAGGTCGCCCAGAAATACGGCGTCTGGAAGGCGATAGACGAACTGGCGAACACTTGGGGTTGGTTGGGCACGCACATTTATGAGACACGACCTGGGGTCTTTGCCCTGACATCTTTGCGGCGATTCGCCGAGGGGATTGATCGGCTCACCGAACTGTTGCGCCGTTTCCGAAACAAATGGTGGCACCATCTCCCCGAACGGGAAAAATGGGCGGTCGGCAAGGTGTCCTTTCTTTGCTTCGTTTTGCCCGAACTGTTTCCGAGGCGGAGCGGGGGCGAGCAAACGAAATGGGTGGGGCATCCGAAAATTGCAGAGGCAAAAGATATTGCGTCGGCGAGGGTGGCTGAGGTCGTTTTGGAAGGCAGTTTTGAGGGGACGCAGCATCGCTTCCCCAACCGAAGAATTGCTATCGCCGTCAGCGAGGAAGCGGAAACCTTAGCCCGTTGGAAATCCCGCGACGACGCCCTTGACCTTTCCTTCCGCTTCTTCCTGCTGGACTTGACTGAGGATGTGCCCAGTGCCATTGAGACGGCGCGGGGCGAACCGATGGTGGACTTTCGGCTCAACCTGCAACGCCATTACAACGAATACCCCAGCGACCTTCAGATTTTCCGCGACATCATGAGCCCCCAACATTGCAATGCGTTGGTGCTTTTGAACTTGGCGATGTTTGTGTGGGCGGAGATGCAACGGCAAGACATCCCTGAAGCCGACCGACAGAGGTTGGAGACGAACCTTTTGCGCCCTTGCATTCGCCACATTGTCACTTTGACCTTAGGCGAACCGATCAAAGCCGTCGGCATCACGGTGAAAGGTGTCGGTCAAATTCTGCTGGAGCACATCTTCGCCCAAAAGTGTGAGGAACTCTATCCCGACTACCTGCCTTTGCTGACGGGACGGCAAAGCGAAAACGACCTGAAGCGCTATCAGACTGTCTTGCTCAAAGGCGGATTGCCCCGCAGCGAAAAACA
>Ga0079992_142699_pt1 | contig 23334 bp, 17 predicted proteins | sample FaiFalFF_MnMetaG_3_FD_69197 | JGI IMG/M metagenome (GOLD analysis project Ga0079992, IMG submission 69197) | Freshwater microbial communities from Yellowstone National Park, Wyoming, USA - Fairy Falls B (FF_Mn_B) MetaG (SPADES assembly) (version 2) | ecosystem: Environmental > Aquatic >... | reverse complement strand
ACAGCCCAGTGAAGGGGATATACTCGTACCCATACGCGCCGTTCCACAGAAACGGCTGGTCAATCCGCTGGGCAGGGAGGCTAATCGGGTTGCCCCAGCTGTCGTAGTGCCACGCCTCGGTGATAACTCCACTTGGCGCGACCAACGCTCGCACATGCCCCAAACCGTCTATCACATAGTAGCGGGTGTTGGCGGGGTTTTGCAGGTCGATTCGGGCAATTGGACCCAGCAAACCCCACACATACTCGGCAACCAGCTGACCCGAACCGTCCACTTCGGCGACTATCGTGTCGCCTTCGTACACATAGTAGGTGCGCCTGCTGCCTGTTTCGCGGATAATCTCTTCGCCCACGCGCCGACCCAGCGCGTCATACAACGCCCGATAGCGTCCTGCAGCCTCCGAAACCGCCTCCACCAAGTTGCCCCACACATCGTAGGTATACTCCCAGCTCACTGTGCGATTCACCGTCAGCCCAAAGTTGAACAGCACCACCATCAGATCGCCATCATCCACTTGCCCGTCGCCATTCACATCTTCGGGGCAGGGGCAATCGGTGCGTCCAAACGCAAACTGCACCGCCAGCAGGTCGCTATCATCCACCTGCCCATCGCGATCCACATCCCCTGGCAGCACCCCACCCGTCCACCAGCGCCAGCGCTCGCCGTTGGGCGTGTAGGCAAAGTACCAGTTGTTGTTCAGCTCCGTGCGCGGCACATAGACCAGCTGATTGAAACGATAGACCCAGCCAGCGTTTCCCCACAGGTTGCCGCCTGTGTCATAGGTGAAGTTGGTCTGTTCCCACTCGCCGTTGTCTACCCGACGCTTTTCGTATGCCAGCTGTCCCAGAGCGTCGTACTCCCACTCCCACAGGTAAGTTTGCCCTGCAACTTGGTCGCGGGCGCGGGCGAGTGTGCCGTCAGGGTAGTAGCCAGGCTGATTGTCAAAGCCCCTGTAGTCAAAGAACGCCAAGGTGGAAGTGTTCCACTGCCAGTGGAGCGTCCCCAACGCGCCGACCGATTGCGTATCGGCGTAGGTGAGCGTGGCGTTTAGTTGGGCGGTTGTGTTGAATGGGTACACGGTTTGGCTGGTGAGGCGTCCTGCGCCGTCATAATCATAGGAGACGAGGGGCTGGTTGTTGTAGAAGATGTCGGTGAGGCGTCCTGCGTCGTCATACACATAGCGCAGTTGGCGCGAGAAGCTCCCAATGGTCAGCGTGGCGGTCTCCACGCTGCTATCAGGATAGTAGGTATAATGGTGGCTGTAGGTTCCAACTGGCAGTGTGGTCGTCTCGGCGTGAAGCCGCCCTGTGTTGGTGCCAATCTCATATTCGTACACCCAGCTCGATTGGGAAACGCTGTTTTGGGCGAGCTTGAGCCGTCCCGCATTATCATAACGATAAGTGTATAGTTGCCCGTCACTGAGGGTGATTTGCGTCAGCAAACCTGCTTCATAGGTGAACTCTGCCCAGCGTCCGTCAGGTTTTGTCCAGCGTTCCAGCTCGCCGCAGCAGCGATAGGTGAAGCGTTCGGGGGCGGGGTCACCATCATAACGTACCCAGCGCAGCACATCCCGCTCACCCACAGGGTCGTTGGCGGCGGGGTCGTCATAGCCGTATCTGACGCCCACGCCATTGCCGCCTTCTACACGCTTGAGACGTCCATAGCCATCATAATCCAATTTAGCAAACTGCTGTCCACCGATAAAGATATCCGAGAGTAAGTGGGAGCCGAGCGGGTGATAGTACACAAAAGAGGCATATCGATTCCGCGCATCGCACATCCCGCTGAGGTTGCCCTGTGACCAACTGAATGAGACCATGCTACCATCGCTCCACTGGATGGCGGTGGGCAGCCCCAGCTGGTTCCACTCCACCTCTTGCCACAATGTGGTGGTATTGTCTGGGTGAACTTCCATGCGCGTGGGGCGTCCAAATTGATCATAGCGCGTAATTTCCACCCATCTTCCTGTTGGATCGGTGATTTTCCAGGGACGACGCTTCCCACGATAGTAAGGGTCTGTGGGTTGGATGGAATCAGGATAGTAATCGATTCGCCAAGGATTGGCATGCCCGGGTTCCCACAGCTGTTTGAGGCGTCCATCGGGGTGGTACTCCAGCCGTGTCTCATTGCCTGCGCCGTCGCGGATACGCACGGGTGCCACAGGCGGCGCCTCGCCTGCGTCGTCCACCTCGTGAGGATAGCGCAGTTCCACATACACGCCTGTCGGGTCTTGAACGCCACCCAGCACCCACTCCACACCTCGTTCAATCGTCTGCCCTTGCCAGTTAAAGGGGGCGATAGGCACTGCCTTCCAGTTATAGCGCGTGGTAAAGGAACGATTGGCAGCAACATCGGTAAAAGTGATGCTGTTGACGAGGGCGGGGTTGTTCGGATTATAGCTAATGTCGATCTCCCATCGCGGCTGGGTATCCCCGCGCGTGCTGAAAAAGCGCACCCAATCGATTTGCCCGTTGGCGTCGAAGTGATAAAGTGTGCGGTCGTACACGGTTGCGTTGGACAGGGAGGGGCGCAGCAGCTCCGCCTGGTCAAACTCTCGGCGCTGAGGGTCTGTCGCGCTGGGACGCACTTTGTAAGTCAGCCACTTGGGACGCTTGCCCTGCTGCTGAGCGGTGATGGTGAAAAGGGTTCGGCTGGGATTGCCATTTATATCGTACCAACCGTAGTTATAGGTGGTCCTGTGGAGGTTGTTGGGGTTGTAGGGATTGCCCACTTGGCGTGTTTCGAGGCGTTGCCCTTCATTCTCGAAGGGAGAAGTTGCGGGATAGCGCATAAACGGCGCTGCCTCGCGAATATCGAAGAGGCTCCATGTCCATACTTCTCGACGGTTGCCTATCCACGCTCCATCGCTCATCCACTGAACAGAGAAATCACCCCATTCCACCGAGTTAGTTCCAACAACGCCAAACCGCCACCACTCGTTCGGGCGACTGTTGTATTCCAATTCGCCTGACAAACGGCGTTGCATCACTTTGAGCGGGGTGAAAGCGTCTGCAGGTTGATACGCCAGCACTGTCGGACCCGTCGAGTCAGGGGACGGGTGGTTGATGGCGATGAGGTTGCCCGCTGGATCGACCAGCAGGCGCAGTTTGGCGCCTAAGCCCGAAAAGCGCCCTTCAACCGGCTCGATTTGGTTGAAAATATAGAGCCAACTACCCTTCTCGCGCATCGCTCCCGGCGGACCACCCAACAGGTAAAACTCACCGGGACGTTCGCGGTTCTCTATCAACTCGGAGAAAACCCCTTGTAAGCCGTAATATCGCCAACTCTCATCATCTTGGCGCTCCCCCCAAAAGCGCAAAGCAATCCCGTTCGCATCGTAAATAATCACCTCCCGATACTTGGGAACCCCCTCATGGCGTTCGTACTGGTCATTATCGACCGAGTCCAAAAATCGCCGATCGCCGAAACTTTGCCATACTGGCACTACCCCAGTGGTATGCCACATGTCCTTGAGGCGATAATCCCTATCCTCTCGTGCGGCATCGAACACGATGCGAATCGTCTCCAGTCCGTAAGTTCGGTTCACCATATTGGAAAACTCCTGCTGTGGTTGGTGCGCCGGGTTAGAGCGGATGACATAGCCTGTGTGGGGGAAGTCGACCGCTGCAAAGCCTGCCGGTGTGGCGACCTGCCCCGTGGCGGGCTGAATGAAGCAGAAATCGGGGTCGCAGAACGCGCCCGCCCCATCCACCAACGCAGTGTACGCCAACAGGTAGACCACATCGCCCGCTGTGAACACATCCAGCAAGCGGGCAGCCGTCGCGCTCGCGCTGCCAGAACCGTTGCCCCACGGGATGGGTTCATCACAGGTGGCGTTCCCATCGTGTCCTGAAGGGCTGAGTGATACATTGGTGAAGACCGCGAATTGATACGGAATGTCTACAAAGTATTCGCCATTCTCAAACTGAACAGGGAATTCACGTTCAATCAGCTTCACAGCGATTTTGGGTGGGGAGCAGTTCGAAGAGCCGTCGCCTGCGCTCCACGAGCAGCGATGGGAGCGAGAAGCATCCTCAATTGTGGCGCTGGCTTCGGCAGACACAGAGCCATAGGAACTGTCGGGAGGAGCACAATTCCCAGCTGCAGCGGCTGCTCCTGCAGCGACCACTCCATACACGCGCACCTTTTCAGGCGGCAAGCCGTTCCCTTGCCAAACCAGCCGAATGCGACTGACGCCCGTCGCCGTCTGCGACCCTGACACCAAACATTCCCCGGATGTCTGGGGTGCTGTTGTCCCATGCAGAAAAGTCAGCCAATCGTTGACCTCGAAATGCTGACCATTTGGATAAGGGTCATTAAAAGTCCCGCAGTCATCCCCTCTATCCCAGTGAACACAGTGGACACCGGCATAAATTTCATCTCGATGCTCTTCAGGGATAATACACGCTGCAAAAGGGTCTTCACCACATACACTGAGGCAATAATAGTTAATATCTTGACCAAGCGGTACATCATGCTCCCTACCACCGCATATGCACCGCCACCGCGATGATGGTCTGGACCTGGTATAAATCAGGTTCCAACTGCGGGAGAGATGGATTTCGGAACCCGCTCCTTGACCCGAGGGTACAAAGCGCACTGCCCACGGAGCAGATGGGTTGGAAGTCCCCTGCTGTGGATTACCTGAGTCCACTTGGCTGAACGCGAGGGTTAAGAGAGCAAGATAGAGGAAGGCACACACAAAGAGATGTCTACCACTCCCCCCCCCGCTAAGTTGCAGCGGTAGGTGAGGTTTTGCGCTATCCCGATAATCGTCTTACCGACCATCGTTTGCCTCCATTTTTGGTTTTGGCTCGGCTCCGATTGTCGTTTCTTATTATACCCCATCAATGACGGCTTTGTCAAGAGGGAGAGAGAGGCTGTTCGGAAATACCGCTGTTGAGCGTGTAGGGAGGCGAGAGGGGCGTGCCATACACGCGCTCAGGTACAATTCTCTGACGGAGGTGTGGACGATGCCGTCGGAAATCATTCATTTGGAAGGGCATGTCATCGATTCGCTGACCCTTTCGAAGGTGCTGGATATTCTCTCATCTTATGAGGGCGTGCGCTACGAGATTCGCCACGCGAAAATCGGACACACGCGCGAGGAGACCAGCCGCTTCGAGATTCTGGTGCAGGCGGACACAGAGACGCAACTGGAAGAGGTGCTGACCGAAGTGCAGCAGCATGGGGCAAACTTCTCCCACGAGGATGCCCATTTGGAGCCAGCACCCAAAGATGGGGTCTTCCCCGAGGATTTCTATTCCACCACCAATCTGGAGACCTTCGTGCGCGTGCATCATCGCTGGATTCCTGTGGAGAATATCGAGATGGATTGCGGCATTCGGGTATGGCAAGAGAATCATCATTGGCGTGCTGCCACGGTGCCGATGGCGCGGGTGAAGCAGGGCGATTTGATTGTGGTGGGGCATGAGGGGATTCGCGTCACGCCCCCCGAGCGGCGCGACCCGACCTCCGTGTTCGCTTTTATGGGGAGTGAGGTTTCGTCCGAGAAGCCGAAGGAGCGGGCAGTGCGTGGTGTGGCAGACGAGGTGCGCCAGGCGAAGGCGCGCGGCGAGAAGGTGCTGTTCGTGGGTGGTCCCGCCATCATTCACACGGGCGCAGGTCCCTATCTGGAGCAGTTAATTCGCAACGGTTGGATCGATGTGCTGTTTGCGGGGAACGCCCTCGCGGCACACGATATCGAAGCCGCGCTTTTCGGCACTTCGCTTGGAGTCGCGCTGGAGCTGGGCGCACCCGTCAAGCACGGGCATCAGAACCATATCCGCGCTATCAATCGCATCCGCATGGCGGGCGGTATTCGCGCGGCAGTGGAGCAGGGCATCCTGAAAAAAGGTGTGATGTACGAATGCATTCGGCACCAAGTGCCTTTCGTGCTGGCAGGCAGCATTCGAGACGATGGTCCACTGCCTGAGGTGATAACCGATGTGCTGGAGGCACAAGATGCGATGCGGGCCCATATTCGGGGCGTGGGGGTGGCTATTATGGTCGCCACCACGCTACATTCCGTTGCGACAGGCAACCTACTGCCCGCCAGCGTGCGCGTGTTCTGTGTGGACAACGATGCTGATACGGTCATCAAGCTCACCGATCGGGGCACGCACCAGACCTTCCCCATCGTGACCGATTGCCACTTCTTCATGAAGGAGTTAGCGCTCCATCTCATTGAGCCGTGGGTAGCAGGCAGGTAAACTGATAGCGTGCGTGCGCTTTTATGGCTGCTCGTCCTGATTGGGCTAATAGACATCGCGGCGTTCGGGCTGACCGATCTGGACGAGGGCTTCTATGCCTCTGTTGCGTGGGAGATGAAGCAGCGGGGCGATTGGTGGACGCCTCGCTTTCAGGATGCCCCGTGGTTTGAGAAGCCGCCGCTGCTCTACTGGCTGATGTTGCCCAGTATGCACCTGTTTGGCGAGAATGAGTTTGCGTTGCGGTTGCCATCGGTGCTGATGCTGGGGCTGACGCTGATGTTGCTGGTGGTGTGGGGTGAGCGGCGGCTGGGCAGGGGTGTGGGGGTGCTGGCGGGGCTGCTCTTTGCGGTGGCACCGCTCAGCTTGCTGCTGACACGGCTCGCGCTTACCGACATGGCGCTCTGCAGCTGGTTGACCCTCGCGCTGATAGCCCTCTGGGAAGCACGCATGCGTCAAGGGGCAGCCTCTCTGTTTTGGAGCCTGCTGGGCGGTGTGGCAACAGGGCTGGCGGTGCTGACCAAGGGACCGGTGGGATTGGGGCTAATCGGGCTCCACATGCTGCTTACGGGTTGGCACACCTCACGGGGTTGGCGATGGGTTGGCTCGGTCGTGCTGCTGCTCATCGGCGCGCTCGCAACGGCGGCGCCGTGGTACATCGGCGTTTACATCTTGCATGGGCGCGACTTTTTCGAGGAGTTCGTGCTGCGCCAGAACCTGATGCGATTTGCGGGTGGGGATACGGCGCATTCGGTCTTGCCGTTGATGCAGAAAGGGGGTGTGGGCAACATCGTGGCGGGTCTTACGCTCTATCTGCTGTTTTACGGGGTGGTGTTGTGGTTGGGCGCGCTGCCGATGTCGCTCTACGCTGGGGTTCTTTGGCGAGGCGAGATGGGCGAGCCGGAGGTGGTGGGGTATCTGCGGCGATGGGCATGGCTGGTGTTCGGGCTGTTCACGCTGAGTTTCACCAAGCTGCCCGCCTATATCTTCCCGATGTTCCCTGCGTTGGCGTTGTTGGTCGCCTTCTCGCTGACTCGGCACACCGCTTGGCATGCTCTGCGCCTACCCGCTGCCATTGTTGGGGGGTTGGGGTTGGCAATCTGGACGCTGCTGGGCGGGTTGGTGGCGCAGTGGAGTGGGATGTGGCTGGCGGGGTTGCTGGGTGTTGGGCTAAGCTTGGTGACCCTGTGGCTGGCGACTGGGCGACGCGGGGCGCTGGGCTTGCTGCTGGGCGTGCTGGGGCTGCTGCTGGGCTTGCACGGGACGCTGCGCGGCTATGATCGGCTGATGCTGGCTCCTGTGCGCGAGCTGGCGCATGCCGTGCCCCCTTACCGCACGCTGATACTCTATCGGGTGCATCCGGGCTACCCAAGCCTGCAGTTCTATCGGCGCGGCAAATTTGGCGCAACGGATGGTCTCGACACTTTGCTCACTCAGATGGAGCAGCGGGGCGCGTACTGCCTGACCACAGATGCCGAACTGACGCGACACCCACGGCTCATCCTGCTGGAACACAGGCAGACGATGGGACGCACCTTCTATCTGCTGGTCGCACGCTATCAGTAATGGGAACTTTTTGGCGTGAACGGGAGTCTTAAGCAAGTGATACCATCAGCACATCCCGAATCTCTATAAGGAGGTGCGTCGCTATCAAAAAAGAGCGTAAACGCAAGCGTCGGGCACGCGATAAGGTGGCATGCGCGTTTGGACACTACTTGGGGCATCGCTCGCATTGTAAAGCGGGTCGGAACTCGGAGCAGCGGTACTATCGAGTGCGTCAGGAACGCTACGAGCAGCGGTTGAAGCGTCTGGAGGAGGAACTGGTCAATGCGCGTCGTCGTTGGAGTCCCGGTGTGTATCGCTCTGTGGTAGAAGCCTTGCGTCGGATGAGTTAGCCTTGCGTCCTGGAAGCCCCGACGGGCGGCAGGTGGATGCCTGCCGCCCTTTTTGTTTCGAGGAAAGGGCTACAGGTTGTCGGCACGGCGTTCCACTATTTGGCTGGTGCGGGTGCGCTCGTCGCGCACCACATAGAGGGTGCGGTCGGCTGCCTCGTTAATTTCCTCGATATGAGAGATAATCAGAATCTGTTCGAACCAGTCGCGCAGGTTATTCAGCAGGGTCAGCACATTTTGGCGGCGATCGCTATCCAGCGAGCCGAACACTTCGTCCAGAATGAGCAGGGAGAGCGGTTGCCCCGCGCGTTCGGTGATGAGGCGTGCCAGTGCGAGGCGCATACAGAGGTTCACGATGTCTTCCTCACCGCCGGAGATGACCGCCTTGCGCATGCCGTCGTCCATCAGGTGGAAGCGGTACTCTTCATCCAGTTCCAGTTGGGTATAGCGTCCGCCTGTGAGGTGGATGAGGAACTCGGTGGCGTGGCTGGCGAGGGTGGGGCGGAGTCGCTGGTTCAGCTCGGTCCGGAAGGCGTGCATCGCCTTGCGCAAGGTTTCGTGGAGCAGCAGCTCCGCCTGCTTGCATTGGAGCAGCGCCTCACGCTCCCGAATCTGCTCCAGTTGCGCTTGCAGCTGGGCGAGGTGCTGGCAGGAGGCGTCCCGCTCCGCTTGCAGCGAGGCGATGCGGTTCTGCAACTGGCGTACCTGCTCATCGGCTTCCCAATAGCGTGCCACCCGTTGGTCATACTCTTGTTGTGAGAAGCCAAGCGCTTGGAGTTCGCTCTGCACCCGCTGCAGTTCGGCTTCGTTAGCCGATTTTTGCTGTTTGGCTTGCTCAATCTGGGCGCGGGTCTCCTCCTCTCGCTGGCGAATGGTGTTGAGTTGGAGCGCTTCTTCATAGAGTGGTTGGAGCTGCTCGTATTCGGTGCGCAGCTGGGTGTGTTCCTGGGGGTCATAGCCTGTGGGGAGTTGAGCCAACTGCTGCTCGTATGTTTGGCGTTCGCGCTGGCGCGCGTGCAAGTCGCGCGCCACTTGAGGCTTCTGCTTAAGCTGGGCAGTTAGCATCGTGGCTTCCTCGAGCAACGGCTTGAGGCTCTCCATTTCGTCGTGGAGCCTTCGCTCCTGTTCGGGATCATAGGGTGGGATTTGGGCGATTCGGTTTGCGAGGGTCTCGATTTGGGTTTGGAGGCTTTGCTGTTCGCCCAGTTGTTTTTGCAGCTCCTGATAGCGTGCCTGCTGACGGGAGAGCTGCTGAAGAGCCTGCTCGCGTTCCTGTTCGAGCTGTTGGAGTTGGTGGCGCGTGGTTTGCAATGTTTCTGGTTCCTGCTGCAGCCTTGCGAGCGTTTGCTGGAGCTGGCGCAGGGTCTGTTGTTCGGCTTCTATGGTGCGTTGCAGGGAATCGAGCAGGTGGTGATAGGCGTCGCCGAGTGGTTGCCCGCAGGTGGGGCATTCGCTCTCGGCGCCCAGGGCGCGCATCTGCGCCTCGCGCTGCTGGTGTTGCGCCAGGTTCGCCTCGTGGGTTTTGAGAGCGGCTTCGGCTTCCGCGCGCTCTTTGTGCCATGCCTGCTGGAGTTGCGCCAGCGCGGCTTGAAGTTCGGCGCGTTGCGCCTCGAGCTGCTGGCAGCGTCGCTGGGATCGCTCGATTGCATCGGCGAGTTGGTCGGCTTCTGGTTGCAAGGCTTGCAAGGTGCGGAGGCGTTCGGTGAGGGCGTTCAGTTCGGCTTCGAGTCGGGTGCGTTGGGCGGCTTGCTCGGCTTGCTGACGCAACCGTTTGAGTTCCGCTTCGATCTGTTGCGCTCGTTGCACAGCGGGCTGAAGCTGTTGCAGCCGTTGCTCTTTCTCGTCGTAGTCCTCCAGTTGGCGCTGCAGCGTCTCGATCTGGCGGATGAGTTGCTCGATGTGGGCTTGTAGGGCGGCACGCTGCTGCTCGCTTTGGGCGAGTTTCTCCAGCTCGCTGAGCCGTTTCTGCACGGTTTTATAGCGTTGCAGGGCGGGCTGCAGTTCGCGCAGTCGCCGTTTGGCTTGCTGGATGTCGTTCCATTCCTCGCGCAGCCGTTCGAGCTGCGTTTCGAGACTCTCGCGCTGGTGCTGGAGGAGCTGGATTTGGTGCTGCAGGGCATCGTGGGTCTGCTTTTTGAGTTGGGCTTCCTGCAGCAGGTGGGTGGCTTCCTGCAGTGCCGCTTGGGCGTGGGTGTGCTGCTCGTTCAAGGAAGCGAGTTCGCGTTCGCACTCGGCGATGGTCTGCTGCGTTTGGCTGATTTGCTGTTCGAGCAATTCGCGATGGCCCAGTCCCTGTTGCAGTCCCTTGATTTCGTCGCCGAGGCTTTTGGCGTGTTGGGCGATGGCATCGAGGGCTTTGCCGATGCGTTCGTAGCCCAGCATGCGGCTGATTTCCTCGCGGCGGCGTTCGGGTGCATAGCTCATAAACTCCAGCTCTTTTTGGCGGGCGCAGAAGCTGGTCTGGAACTGGTGGAGGGTCATGCCGAGCAGCTTGTGGACGCTCTCCGTGACAGGTCGCACACCGCGTGCCAGCGTGGACAGGACACCATTGCGCCACTGGGAGAGACTGGCGTCTTTCTCGGTGCGCACCACCTGATAGCGGGCGTTGCCGAGCTGGAATTCGAGCCGTACCTGCACTCGGGCGCCCCCTTCCGACCACAAGAAGCGCAGGGTGTCGCTCGTGCCGCGCGCCGCGGTGGTGCCGTACAGCGCCCATAGGATGGCTTCCACGAGCGTGGTTTTGCCCGCGCCGTTTGGTCCCACGATGGCGGTGATGCCCGTTTCGAACGCCACCACCGCCTGGGCATACTGCCGAAAGTTCTGCAACTCCAGCTCCAGCAGTCGCATAAGTTATCTTTTTTCGGCAGGTGGCTTCCGCTCGGATTCCTTCGGTTGCAGCGCACCCCCCTTCGGGATGGGCTTGGGTTCGTTGGGAGATGGCTGCTGCATCCAATCGGGTATCGGCACGACGAGACCCGTGGCAGCACCGGGGTAGAGGGTGAACTCTTTTTGACCGTCCAGTTTGCCCGAGCCGACACCCATGAGCTCGAAGCTGGCGCCCCCACGGAAGTTGATCTCCGCCTCGTCCAAAGCGGCTCGGATAGAGTCGAACTTGCCTTTGATGGTGAGGGTGCCCTTGCCGTGGAAGATGCGCACGCGCTTATCCATCGGTGGATCGAGCGTGACGCCTCGTGGCAGCTGCTTCAGTTCGCGGAAGCCTTGCGTGGTAATCTCGCCCTGCAAATCGCTCACCAGCACGAAGCCATGCCCTTTGATGGTGAGGGTGCCTTCGCCGCGTGCATGGGCGATTTTGATGCCGACACCCTTGGCGGTAAGCGAGCCGATTTTGGGGGCAGGCTTGGGGGCAGGTGATTGAGGTGCGGCTTGGGTCGGAGCAGGCTTTTTGTTGGGTGCAGGTGTGTTGTGCTCTTGTGCCACGCTGAGTGCCACCGCCAGAATCAAAAGCCCTATTAACGCTGTTAGTCGCATGGTTTCACCTCGGAGCTGTCGGACTGATTGGACTTATCGAATCGGGCTGGGCGGCGAGCCAGCGCTCGGCATCCAGGGCTGCCATGCAGCCCGTGCCCGCTGCCGTCACCGCCTGTCGGTACACCCGATCGATCACATCGCCGCAAGCGAACACCCCCTCCACACTGGTGTGCGTGCCGTTATGCACCTTGATATAACCCAACTCATCCATCTCCAGAATGCCCTGAAAAATCTCGGTATTGGGCTTGTGCCCGATGGCAATAAACACGCCGTCGATGGGAAAATCGTACTCTTGGTCGGTTTGCAAGTTATGCAGGCGCACGCCCACCACCTTGCCGAGATTCGGGTCGTAGATGTCGCGCACGACGGTGTTCCAGATGAACTCGATTTTGGGGTTGCGGAAGGCGCGTTCCTGCATGATTTTGGAGGCGCGCAGCTGGTCTCGCCGATGCACCACATAGACCTTCTCGCAGTGGTTGGTCAGGTAGAGCGCTTCCTCCATCGCGGTGTCGCCGCCGCCGACCACGATGACCTTTTTGCCGCGGAAGAAGAAGCCATCGCAGGTTGCGCAGGCGGAGACGCCGCGCCCTTTAAGCTTTTCCTCCGATTCGAGACCGAGCCACTTCGCGGAGGCACCTGTCGCCACAATCACCGCTTGTGCCTGATATTCACTGCCTGTATCGCTCCAGAGCCGGAAGGGGCGCGTGCTGAAGTCCACGCGGATAATGGTCTCGTAGAGGATTCGCGTGCCAAACCGTTCTGCTTGCTGGCGGAACAGCTCCATCAGCTCGGGTCCCTGAATGCCTTCGGGGAAGCCCGGATAGTTCTCCACATCGGTGGTAATCATCAGTTGTCCGCCGGGCTGGATGCCCGCAAACAGCAGCGGCGAAAGGTTTGCACGGGCAGCGTAGAGCGCTGCCGTATAACCCGCCGGTCCCGACCCGATAATAATGAGCTTCTCCATCGCCATGATTTTACCCGCTTCTCTGGGGGGTAGTATCAAGGTGTTTGCCTCTCGCGCTCCTTATTTAAGGCATCACGCACTTCCTGTTCCACAGAGGGCAGCTTCTCCTTGACCACCTTCCAGACAATCTCATAATCAATCCCCCAGTAGCCATGGGAAAGTTTATCGCGCATGCGTGCCATGTCGCTCCATGGAATGGTGGGGTATCGATCGCGCACCGAGCGGGGAATGCTTTTAGCTGCTTCGCCTATAGTCTCTAAGGAGTGAACTACTGCATTCCGCGTCTTCTTGTCGGCAACAAATTGTTCGTATCAGAGTCCTTGCACAAACTCCCAAATATCATGGATGGCATCCAAAATGTCTTGCAGGTACAGGTGGTAGTCACGCTGTTTCATAGAGGAATTGCCTCTCGCATCACGCGCTCACGAAATTCGGGGCGTAGTGCCTCAATGGTGGTCAGCTGTACCTCCACGCCCAGCAGCTCTTCAAGATAGGCTTCCATGTTCACGAACTTTAGCAGGTCCGGTTTCGTTTCGAATTCGACAAGCAAATCCACATCGCTTTGCGGGGTTTGCTCGCCCCGTGCATAGGAGCCGAACAAGGCGATGGTCCGCACGCGATACCGTTCTGCCAGTTCACCCCAATGGGCTTGTAAAATATCCTTGATTTCCTCAACAGTTCTCATGCTGTTGCTCCCGACAGGTATAGAAATGTCCCACTTCGCGTCTATATCTTACCCGAATTGTCGCCGCTCTACCAGTTTCAGAAGCGACCAATTCTCCATCGCCATAATTCTACCACTCTTTTTGCAGGAATGCGGTGAGGGCGTTCCGTTCAGAACAAGGGCTTTTGGTCAACAATCTCTGCGATGCGGCTTTTCGCCAACGCCACATAGTCGGGGTTGATGTTATATTCCACTTATGATACTATTCCGATTTGTTTTTATCAAACGATGAAGCGACCGGTGCTTGAACCATTCAGAAGCCAAAGCGGAAGGAGGATAAACAGCAACCGAGTCAGGAGCGATTGATAACGCTTTGTGGTAAGGGCTTGACGGACGGCTCGCTCTTTCCCGTTGATGACCACCATGACGACCCAACCTCCCTCATCGCGCTTCACGGCAACTTCTGCATGCTCCATCTGAGCATGGCAATTGGCACAAAGCACCAGCAAGTTTTGGGGGTGATGTCCTGCTTCGGGATCAACATGGTGCACCTCAAAATATGGCTCGCCGTCTCTCTTAAGGAAAGTGGAACCACATATCTGACAGCGTCCTTTGTAAACCGTTTTCAAAATCGTGCGCAAACTCGCAGGCACTCCCTCGTAGCGTTCTCGTGGCGCAACGCGGACGCGTTTGCGTTGCTGTTTTTGTTGGGCAAGCCGTGCCAATTCCTTCAAAGCCATCGTTCGTTGGGAAAGCCGTCGTCGATGGGCTAATCGGCGCAAGGCTTCTTCTGCTTGCTCCTCTGTCTTGGCGGTTTGCAGCTCCCGTTGATAGCGGACTTCCTCTCGGCTACGAAAAATCAGTCGATAGCCTGCCTCTTCCTTGACAATCTCCACTCGGTCACCCTCGGATGCCTGATGCTTACGAAACCATTGCCGCAGGCTGTAGATGCGGCATTCGCGGGCGGTGCTTTCGTAAGGCGTGTAAGGCTTTTGATGCGGTTTCATGCTGTCATCAAAAAACACAGTGATTTCCTTGGCGACACGCGGGAACAGATGTTCAAGCTTGCGGGGGATTGCTAACAACCCTCTCTTGATGCGGCTGCTTGTCAGGGTCACCCGAATGCGGTTTTGTGCTGCCATTCTTTTTCACCTCCGTCTCTCACCTTATTCTTTGCTCCCTCATTACACTTAGTAGAGCGGTGTAAACCACCCCTTATAGGCTTGGCACATCTTTGGCTTTATATTCCATATAGCTCCTCGAACTTTTGTTCGAAGTAGCGCAGGAGGGGTTCGGCGCTGGGTGGGTTGCCCGTGATGCGCTCGATGAGTTGAGCAGGTGCATAGCGTTTGCCTTGATGGTGGATGTGCTGGCGCAACCATTCCAGCAGGGGGGCGAACTCACCTTTGCGGAACATCGCGTGCAGGTCGCCCAAATCGCGGGCAGCCGCTTCAAACAGCTGGGCCGCGTAGAGATTGCCCAGCGTGTAGGTCGGGAAGTAGCCGATGAGCCCGCCTGACCAATGCACATCCTGCAGCACCCCTTCCGCATCGTTGGCAGGCTTGAACCCCAGATAGGCTTCGAACCGCTCGTTCCACGCATCGGGCAAATCGTCCACCTGCAGGTCGCCTCGCACCAACGCCAGCTCCAGCTCAAATCGCAGCAGGATGTGGAGGTTGTAGGTCACCTCATCCGCTTCCACGCGAATGGGGGAGGGTTTCACCTCGTTAATAGCAAACACAAACTCGTCGAGGGACACATCCTGCAGGGCAGTGAAATATTGCTGGGCAATCGGGTAGAAATACTCCCAGAAGGCGCGGCTACGCCCCACAAAGTTCTCCCACATGCGTGACTGTGATTCGTGAACCCCCAGTGAGACCGCTTCGCCCATCGGGGTACCGAAATGCTCCTCTAATAGCCCCAGCTCATAGAGGGCATGCCCCAGCTCGTGGATTGTGCCGAACAGGGAGGGGCTGAGAAAATCTTCGTAATAGCGCGTGGTGATGCGCACATCGCCCGGTCCAAGTCGTGTGGCGAAGGGATGCACCGTGGGGTCCAGTCGCCCGCTTTGCCAGTCGAAGCCGAGGCGCTCGGCAATCAGGCGGCAGAAGGCTTCCTGTTGGGGACGCGGGTAGTGGCGGTGCAGCAGGCTGCCGTTGGGCTGGCGCGGCGCGCTTCGAATGCGTTGCACCAGCTCCGGCGTTTTCTGGCGCAGGGGCGCAAAGAGCTGCTCCACCTGCTGCGCCGTCATCCCCTGCTCATACTCGTCGAGGAGCGCGTCATAAGGCTCCTGCTCGTATCCTAACCGCTCAGCGATTTCACGGGTGAGTGCTACAATGCGGGTCAGATGGGGTTTGAAGCGGGCATAGTCGGCGTGGGCGCGTGCCTCCTCCCACGCTTTTTCCGCCAGCGAGGTGACCCGTGCAAACTCCACCACCAGCTCGTTAGGCAGGCGGGTCATGCGGTCGTAGGAGCGTCGCCACTGGCGGATGTTCACCGCCTCCACGCTTTCAGGGTCGGCGACCAACTCGCTCTGTTCCAACAGATCAAGCCACTCGCCCACGCGCGGATCGGTCATCCGTTGATGCACCATACCGGACAGGAGAGCAATCTGGTTCGCGCGGTGCGGCGCCGCGCGGGGCGGCATCATCACGCGCTGATCCCAGCCCAAGACCCCAATCGTCGAACTCAAAAGCGCGGTCTCCCGCGACCACGCCTCCATCTGCCGATACACATCCTGTGCGCTCGCCATCTTGACTCCCTGAAGGGAAATTATACCTCTTGGGGTATAAATAGGGTAGCGGTTGCGCGCTATCCGTTACCCCATCGATATGGGGTATAATAGGGTAGCGGTCGAACGACCGCGAAAGGAGGCATGTCTATGCGAAGCGCAACATGGTTTCGGTGGCTTGGGCTATTGATGATAGCCCTTGGTGTGAGTGCGCCGCTGGTGGCGCAGACGGGTGGGCAGGAGAAAATTGCGCCGCCCTCCCCCAAAGCCGCGTATGAGAAGCCGCGGGTCAACTGGATTGTGGAGCCTGTGTATGTGGGCCCGCGCAACCCCGCTCTGTATGTCCCCTATCGTGGGGGTGATTTCTCCCCGGCAGATGGTGATGTCGTCGTCGTGGATGTGACGGGCACGCCCAGCTACGATTCCGCGGGCGCGAGCTGCAATATTCGCATGACCATCCCTGCGCCCGCCGGCAGGGACAACCTCAACGGCATCGGCTGGGATGTGACGCTGACTGCTTACAGTCCCAGTTGGCGCTGTGAAATCGCCGTACTCATCACGGATGTGAACGGTAACGGCTATATCCTGCGCCCTGGCGCCGCCGATTGCTCGGGTGGCACAGGTACTTACAGCAGCGGCGGCGTGGGCAAGCTGCGCGACCGCTTCGGTCTGCCTGACCTGCCTCTACCTGACGGCAATCTCTACCTGGAATTCTACGAAACCTTTAACGACTTTCCTAATTGCGGGCAGGATGGCAACTGGGACAGCGGCACGATTAGCTTCCAGTTCGGCACGACCCCGCCCTTCACCGGCTGGGATGAAACCATCAACGGTGGAGGCGATGCGGGTGAGCTGCCAGAGACCGCCCAGAGCACGGGCAGCGGCGTGCTGACCGCTATCCGAGGCGAGATGGAAGCGGATGGCGTCGATATGTATGCCATCTACATCCCCGATCCCAATCTCTTCAGTGCGTCTACCATCGGTGATGCCGCGTTCGACACGCAGCTGTTCCTGTTCGATGCGAATGGCAGGGGCGTGGTGCATAACGACGACTCAGGTGGCACCCTCCAGTCGCGCATCGATAACTCCACCCTCTGCATTCCCGGTCCTGGACTTTACTACCTGGCGGTCAGCCGCTACAATCGCGACCCGGTGGGCTGTGATGGTGGCTTGATCTGGAACAACACCCCGTTCGGTGCCATTCGCTGCCCCGATGGACCCGAAGCCTCTTCGCGCGTGAATGGCTGGTCAGGTAGCACCGCTGCAGGCGGCACCTACATCATCACGCTGCAGGGCGCCGAGGGCGCTACACGAGGCGATCCCGACGATTGTCCACCGCCTCCGATTGACCGCTGGGATGAAACCGCCAACGGTGGTGGTGACGCGGGCGATTTGCCGGGTACAGCCCAGATTGTCTCGCGACCCGACGCAACCCCATGCCAGACCGCCGTCACGCGCATCACAGGCAACCGAGCCAACACCACGGATCCCGACATGTATGTCATCTGCATTACCGATCCCGCTAACTTCTCCGCGACCACCGTGGGCGGTGCCGGCTTCGACACCCAGCTGTGGCTCTTCCGGTGCGATGGCACGGGCGTGGTGCATAACGACGACTCAGGTGGCACCCTCCAGTCGCGCATCGATAACTCCACGGGCTGCATCCCCGAAGCAGGCATCTACCTGTTAGCCATCACGGGCTACAACCAGGATCCGGTGGACAGCAACGGTAATCTCATCTGGAACAACACCCCGTTCGGTGAGATTCGCTGTCCCGATGGTCCGGGTGCAGCAAACCCGATTGCAGGCTGGACAGGCTCAGGCGGTGCTGGTACCTATGTCATCCAGCTGCAGGGTGCCTACTTCGTCGGACCCGAAGGCTGCGAGACGCCACCCGGTTGCGAAGGGGATGTGAACGGCGACCGCGCTGTGGATGACGCCGACCTGCTCCAGGTGCTGTTCGCCTTCGGCAACTTCTGCGTAGGTTGCCCGGAGGACCTGGACGGCAATAACTGGGTGGATGACGCCGACCTGCTGATTGTGCTGTTCAACTTCGGGTGCGGCGGCTAATCGCTTCCGACACAGTTAGGGGCGCGGTCACCGCGCCCCTAACCCCCTTCTCTCCCTATTTCCAGTCTTTTCGGTATAAACCCAAGTTGCCACCTAAGTGGCAGACTGCATAGGTATAATCATCGCATGCATGGGCTGGCGGCGTATGTGGAGTCGCTGATTGCACGTGCCCTGCAAGAGGATGGAAGCGCGTGCGACTGGACGACTCTCGCGCTCATCCCGGCAGATGCTCAAACCGAGTGTGCCATTCGGGCACAGGCGGAAGGCATTCTCTGCGGGGTTGAAATCGCCCAGCAGGTTTTTCGCCACCTGGATCCCGCAGTGGAGTTTCCCGAATCGCGCGCTGATGGCGAACGCCTTTTGCCTGATAGCATCGTTCTGCGCCTGCGCGGTCGGACCCGTGCGATTCTGAGTGGTGAGCGTACCGCACTCAACTTCCTGCAGCATCTTTCTGGTATTGCGACGCTCACCCATCGGTTTGTTCAGGCGGTGGCGGGCACGGGCGCTCGCATCGCCGACACGCGCAAAACGACGCCCGGACTGCGCCTACTGGAGAAATATGCGGTGCGTGTGGGGTGTGGGGTCAATCATCGGATGGGGCTGCACGACGGGATTCTCATCAAGGATAACCATCTGATGGCGCTTGGCGGCGATGTGGGGGAGGCGGTGCGGCGTGCCCGCGCCTATGCGCCGCATACGCTGCTTATCGAGGTGGAGTGTAGCACGCTGGAGCAGGTTCAGCAGGCAATTGAGGCGGGCGCCGACGCGCTGCTGCTGGATAATATGCCGTTGCCGATGCTGCAGGAGGCGGTGCGCATGGCGAAGGGAAAGGTGCGCCTAATTGAAGCCTCGGGCGGAGTCAACCTGCAGAATGTGCGCGCCATCGCCGAGACGGGTGTAGACCTTATCTCAGTGGGTGCTATCACGCATTCCGCGCCCATTCTGCCGATGCATCTGGAATTTTAAATCGCCGACCATGCGTGCGAACTGGCAATCGGTCTATCCGGAGTGGCAAGCGGCGGTGGAGGAGCTGGCGGCGCTGCCAGGTGCTGTGATGGTGCTTGGGGGCGTGGACACGGGGAAGTCAACATTCTGCACGCTGCTGTTGCGTCAGTGGCAGGAGGCGGGGTTGCTCGCCGGCTATGTGGACCTGGATCCGGGACAAAGCAACGTGGGTCCACCTGCCACCTTCAGCAGCTGTTTAGTGCGTCCTGCTCCTTCCCGTGAGCGGGACGGGCAAGGGTGGGGCATCGAACGGTTGAGCGAGCTATCGCCGAGCGGGCTGGCATTTCTGGGGGACACCACGCCAGCCCGTCATGTGGCAGCCGCGTTGGCGGGTGCGCGGCGCGTGCTGGATGAACTGCTCGCGCTCCAGCCTGAACGGGTGGTGATAGACACCTGCGGTTATATCGCGGGCTGGCACGCGCGCCAGTATAAACTCATGCTGGTTGACCTGCTGCGCCCGCGCCTGATTGTGGGGCTGCAGCGCGAGCAGGAACTGATGCCGCTCATCGACGCCCTGCGTCGGCGAGCCGACTGGCGGGTCGAGGTGCTGCCTGTTCCCGATGTCATCACGCGCAAGCCACCGATCTTCCGTGCCCAATATCGGCGCGTGGCGTTCGCACGCTACTTTGAAAGCGGGCGCAGCCATACCTTGCCCCTGAGCCAGATTAGCTTTATCGGCAGGCGGCTGGGGGCGGGGGAGCCACTTGGCGAAGCGACGAAGCGACACCTGGAAAGCCAGATACACGCGGAACTGCTCCATGTGGAGCGGGCGGGCGACCAGCTGCATGTCATTTTACGGCAACCTTTGACCGAACACCAGATTGGACTGCTGCAAACGCTGACCCGCACCCATCGGCTCACCTTGCTGCCGCCTTCTGCCTATCAGTATCTGCTCATCGGATTGGTCGACTACATGGGGCGCACCTTCGGTATCGGGCTTATCGAGTCGATAGACTTTGAGGCAGGCACCCTGTCGATTCTATCGCCTGTGCATTCGGTGCAGCCGGTGCGCTGGGTGCAGTTAGGTTATCTACGCGTGCTGCCCGATGGCACGGAGCTGGGCGAGCCGCTTAAGGAGGGGTAGAACGCGACAGAATCGCGTGCAGCGCGTCGACCGCCAGCAGGTAGCTGAACGCCCCGAACCCGCTAATCTGCCCGACACAGACAGGCGCAATCACCGAGTGCCGCCGAAACTCTTCGCGGGCATAGATATTGGTCAAGTGAACCTCCACGGTGGGGATTTGCAGGGCGGCAATCGCATCGCGTAGGGCATAGCTGGTGTGGGTGAGGGCGCCGGCGTTGAGGATAACGCCGTGGATACGCCCACGCGCTTGATGGAGGGCATCGATCAGCGCGCCCTCATGGTTCGACTGCAGATGCTCGATCTCGATTTGGCGTGTGGCGGCGTGCTGGCGCACCTGCTCCATTATCGCATCCAGCGTGGCGGAGCCGTACAGGTGCGGTTCCCGCTCGCCGAGCAGGTTCAGGTTCGGACCATTCAGCACCAGCACGCGCCACATCGCTTGGTTAACCGTTAGCGGATGTATTTATCGGGGTCTTTGAGGGCTTTGGCGCGGCAATTTGCGCAGCAGAAGTAGACCTTGCGCCCCTTGATCTCCGCCCAGATGTCCTTGTTGACTGGCTCGCCGCTCACGGGGCATGTGGTGATGCCATCCCCTTTGCCGGCGAACTCCTTCGTGCCGCCTTGTGTGGCAGGCTCCGCTTTGGGTGCAGGCTGAACGGGTGGCTTGGTAGCAGGGGCTGCTTGCTGCATGCGCTGCTGCTCATCGGCGTATTCATGCAGCATGGTGACCGTCGTCGCGTCGCTACTGGTCGCAATCAGGATGCCACCGCGTCGGGTCTTGACAATCTCCCAGTCCAGCGAGCGCAGTATGCTCCGCTGCATCTGGCAGTCGCTGCAGAGCGGGGCGTTCTCGTCCTTCATCGCTTTAGCGAGCGCATCCATCTGTTTCTGGATGGCTTTGCCCTCTTCCTCGTTGCGCCCCTGCACGACCCAGAGGATGCCATTATGCACCTTCACCCAGTCGGCAGGCTGCTTCGCGTTAGCCAGGATGCGGGCAATCTCGCTGCGTGCCTCGCATGAGGGGCACTTCGGCGCTTGCTGCGCGCAGACCGCACCCAGCATCATCATCGCTATCGTCCACAACACCATTCGGCTCATCGCTCTAACCTCCTCGATGGGAAGAACTTTCGACAGGCACGAGCGGTTTCCTGCCTTCTCTCCCCCAGGGGGCTTTTACCTTCGGCAGGGGAACCAAAAAGAGTAGGGGTGCTGCTGGTCGGGAGAACCTGCAGGAGGAAGGAGGACAAAAACTGAATTCTCGAACACCCTCATTTGGGACTTGATAGAGGCGCTTCGGATGGGGGGTATACTATAAGGGCGGCTGTCCATCGGCAAGGGCTGCAGATAGGGGTATGATGATGAGGAAGCGACGGCAAACGATTGGGGATGCAAGGGCGTTCATGCAAGGGGCTGAGTGCAATCTAAGCCGCTGGTGGTGTGTCTGGCTTTTTGGGGCGCTGGCGTGGGCGATGATGCTGCCCGTGTTTGGGCAGGGACGCCCCGACATCGTGTGGATGCGAGGCGGGCACGCAGGTGGGGTCTCCAGCGTGGCGTATTCGCCCGATGGGAGTATGCTGGTATCGGGAAGTGGGGATGGGACCATCAAGTTGTGGCGTGTGTCGGACGGGGTGTTGCTGCGCACCCTCACGGGACACACATCCGGGGTCGATAGTGTGGTGTTTGCGCCCGATGGGAGTATGCTGGCGTCGGGGGGTTGGGATGGCACCATCAAGTTGTGGCGTGTGTCGGACGGGGTGTTGCTACGCACTCTAAGGGGGCACACAAGTGGGGTCAGGAGCGTGGCGTTTTCGCCCGATGGGAGTATGCTGGCATCGGGGAGTGGGGATTGGACCATCAAGTTGTGGCGTGTGTCGGACGGGGTGCTGCTGCGCACCCTCACGGGGCACACATCTGGGGTCTATAGTGTGGCGTTTTCGCCCGATGGGAGCTTGATTGCCTCGGGAAGTTGGCTTGAAATCAAGTTGTGGCGTGCGTCGGACGGTTCGGAGGTGCGCACCCTCACGGAGCACACAGGTTTTGTCTATAGTGTGGTGTTTTCGCCCGATGGGAGTACCCTCGCGTCGGGGAGTGGGGATGGGACCATCAAGTTGTGGCGTGTGTCAGACGGGGTGCTGCTGCGCACCCTCACGGGGCATACCTGGGAGGTCTACAGCGTGGCGTTCTCGCCCGATGGGAGTACCCTCGCGTCGGGGATGGGTGGTGGTTCTTATCCCAATTTCTACGGCGAAATCAGGTTGTGGCGTGTGTCGGACGGGGCGCTGCTGCGCACTCTCAGGGGGCACACTGGTTGGGTTGTGAGCGTGTTGTTTTCGCCCGATGGGAGTACCCTCGCGTCGGGGAGTGGGGACGGCACCATTCGGTTGTGGCGTGTGTCGGACGGGGTGCTGCTACGCACCCTCACGGGGCATACCTGGGAGGTCTATAGCGTGGCGTTCTCGCCCGATGGGAGTATGCTGGCGTCGGGTGGGGATAGCACCGTTCGGTTGTGGCGTGTGTCGGACGGGGCGCTGCTGCGCACCCTTACGGGACACACAAGTGGGGTCTCCAGCGTGGCGTTTTCGCCCGATGGGCGTTTGCTGGCGTCGGCGGGTTGGGATCGCACCGTTCGGTTGTGGCGTGTGTCGGACGGGGCGCTGCTACGCACCCTTACGGGACACACAAGTGGGGTCTCCAGCGTGGCGTTTTCGCCTGATGGGAGTACCCTCGCGTCGGGGAGTAGGGATAGCACCCTTAGGATTTGGCGTGTGCGGGACGGGATGCTGCTGCAGACCTACGACCAAGAAACAGGCACGGGAGTGCTTTCTATCCAGTTCTATCCGAACGGACGGCTGTTCGGGTATGGGCGTGGGGACGCAACCGTTGTGCTGGCACGCAATCCGTTCTGGATTAGGGGTGATGTGGACGGCAACGGCTGTGTGAATGACGCCGACCTCTGGGCGGTGCTGTCTGCCTTCGGTCAGAGCGGCTCTGGCTTGACTGACCTGAACGGCGACGGGATTGTAAACGACACTGACCTGTTGATCGTGCTGTTCAACTTTGGCAGTGGGTGTTGAGAATGTCCGCGCTGAGGCGAAGATTTGCCCGAGCGTCTCCGTATATAGTATCGACCTCCCATTCATTCATAGCGCAGGGCGACGATGGGGTCTAAGCGGGCGGCACGCCAAGCGGGATAGAGACCAAACACCACACCCACCGCTGCCGAGAA
>Ga0079992_154490_pt1 | contig 23354 bp, 20 predicted proteins | sample FaiFalFF_MnMetaG_3_FD_69197 | JGI IMG/M metagenome (GOLD analysis project Ga0079992, IMG submission 69197) | Freshwater microbial communities from Yellowstone National Park, Wyoming, USA - Fairy Falls B (FF_Mn_B) MetaG (SPADES assembly) (version 2) | ecosystem: Environmental > Aquatic >... | reverse complement strand
AAGTTTTATGGTGGCGTTCACTAACGGCGTTGGCACTCAATATTCGCCATACTTGCGAACAAGTTCCATGACTCGGCAGTATTGCTCAAAACTGACTGTCGGTGGGACGGAATGGTCGCTGTGGTAAATGTAGCCACCACCGACCTTTGCGACTTCAAATTTGCTGCGAATTTCCTCCTCAATGACTTTCGGGTCAGGGTGAGCCATCTTCATGACATCAATGTTTCCCATGAACGCCAATCGGTCACCATACTGCTTTTTCAACTCCCGAACATCCATGTTGGCTTTAGCCTCAAGGGGTTGAAGGCAATCAATCCCAGCCTCAATCAAGTAAGGGATGAGCAAGCGAACATCGCCGTCAGTGTGGTAGATGACCGGCATGCCTTTGCTGTGGAAGTAATCGCAAAGCATTCGGTCAAAGGGCATGATGAGGTCTCGGTAAAGTTTGGGCGAAAAGAGTGGTCCGTTGCGGTAGCCCATGTCGTTGAAGAGGAAAGCGACATCAAAGGTGTAGCCTGCATCTTCAATGATGAGTTTAGCCACTCTGAGCACCAACTCCGTCGTTGTCTCAACCATGTCCCTGAACCACTCTGGCTCTTCAACCATCATGACCAGCAAATCTTCGCTCTTGACATAACTTTGCAGGTGGTCGTATCCGATAACAGCGCAAAAAGCAAGGCATTTGCCTTCAGATCGGGCTCGCTGGTAAGTCGTTCTCAACCCGACCCAATCAACCCTCGTGTAGTCTGGAGCAAAATCTGGGCTGAGCCGTTCCTTGATTCTCAGCCAATCTTCCTTCGTCTTGACAGCCCACTCAATGATTTCAGGGGTGCTGGCGTAAGTTCGGAAATTTTTGCGGATTCCACCATAGGATGTTGTCTCCACGATGTAGGTGTCGTCCTTGTAAAGAGTTTTGACCTCAAACATGGGTGACTGGTCAAAACCGATGCCGACGAGTTCGTAGCCGAAGTAATCGGAGACGGGAATTTCTGCTGGCAATCCCTCACGCTGCCAGCGCCGGACCGTTTCAGCCCAAGGGCTGTCGTGGATTGGCACTCGGTCAGGTTCTTCGTGCCTTAACGCCTTCAAAAATCGTTCCCTGCCCGTCATCTACCTTCGCCTCCTTTATCGCTGTCAATCATAGCGTCCATATTCCTTAGCCGTCTCATACATTGCCCAAAGGTTTTCCAAAGGCGTGAAGGGCGCTAAGTTGTTGCCCTCACGCAAAATGAATTTGCCGCCTTCCATTACGCCACTTCGCAGGATTTTGATTGTCTCCTCCCTAACTTGCTCTGGCGTCCCATAACGCAGCAAGACAACCGATGGACCGCCGAGGAGTTCAACATCGGGTCCCAAATCCCGTCTTGCTTTGCCCAAATCAATGGGGAAGCCAGTGTCTATGCTCCTGACGCGCAAATTGTCCCTCAAGAAGACCAAGTGCCTTTGGACATCACCGCACAAGTGGATGCTGATGGGAGCATCAGGCTCAGCCAATTCATCAACCAATCGCTTGTGGAAGGGGTAGATTAGTTCGCGATACATTTCTATGCTAATGAGTTCGATGCTGTCATCGGCAAAACCCCAAGGCTTAGCCTTCTCGGGCAGACCGAGATGTTTTCGATAAGTTTTGATGCGTTCAATGATCGCCGTCGTGACGAAATCCAGAAGTTGCAAAGCGTATTCGGTGTCTTCAACCAAGTCAATCACGAATTGAGTTGCGCCTCTAATGTTGCAGCAAACGGTCATCGGTCCGTCAGTGCCCAAACCGCAAGGTGTCACTGATGCTATCGGCTTCCCAAACATCTCAAATCCTTTCTCCTGTTGTCGCCTGAAGTGCTCGTAGAAGTCCCAGTTGCGCTTCATCAAACCACTCTCAAATGGGTCAGGCAAACCTTTGTCGAAAAGCATTCGCTTATTGTCGTCGTTCAGCATCGGGACAACATCGGGGACTTGGTCTGGGTAGAAGCGAATTTCGCAACCGAACCAAGCAGCCTCATAGACATTTTGGAAATCGACCCAGACATGCCAACCATCTTTCGGCAAGCCCATTTCCGCATCTTGCGGGATGTTGTGGCGAACCCAGTGGATGTGCTCAATTTGCCGTTCAAGCATTATTTGTGGGTCGGAAAAGTATTGCTCGAAAGTGATTTTGCGGGGATTCGCTTCTGGAAGCCACATGGTGAAGCGGACATTGATACCGAAGATGACAGGAACCCTTATCGGCTTACCTTCTCGGTAAGCCTGCCACACTTGCCTAACCTCTTCGTTGTGCCGCTCAAAATCCAATTCCCTCATCCATTGACACCTGCCGCCGTTAATTTTGTCACCGAAGAAAGCATCAAGTTTCTGAATCGTGACCGGGTGACTTTGGACGAATTTGGGTTAAGTCGCCCACGACGGCGGTGCGAAAATTTGGCATTAGCAGCACGGCGAACCGATTTGCTTTGGCACATTCGCAAAATTCCGCCAAAAAGGCGGGAATTAGCCGTAAATCAGGGCTTTACAAGGGACAGAGATACGCCATACTTTGTCTTGGCTTATTGAGTGATCGTTCAATCAACAAGGTGAGGCGAAATTGAAGAGAACGCGAAAAAGGCTAACGCCGGAGGAACGAATAGAGCAGATCATTGAGACGGCAGCGAAATTGTTCGCTGAAAAGGGCTTCGACGCCACATCCATTGATGACATCGCTGAAGCCTGCGGAGTGGCGCCGGGTCTGATTTACCACTACTTTGACAGCAAATCGGAAATCCTGAGGGCTCTCTTGGAGCGGAAATCTTTGCTCCCGAAGATGGCGGAAATCCTCGCCCAGCCGCCAAAAGCGACTGTGGAAGAGACTCTAACTGAACTCGGCAACGCTATCTGGAAGATGCTGGAAGAAAAGCGGGAACTGGCACTGATGATGCACGGCGAGATGCAAAGGAATCAGGAAGTGGTGAAAATCGTTGGGGAAATCATTCGCATGGGCGTGAAACTGTTGTCGGACTACTTGAACGCCCAGAAGGAAGCCGGCATCTTGAGGGATGACTTAGACCCGACAATTTTTGCCAGAACTTTCTGGGGTGCGCTTTTCGAGTCCTTCTTTGCCCACAACCGATTGGCACCGTTCGTGAAGCGCATCCCACCGAAGAGATTAGTGTCCGAAGTGGTGAAGTTGCTTCTCTACGGCGCTGTGAATCAGAAAAAACTTGCACCCGGAGGGGAAAACGCAAAATGAGAAGATGGTTGTCGGTGTTGCCTATTCTCTTCTCGCTTTCCTTTGCCGTTGGGCAGGAAACACAACCCTTGACCCTTCAACAGTGCATTGAGATTGCCCTGAAGACTCACCCGTTGATTCGCCTGTCATACCGACAATTGGATGCGGCTTTGGCGAGAAGCGAACAAGCAAAGGCACAATGGCGACCTGAACTTACTTTCACCGGCGTTCAAAGGAGACAAGGACCAACGGTCAGTTTCACCGTCCCAAATCCGTTGACCGGAATGCCTGTCTCCATTGAGATCGTCAAGCGAGACATGAGGACGATGACCGGTGAAATACGCCAAAGTTTGCTGAGTTTCGGGAGGAAATCGGCATCCATTCGCAGCGCCGAATTTCAGGTGAACGCAACTTCTGCCACCGTTCAAGCAGTCCAAGCGCAACTTATTCTCAGGGTGACGGAAGCATATGCCGATGTTTTGGCTGCCCAAGCGATGGAGGAAGTAGCCCGTCAAGCCGTTGAGCGAGTCAAGATTGTTTTGAAGACCGCTCAAGCCCGCTATGAAGCAGGGGTTGCGCCGAAGTTTGATGTTTTGAGAGCGGAGGCGGAACTCGCCGCTGCGGAAGAACAACTGCTTGCGGCTCGAAACGAGGTCGCTTTGGCAAAGGCAGCCCTCAACCAACTTTTAGGCAGACCGACAAATGCATCAATTGATTTAGTCTCGCTTCCCGAACCCTTTGATGTTCTTCCCGAACTCATCCAAAGTGAGCCTTTCATCAAGCAAGCGATGGCAAACCGCCCTGAACTTAGGTCATCCGAGTGGCAAATCAGAGCGGCAGAGGAACTGGTTAAATTGGCGAAAGCGGACAAAAATCCTCTTGTCCTTCTGACGGGAAGTTATGTTCGCCAAACGAAGACTGGGTTTGCCGAAGATTACCAATGGGGTGTCAACCTTGTAGTTCAGTTCCCGATTTTTGACAGTGGACGAAGGGAAAGCGTCATACGCGAGCGAGAGGCGACCTTGGAGCAAGCATTGGCTCAGCGGGAAAATTTGGAGAGGCAAATTACCCTTGAGGTTGAGCAGGCTGTCCGCAACTTTCAAGTCGCACTCCAAAGGTTAAAGACCGCACGAGCGGCTTTAGCATCCGCTGAAGAAGCCTTTAGGTTGGCTCAGGTCCGATATGAAGGTGGAGTCGGGACTCAAGTTGAAGTTTGGGACGCACAGGTGGCGCTGACAAGGGCGCGTGCTAACGAAGTTCAAGCACTTTATGATGCCCATAAAGCCTTCGCTCGGTTAGTCTACGCAACAGGCTTGAGCGAATCGGAAGTGCGTAAGTTGCTTAAAAGCCTTAGCGCTTCTGCCCAAATATCTCTTGACGGAGGCGAACGGTGATGAAGGGACAAGTCAGGCTGATTGTTATTGGCGCTGTGATTTTACTTGCTGGCGCTCTCGTTTATGTCTCCCGCCGCCAGCAAATCCAACTGCAGAGAGGACTCGCGAAAGCACAAGAAGAATTGAAGGCGGCAGTCCCTGTTGAAGTTGTCAGACCAATAAGGCGTGAACTTCAAGAGACAATCCAAGTGATGGGGACGATAAAGGCGCTGCAGGATGTCACCGTTGGTTCGGAATTGGTGGGTCGGGTTGTTTATGTCGGCGCTCGTGAAGGAGATTTCGTCAAAGCAGGGCAAGTTCTCATTCGGCTTGACGACACAGCCATCCGCGCTCAAGTTGACCAAGCGAGGGCTGCTTACATGCAAGCCTTGACCCGCTACGAACAAGCCAAAGCCGCTTCCCAAATTCCATCAACTCAAGCGGACACAGATGTCGAACAAGCGCTCGCTCAACTGGAGCAACTCCAGAGCCGCTTGATGCAATTGCAGACGAGTCGTGAATTGACTTACCGCGAAACCGATTTGTCTGTTCAACAGGCGGAAGCATTGGTTGAAATCGCTCGCAATCGTGTTCGGGAATTGGAGAGGCAGTTGGAAATCGTTGACGAGCAATTGCGAAATCAACTCCAGCAAGCCGAAGCAGAAAAGCGAGCAGCAGAGTTGACTTTGAAGAAATTGAGGGAGGGTGCTCGCCCTCAAGAGAAGGAACAGGCGAGACAACAACTTCTCGCAGCGGAAGCGAATTACAAAAACGCAAAACTCAACTACGAACGCACCCTGAAACTTTACGAGCAAGGCGCTGTTGCTAAGGCTCAGTTGGATGAAGCCCAACGGCAACTTGAAACTGCTCAAGCAGCCTACGAGGCTGCCAAAGCCGCTTATGACCTGACTTTGGAAGGTCCGAGGGCGGAAGACATTGCAGTCGCAGAAGAGAGATTGAAACAAGCAGAAGCAAATCTGCGTAACGCTCAGGCTGCTCAAAAGCAACGAGACATCTTGCGCTCACAACTTGAATCAGCAAGGTCACAACTTCGTCAAGCGGAAACACAACTTGAATTGGCAAAAGCAACGCAACTGCGTCGCCAAATTGTTGAGAAAGACATTGAGGCATTGCAAGCCCAAATTAAGCAACTGCAAGCGACTTTGAAACTCGCAAAAGCAGGGCGCGTCCGAAAGGTAACGGCAGCGAAAGACATTGAACTCGCAAAGGCTCAAGTTGAGCAAGCGAAGGCAATGCTTGATAACGCACTGGCGATGCTCAGCAAGACAGTCATTGTCGCTCCCGTCAGCGGCTATATCGCTTCCAAGAATGTGGAAGTCGGCAACACAGTTTCGCCCGGAGTTCCGTTGATGAGGTTAGTGGCTGCAGGGGCAGTCGAGTTTGAGGTTAACCTGTCCGAGAGCGACTTTGCGAAAGTCCAAGATGGTCAACCTGTTTTCGTCCGCGTTGACACTCTGCCAAATCAAGTCTTGAAGGGATTCGTGAGCAAACTCGTCCCTGTCGCCGAAGCAGCGTCTCGCCAGTTCAAGATCAAGGTCATTTTGCCCGGCGCTGATAGGTTGGTTAAGCCCGGCTCATTTGCTCGTGGCGAAATCGTGGTCAGGCGAATCCCTAACGCCCTCGTCCTGCCCAATGAGTGCATCGTTGAATGGCAAGGGAAGACAAGCGTTTTCGTCGTCGTTGACGGCAAAACTGCTCGACAAAAGCCCGTCAAAGTTGGGATGCGAACTGCCCAGTGGGCGCAAATCCTTGAAGGGCTGACTGAGAATGACCAAGTGATAAAAGGCGGCTTGGAACGACTTAGCGACGGAACACCTGTGAAGGTCATCGGGGGCGAGTGACAAAGATGCGAAGTTCACGGATAAGTGTAAACAGCATTGCCGTCAACAGCGAGCAAGTCTTCGTCAAGGGAGACGAAGGCAGAAACTCCCGCATCCAAAGCGACGGCTACATGATAGGCGTCAGTGGGAAGCAAGTTGTATTGCCGCATCAAAGTAAAGGCAAGGTCTTTGGCGCTCTCGGAAGTGGGCAAATAAACGGTGCTGCGGTCTATTTCCGCTTTAACGACTTCCACTTCGTTCATCGCAGTCTGGAAGACATAAGGAGCAGTTCGCAAAACATCTTCCCATCGTTGCCCTGTCCTTCGAGCCTCACGAAGCAGGGAACGCCGCAAAATGTAGAAAGCGACTTCATTGTAAACGAAATCGCTGACCACACAAACAACGCCTTCTGCCTGAAGGCGATCAAAAAATATTCGGCATTCATGGTGGAACGGGTCACGGCGAGCCCTCAAAGCGATGACGAAGGACGAATTCAGGTAAACGATAGGTTCAAGGATGTCATGGAAGTTTCGCCTTTCTGCCACTTCGCCTCCACCCCATCTCTCGCCAAAGTTCCTCAAGCAAATCAGGATCTGTCTCATCTCTGCCGATTATCCGTTCCCATGCTTCCTTCCATTGCCGTTTCATCTCTTCCGTTGGCGGGTAGGTCCAACCTTTTCGTTTCAACGCTTCCTGAATTTTTGGCGGCAAATCTTCAAGCCTTTTCGGCTTCTCTGACATCTCTCGCACCTCCTGCAAAAAAGCATAGCACTCTGTGCCACTTAGGTTGGCATGTAGACTGTGATGCCGTCAACAGCGAGCAAGTCTTCGTCAAGGGAGACGAAGGCGGAAACTCCTGCGTCCAAAGCAACGGCTACATGGTAAGCGTCAGTGGGAAGCAAGTTGTATTGCCGCATCAGAGTGAAGGCAAGGTCATGTGCGGTTTCGGTCACGGGCAACAGTATAGTTCGGCGCTCCAGTTCGGCTCGGACGATTTCAACCTCGTTCATTGCTGCTTGGAAGACATGTGGCTGATTGCGCAGCACATTGCGCCACCATTGCCCCGTTCGGCGCGACTCGCGCAGAAGTTCCCTGTGGATGATGTGAAATGCGAACTCGTTATAAGTGAAATCACTCACAACGCACACAACTCCCTCCGCCATCAGCCTCTGAGAAAAAGCCACACATTCGTGGTGGAAAGGGTCGTTTATGTCCCAACGAGCGATAACGAAAGATGTGTTCCAGTAAATGACGGGTTCAAGGGCTTCGTGGAAGTTTCTTCGCTCGCTCAAGCCAGTTCCACCCCATTTCACGGTAAAGTTCTTCAAGCAAATCGGGTTCGGTCGCAACCCTACCTATTAACTGCTCATCTGCTTCCTTCCACTGCCGTTTCATCTCTTCCGTTGGCGGGTAAGTCCAACCTTTTCGTTTCAACGCTTCCTGAATTTTTGGTGGCAAATCTTCAAGCCTTTTCGGCTTCTCTCCCATCTTTCGCACCTCCTGCAAAAAAGCATAATGCAGATGTGAAAGCCATGAAGGAGGCGAATTAGCATGGGCATGGTTGAGTTGGCAGTTCGCCGTCCAGTTTTGGTTTTGATGGTCATCAGCGCTCTTGTCGTTCTGGGAGCGAGGGCATATCAGGACTTGGTTTTGGAACTTTACCCACGCATTGACTTCCCGTTCGTCGTCGTCACGACGGTTTACCCGGGCGCAAACCCTGAAGAGGTTGAAACTCAGGTCACGAAGAAAATTGAAGACGCTGTAGCGACCATCAGCGGCGTCAGGCACATCCAATCCCAATCCCAGCAAAATTTGTCGGTCGTGAGCATTGAGTTTGAGTTGGAAGTTGATGTTGATGAGGCTGCTGCAGATGTCCGAAGCCAAATATCCGCTATCAGGGGGCAATTGCCGGACGGAGTTGAAGAGCCATACGTCACGAAATTTAATATCGGGGCACTTCCTGTCATCTCGCTGGCAATGACCGGCAACCGACCGATGTGGCAATTGAGGAAACTGGCTGATGATGTCATCGCACCCAGATTGAGCCGAGTTCCCGGAGTCGCTCAAGTCACTGTCACCGGCGGCGAAGAGCGAGAAATTCAGGTCAATGTCTACAAAGACCGATTAGCCGCTTACAAGTTGACGCTGAACGATGTCGTTCGAGCCCTGAGCATGGCTAACATCAGCATCCCCGCAGGTTCAATTAAGCAGACGGACAAAGAATATCTCGTTCGTTCCGTCGGCGAGTTTACCGATTTGGAGCAAATTCGCGAGACAATTATTCGTTACGGCGACAGGCGGATGGGCTGGCTGACTTCTCCGGTTCGCGTCCGAGATGTAGCGGATGTCGTGGATACGGTCAAGGAAAGAGAGCAACTGACTCGCCTGAACGGGAAAGACAGCGTTGGCATTGTGGTTACGCGTCGTTCCGACGCCAACACGGTTGAGGTCGCAAATGGGGTCAAAAAGGCTCTGGCTGAGTTGAAGCGACAACTGCCGCCAGATATCAACTTCGCCATCGCCATTGACCAATCAACCTTCGTCTTGGGAGCGCTTCATGACATTCAACAAGCACTCGTTTTAGGCGTAATTTTGGGTTTGATTGTCGTGTTGATTTTCCTTCGCAACTGGAGGGCAACCATCATCATCGGCACGGTCGTCCCAGTTGCTTTCATCGCCACCTTCCTCGTCGTTCGGTTCGCAGGATACACTCTGAACTTCATGGTCATGCTCGGTTTGGCGCTCTCCGTTGGTCCTGTCATTGACCTTGCTATCGTCGCCCTTGAAAACATCTACCGTCACATGGAGCAAGGGGAACCACCGGCGAAGGCGACTGTGGAAGGTTTGAGGGAGTTAGGTGAAGCCATAATCGCAGTGACTGGGACAAACTTGGTTGTGTTCGTGCCGCTGATTTTCTTGGGCGCAATTGCCGGTCGCTTCTTCAGACCCTTTGCCGTCACGGTCGTCGGCGCCACTGTTTTCGCTTTGTTTGTCGTTTTCTTCCTGCTCCCAATGCTGACTGCAAGAACTTTCAAAGAGACGGAAGCAGCGAAAATTGCGGAACCGCCAAGATGGTGGCGTCAAGTTGAGGCTGCTTACGAAATGCTTTTGCGCTGGATGCTTGCCCACCGGGCATTTGTGATGGTCATGGGCAACTTCGTTCTGCTCAATGTCGTGGCATTTATGGCTCCGCCTCAAGTCAGATACATCGTGGCAGCGTTGACTGTAGCCGTCGGACTCGTCGGTGCGTTGATCGTGAGGAGTCAATGGAAGCCATTTGTTGCAACTGCCCTTTTCTTGGCACTGCTGACTTCAATTGTGCAAATTCAACCACGCTTCGGGTTCTTGGCTACCGCAGACGAAGGCATGGTTCACTTGATTTTGGAGTTGCCGTCCTACTACAGCCTTGGGCAGACCGACAAAGTTGTCAAGCGCATAGAGAAGTTCATTGCGAAGTTGCCCGAAGTTGAGTCCTACTTCACCAATGTGGGAACTACGGGAGCGGGGGCGAGACAAGCAGGTAATTTCGGTCCTCAATTCGCCAACATCTTCATCAAGTTGGTGGACAAAAGCAAGCGTGAGCGTTCCGATAAGGAGTTTGCCGAGTTCCTTTCCTTCTGGGTTCGCAAAAATATTCCCGAAGTTGTCTCGGTTGAAACACTTGCACAATCAGAAGTGGTCAGAATGGGCTCGGATGTCACCGTCGAAGTCCGAGGCGGGACAGGAACTGACAGGACGGTTCTTGTTCGAGTGGCGGAACGGGTTGCCGAAAAACTTTCCCAAATGCCGGAGTTGAGGGATGTGAAAATCAGTTGGCGTCCTGCACGACCTGAACTTCGCGTCATCGTTGACAGGGACAAGGCTGCGGACTTGGGCTTCTCCATCGCCGAAATTGGAGGCATCGTCAGAATTGCTCTCGACGGCAACGATGACCTGAAATACAAGGAAAACGGCGAAGAGTATCCCATCCGAATCTGGCTCGCCAAACAAGACAGGCAGCGACCCGAAGATGTGGCGAGTTTGTTCGTCGGTCCCGGAATGAGGGAGACACCTGTGACTTTGGGTGAGTTGGCGGAAGTGAAGTTGGACCAAGCGCCAGTGACCCTTCAGCGGAAAGACCGAGAGAACTTGATTGAAATCACCGCCAACTTAGCGCCTTGGGCTTCGCTGGGCAGTGTCCAACGGAAAATCATGCAAGAGGTCCTGAAGGAAGTTGACACGGAGGGCACCCAAGTCGTTTTAGGCGGAATGTTTGAAAGCATGGGAGAAAACATGGCTCAGTTGGGCGGGGCACTGAGGCTCTCCATCGTCCTGCTCTACATGCTGATGGCTGCCCTTTACAACTCCCTCCTCCTTCCGTTTTCCATCATGTTTACTGTCCCGCAGGCTTTGGTCGGTTCGTTCCTGCTTTTGATGTTAACGGGCAAGGAGTGGAACGTCGTGAGCATCATCGGTATCGTCATGGTGCTCGGCATAGCGGTTAACGCAGCCATCATCTTGGTGGACTACACGGAGATTTTGAGGGAACGAGGGATGGAACGGATGGCAGCGGTAGTTCAGGCAGGGAAAACTCGTTTGCGACCAGTCATGATGACCGTTCTCGTTGCCATCCTTTCATCCATGCCCACAGCCCTTGAGTGGGGTCGCGGCGCTGAATTGCGTTCACCGATGGCAATCGCTGTCATCGGCGGACTTGCGGTCTCAACTATCTTAACGCTGCTCGTCGTCCCAGTCGCTTACACCGTCATTGACGATGCCATCCAAATTGTCAAGCGATGGTTCGGCAGAACTCAAACGACAGCGCAAGTTGAAGCCTGATTGTCTTTCGAGACCCGAAGGAGGCGTGAAAAATGAAGCGGGAGCCGACGCCGAAGGAAAAAGCCATCGCTGCTTTAGAACTAAAGCGACCGTTCCCTGGCAAGGTTCCGACTTTTGAGTTGGAGTTTCAACTGACGGAAGAACTTCTCGGCAAGCCGATGCACTTGAGCGGTTGGGACAAAGCGACAGCAAGTGAGCGGGAGAAAATGCTCAAAGAGAACGCCGAAATTTACTTGGAAGTTGCCGAACGGCTTGACTATTGCATCCTGATGCTCTCGTATGGCGTGCCGGACGATAACGCCGTCGTCTTCATGACCAACTACATTCGCAAACTCGTTGGCGACCGCTACCTGCTCATCTGTCACGGTGACGCGACTTTCGCAATTCCATCGGGAAGCGATATGGTTGAGTTCGCAGCAGCCTTCTTCGAGCGACCGGACGAAATGCACGAAATTGCGAGGAAGCGAGTTCAATGGGCACTGAAGAGGGGCAAGTGGCTCCGGGAAGAGTGCGGCATTGACGGGTTCGCCCTTTGCTCCGACTACTGCTTCAATACTGGACCGTTTTGGTCGCCGAAAATGTTCCGCGAGTTCATCACGCCCTACCTGAAAGAATTGGTTGCCGGCTACAAAGAAATGGGTGCTTATGTCATCAAGCACACCGACGGCAACATAATGCCTATCCTTGACCAACTGCTGGAGTGCGAACCTCACGGGCTTCACGCTTTGGATTGTCAGGCGAGCGACATGGACATAGCCACCATCAAAAAACTCGCCGGCGACAAAGTTTGCCTCTTGGGCGGTGTCCAATGCAGCCTGCTGCAGACGGGAACGGAAGAGCAAATCATTGAGCACTGCAAGTATGTTTTGAGGCACGGGATGCCCGGCGGTGGGTTCATTTACGCGACAACAAATGTGGCTTTCAAAGGTTTGCCGCTGGAGCGATACTTGCTCATGCTTGAAATTCGCGACCGATACGGCTGGTATGACGAGCAAGGCAACCCTTGCCCTGAATTGATGTTGGAGTTCGAGCGGGTTTCATGAGCGTGGGTGAGCCTTCTCGTAAACTCGGCGAAGGTGCGTTCTGGACAGGCGGGTGTAAATTTGCGTCGCTGCCAACGATGAGTGCCCCAAAAGTTCCTGAATGACCCTCAAATCAGCCCCGCCCTCCAGAAGGTGGGTTGCGAAACTGTGCCGTAAAGCGTGGGGCGATAGATTTCGCCCCAAAGCCTTTCGAGCATAGCCATCAACAATTCGGTGAATCTGCCGAACCGTCAAGGGCGTCCCTTTCTGGCTCACGAAAACTTTGTCGGTAAGTTGCTTGCCGCGCCGCAAGAGTGCGGGGCGACCTTCCGCCAAGTATCGCTCAAGCCACTGCAAAGCCTCATCGTGCAGCAAAGCCACCCGTTCTTTCCCACCCTTCCCTCTCACCCTCACCAGTTTCTCAGCGAAATCGATGTCGTTGAGCCGCAAGTTGGCAACCTCTGAAACCCTGAGCCCTGTTGCGTAAAGGAGTTCCAAAATCGCTTTGTCCCTGAGCCCGCGAGGCGTTGATGGGTTCGGTGCGGATAGCAAAAGTTCCACCTCGGTCACTTCCAAAGTGGTCGGCAACCTCTGAGGAAGCCTCGGCTGCTTCAGGTCAATTGCTGGGTTGACAGAGATGTGTCCCATGCGGGCAAGGAAGTTGAAGAAGGAGCGGACCGAAGAGAGTTTGCGGGCAATGGAGCGTCGTTCGTAGCCTTTGGCGAAAAGCCAGTTCAAGTAATGCCGCAAAACATTCCTCGTCACTTGCCCCCACTCGTCTATCTCTTCGGCTTCCAGAAACGAAACGAAATCCGCAAGGTCGCGGGCGTAAGCGCGAACAGTGTGTTCCGACGCTTTCCTGATGACCCGCAACTGTCTCAAAAATTCGTCCACCATGCCCGTCAATTTCACCGACACCCTTCCCTACCTCCCTTCACTTCAACTCTCAATTTGCAACGAATGCGCTCTGAAAGCCTCAATCGCTTTTCCCCACACCAGTCTTCAGAACGAATTAGCCGAACCGACAAAAATCATGTCATGGACTTTAACCTGTAGGGTAGGCTCAATCGCGGCGAACAATTTATGCGACAAAATTTCCTTTGACCTTGCGAATGTGTCCGATTTGGGCGTGAAAATTGCTGCGTAAAAGCGCAAGGGTTCGTTGCGGATAGGAACGATATGAGCGAAAAGCGAAAGGGGTAAAGACAATGGCGACGCGCTTAGAAGTGGCAGAAGACCGTTTGATTGTATGGCTCGGCGAAGAGTTGTTCACGGCTTACAAGTTTCCCGCTGACCAACATGTGCCTTACTTCTTTCCCGTCTGCGCTCTTGGCAGCATCGCCGTTACCGAAGAGTTCCCTGACCCTTATCCGCACCATCGTTCCGTTTGGCTCAGTCACGGCAATGTCAACGGAATGGATTTTTGGCTGGGCAAACCGACGAGCGGATGCATTCGCCACTCAGGTTTGCTCTGGCAGCGATGCGATGGAAGAGTCATTGCCTTTGCTGTCCAATCGGAATGGCAATTGCCTGATGGGCAAATCTTGTTGCGGGACGAAAGAACTTTCCGTTGCTGGCAGGAAGGCAATTGTCGCCTCATTGATGCCACCTTTACTTTCCACTCACAGTTGCCAGAATTGATTTTGGGCAAGACAAATCATGCCTTCTTTTCCGTTCGGGTGCGGAAGGAACTGGCAGTCATTAACGGAGGTCAATTGCTCAACAGCGAAGGTGAAATCAACGAGGCAGGGACGATGGGCAAGCGAGCCCGTTGGTGCGCTGCCTTCGGGAAATTGGATAGCACCCCTGTCACCATCGCTATCTTTGACCATCCTCGCAATCCTTGGCATCCTTCGCCTTGGTTCACCCGCGATTATGGCTTTTTCTCACCGTCTCCGTTTAACTGGGATGAATGGCGGATAACGGCGATGAAACCTTTGCAATTGCGTTATGCCCTAGTCGTGTCGGTCAGCGAACCCGATTTGGATGGCTTGTGGCGACAATGGGTGGAAAGTGAAGAAGTGACAAATCGCAAAGCCAAAGAGTGACAGATCGCACAATCAGCGCTTTCATAATCGTTTGGCTGCAATGGCTACTTGCCCAAAGCATATTCCACCGTCGTTTGGTGGGAGTTTGGTTGGCACGAAAACCGAAAAGCCTGCCCGTTCAAGCGAGGGGACAAGCCAACTTAGCAGCAAGACATTTTGCATCACGCCACCGCCCAAGACAACTTCATTGATTCCCGTCCGCTCGCGAATTTTCATGCAAGCCCTCAAAGTCACATCAGCAACAGCAGCGTGGAATTGGGCAGCAATTTTCCCGATAGGTTCACCGCCCTTCAACGCATTGACGATGCCTTCAATGACCTTTCCCGCCTTCATGATTATCGGCTGGGTGTCGGTCAACTCAAAAGCAAAGGGCAATTTCTCAAATTCGCACTCAGCACTTGGCACTCCGCATTTTTCACTGCCCTCACTTTGCAACCATCTCGCTGCTTCCATCTCAAGCCAAATGGCAGGGTGACCCTCGTAAGCGCCGAAGTCGCAGATTCCGAGCAAACTCGCTACGGCATCAAACAACCTGCCCATACTGCTCGTTTGAGGCTGCGGCAAGTCGCTGCGGAGAAGGCTCAAAAGTTTGCGCCATTTGTCAGTCCCTACTCGCTGAGCGATGCCGATGTCAAGTTTTTCAACTTCTTTGCCGAAGACATGGTTCAGCCAACTTGTCGCCATCCTCCAAGCCTCGCGGACAGCCTTTTCCCCTCCCGGCATGGGGACATATTCAAGGTGAGCAGCCCTTTCAAATCCCTCGTAAGTTGCCACCAAAATCTCGCCGCCCCAAATGGTTCCGTCAGACCCGTATCCGGTTCCGTCGTAAGCGATGCCTATCACCGGACCTCTCAGACCATACTCCGCCATCACCGAAGTGACATGGGCGTGATGGTGTTGAACACCGATTGCGGGCAAATTGTGCTCCTCGGCGTAGTCAAGGGCAAATCGAGTTGAAGGGTAATCGGGATGCAAGTCGTAAGCAATCGCTTGAGGTTCAATGGCGAACAAGCGTTTGAAGTGCTCAACTCCTTCAAGGAAGGCGCGATATGCAGCGTAATTGTCAAGGTCGCCGATGTGGTGGCTTATGAAGGCATATCGTCTGCGACAAAGGGCAAATGTGTTTTTGAGCATGGCTCCCACTGCCAAAATCGGCATTGGCACCTCGAGGGGAAGCAAAACGGGTTGAGGGGCATAGCCTCGGGAACGACGAATTAGCAATTCGCGCCCATTGAAAACCCGCGTGACGGAATCGTCGCATCGGATGTGAATCTCGCGGTTGTGAACCAAAAAAGCGTCAACCATCCCGCTGAGGCGATTGAAAGCATCGTCATCCTTGTAGGCAATGGGTTCGTCGCTCAAGTTCCCGCTGGTCATGACCAGCGTTCGCTTGACCTCGCTCATGAGCAAGTGATGCAAAGGAGTGTATGGAAGCATAATGCCGAGGTCGCGGTGTCTTGGAGCGACACTTTCGGCGACGGGCGCATTTGGTCGGCGCTTCATCAGGACAATGGGGCGACGCCACGAGGTCAGCAGTGCTTCCTCTTCGGGGCTCATGAAAACGAGTTGACGGGCAGTCTCTAAGTCAGGCACCATTAGGGCAAATGGCTTGAATTCACGGTGTTTGCTCTCCCTCAGCCTTTTGACAGCAACTTCGTTCGCTGCATCGCAGGCGATGTGGTAGCCGCCAAGTCCCTTTATCGCCACAATTTGCCCTTCAAGCAACCTTCTGGCAGTTTCCTTGATGGCATCATCCCCTCGGCAAATTTCCCGCCACTCACCCTTTTCATCCTTCACAACCAACCAAACACTTGGACCACATCGGGGACAGGCTGTCGGTTGAGCGTGGAAGCGACGGTCAGCAGGGTCATGATACTCCCGCTCGCAGTCGGGACACATCGGGAAGACTGCCATCGTTGTCCTCTCACGGTCGTAAGGGACATCAACGATGATGGTAAAACGGGGACCGCAGTTTGTGCAGTTCAAAAACGGGTATCGGTAGCGTCGGTCATTGGGGTCAAAGAGTTCGCGAAGGCAGTCATCGCAAGTAGCGACATCGGGCGAGATAAGAACGACCCTTTCCGCATCGTGATGGCTCTCAACGATTTTAAACTCAGCGTCGCCGTTTGGCGGGATTTCTTGCCAAGAGATGTTGTCAATGACAGCAAGGGGCGGTGAATTGGTTCGTAGCAGTTGCACGAAACTTGTCAATGCATTGGCTTCCCCTTCCGCTTCAATGACAACTCCTTGCGGGTTGTTGAAAACGAAACCGGTCAGCCCCAATTGGTGAGCCAGTCGCCAAACGAAAGGTCGAAACCCAACCCCTTGCACTATTCCGGTCACTGTTATGCGCCATCTTCGTTTCATGCCCCTCACTCATCGGGATTTCGGATTTGAGCCTCTTCGGCTCAATCAATTATGCGACCGTTAGACCAGTTTTCTGTCGGGGACAAGGGACAGGGAAAAGCCCTTTGCCATTCACCAATCGCCATTGTCTTTGGCATGGCACGAACCTTCCCTTCCACGATTTCGCCGACCAAAGTCAGCGCTCAAGTTCTGCGTCATCAACTACGGACTAAAGTCCGCAGCATGGCTTGCTTTTGCTTTGCCATTACCCGCTCATGCCATCGGCTTTAGCCAGTGGTTGATGACGAACTTCTTTTGAGCGCCGAATTCATTCGGCGAAATCTGGAGGGCGCATCTCTTGATGTGCCGAAAATTTTCGGTCGGGCAGGAGCCTGACCCTCCAAATTACTCCTGATGTAACGAAATTTTTCGGCAGTGCAGGAGCACTGCCCTCCAAAACCACTTACCATTCGCTACTCGCCACTCGCTATTCGCTGTCGCCTCTGCCCCATGTCCCTTGTCCCCTGTCCCATCGTCAGTTCGCATGTTTAACATCTTCGCAAACGACTCGGAAACCGACGAAGGGAGCATCGGTGAGCCACCACTTGCTCTTGGGAACTTGCGGGTCAGATGCTTGCCAATCTGGCGAAGGGAGTTCTCGGGCGCCGGGGTGAACTTTTTCCGCTGGGTCTTTGAAAGCCCCTCCTCGGACGACAGGTTTCCCATCAACGCCTACACACCACTCAGCGACATTGCCCAACATGTCGTAGATGCCCCAAGGGTTGGGTTGCTTCTTCGCCACAGGTTGAGTCTTTGCGCTTGAGTTGTCGGCGAACCATGCAAACTTGTCAAGCAGGCTCTTGTCCTTGAAAGGTGCAGCATCCCAAACATTGGCTCGGCAGGCGTATTCCCACTCAATTTCGGTGGGCAAGCGATATTTGCGTTTCGTCTTGTAAGAGAGCCACTTGCAGTATTGCTCTGCAGCATGGAAAGTTATGCCGATGACTGGGTAACCGTGATGCCCCCAACCCCTATCAGGCGCCCCATAAGGTCGGCTCGGTCGGGAGTAAGCGTCCGTCTCTTCTTCCTCGTCCTCGACATCCAACTTGTAGAGGTAGACATCGTATTCGTCCCAAGTCACTTCCGTTCTCCCAATCCAGAAGCCCTTGACTTTTACCTTCCGCTTTTCCCCGCCCTTTGTCGGGTCAGCGAACTCAAACTCGCCTTCAGGCACATAGACCAACTCAAACTTGACAGTTGTGCCGGGAATCTCTTCAACGAAGATTTTGGGCTTTTGGTTCTGTTGGCTTCCCGAAGTTTGAGCGGTTGCAGCGTCCTTTACCGAAACGACGCCAACTCCAACCGCAAGCGCAACAAATACTGCCGCCAAAACAAGCGTTGGCAGAAAACGCTGAAAGGCTGCCCGGAGTGCATCAAACTTTTTTGGGTGATGTCCGATGGCACGGTCAAATCGGCGCACACTTCTCGCCCTCCTTCTCGTTTGGCTTTTGGCAACGGTCAATATGTTAGACGCCTCTTCAACTTTGAAACGGTTTGAATTTCGCAAAGTGCTCATGGGCGTCGCTGCCCGCATAGTCGTTTACGCGCCTGACAGAGAAATCGCTACTTGGGCATGCTCCCGTGCCTTTCAACGCATCGCCGATTTGGAAGACTTGATGAGCGACTACAGACCTCACAGCGAACTAATGCGACTTTGCTCTGAAGGTCACCTCGCACCTGTCCGGGTCAGCGATGACCTGTTCTTTGTCCTTCAACGGGCTCTTGAACTTTCCCGACTCTCCAACGGGGCTTTCGATATAACGGTCGGTCCGTTCGTTGCCCTGTGGCGTCGTGCTCGTCAGACAAAACAACTCCCGAGCGAAGAAGAATTGCGCCGGGTTTGTCAGTTGGTCGGGTGGGAGAAAATCCAACTTGACCCTGAAACTCGCACCGTCAAATTGGCAGTGCCGAACATGAAACTTGACCTCGGCGGAATCGCGAAAGGCTATGCTGCCGATTGTGCTTTGAAGGTGCTGAAAAGGTTCGGGCTAAGCCGATCCTTGATCGAACTTGGTGGCGACATAGTTTTAGGCGATCCGCCTCCAAACCGCAAGGGTTGGCGCATAGGCATCTTGGACGAGAATGGCAAACCGACAAGATTCCTTGAACTTGCTAATTGCGCCATTTCAACATCGGGTAGCACCGAACAGTTCGTCGAGATTGGGAACCGCCGCTATGCTCACATCGTTGACCCGAGAACTGGTTTGGGATTGACGAAACTCGTGCTTGTCACGGTAATCGCCAAAGACGGTATCACCGCTGACAGTTTGGCAACTGCACTGTGCGTTTTAGGCGAAAAAGAAGGTCGCAAACTCGCGGAAGCCTATGGCGCTATAGCGTTCTTCCGCGAACGCGACCTTTGAACTTTGACCGTCAAATCAACTTCGTCTTTCCTGGAATGGCAACTGGGTCAACTGGCATCTGACCAAACTCTTTTAGGTTCTCAACCCGCTCAAGGTAGTTCTCGCGAGACTTGTTGAGGACGAAATCCCAAGTGACCTCCTGCCCTGTGTAAGCAGCCATTCGTCCCATTATCGCTGTCAAGGTGCTTTCGGTGACTTGGCGTGCCTCGTTGACATAAGGACCCGTCCCACGAACGCTCTGGATGAGGTGAACCCACTCTTGGACATAAGGGTTAGGGCGTTGCCCAGTGTATCGCCACTCTTGACCATCGTAAGTTTTCAACCATCCGCTTGGATAGGAAACGCCTTTCGTGCCGACGACATACTCTGTCACTCTTCCGGGACAACCGTCAATTTGTCGGCACATGCTCAGCACTCTGACACCGTTGGGGTATTCGAACTCAATGGCGAAGTGGTCATAGATGTGACCGTAGACGGGAGCGGTTCTGGCTTGGCGACCACCGACGCCCATCGCCTTCGCTGGCGGTGAACCCATCACCCAGTTGATGATGTCAATGTTGTGGATGTGCTGCTCAACGATGTGGTCGCCTGAAAGCCATGTGAAGTAAAGCCAGTTGCGAATTTGCCATTCAACATCGGTCCATTCAGGTCTCTTCTCAACCGCCCATAAGCCGCCTTGGTTCCAGTAGCAGTAACCAGCAACGATTTCGCCAATTGCGCCCTCACGAATCCTGTTGATTGTCTCCCGATAGCCGAAATCGTGTCGGCGCTGGGTTCCGGCAACGACCGTTAGTTTCTTTTGCTCGGAAATTTGGGAATACTGAAGCATGACCCGAGCACCTGCTGGGCAAACGGCAACGGGTTTCTCCATGAAAACATGCTTCCCCGCCTCTACAGCGGCGCGGAAGTGGACGGGTCTGAAACCGGGTGGAGTTGCCAGAATCACGATGTCGACATCAGTTCCAATGACGCCCTTGTAATTGTCGAAACCCGTAAAGCACCTGTCTGGGGTGACATTGCAGCGGTCTTTGAGCCGCTCCTTCAAGTGGTTCAAACAACCGTCCACCCGGTCTTTGAACAAGTCACCGAGGGCGTAAATTTCAACGGCTGGGTCCGCAGCGGCAGCGTCAAGGGCTGCACCTGTTCCTCGCCCACCGCAACCAATCAACCCGACCCTCAACCTTTCCTTGCCTTGCGCGTGGACAAAGGGAACAGTCATGCCAGCAACGGTTGTCGCCAAAGCAAACTTGATGAAATCTCGACGGGTGCATCCTTCCGAACCATGTGTCTCCTTACAGCGCTCCTTTCCCTGCATTACTTCCTCCACCTCCATGTTCGCTCGTTTTCACTTCCGCCATGATAACTTGACGCTCAAGCGTGCACAAGGTCATAGGTAATTTGTCAGGCAAACACCTACGAACGGAGAAATCTTCCGCCGTCAAGGGGAATGATGGCGCCGGTCAAGTAGTCGCAGGTTATGCAGAAGATGACTGCCTGCACGACCTCCTCAGGGGTTCCCAGTCTCTTCAGCAAAGTTTTTGCGCTCATTTCCTGACGCCAACTTTCGTCGTAATCTTCAGGTGGCAGGATTGTTCCCAAAGCGACACAGTTGACCCTCACCTTTGGGGAGAGAACCTTTGCTAAACCGAGCGTCAGTGCGATCACGCCCGCTTTTGAAACGCAGTAGGGCAAAAAAGCACCCCACGGGCTGAAAGCGGAAGTGTCGCTGATGTTGACAATGACGCCGCCTTCACCTTCTTCCAGCAATTTGGCGGCGTAGCGTGAGCAAAGGAAAACGCTTGTCAAGTTCGCATCCATAATGCTGCGCCAAGTCGCTGCATCTGTTTGGTGGAAAGGAGTGCGCAAAAACACGGCAGCATTGTTGACCAATATGTCCAACTGACCGAAAGTTTGGGCAACGGCATCCATCATCGCTTTAACTTGCCCTTCATCGGTCAAATCGGCTTTAAAAATTTCTGCTTTCACGCCCAACGCTCTTAGCGCCTCCGCTGTTTCACAGGCTTCCTTCTCGGATTCTCGGTAGTGGACGGCTACATGGCAACCTTGCTTGCCCAATTCCAAAGCGATGAAGCGCCCCAACCTTTTCGCTGACCCAGTTACAAGCGCAACCTTCCCTCTCAGTTTCATGTCCATCACCTCATGGAAGGGTAACGCAATTTTCACCCATGGGCGATGTGCGTCATAATTGGAACGAACTGTCAAACACGGTTGCAAGTTCAAACAAGCCAAGGGGGGAAGATAAGTGGCTGAGCAGCGTCGAAGGGAAAGATGGGCAACGAGGATTGGCTTGGTTTTGGCGATGGCAGGCAACGCAATAGGGCTTGGTAACTTCCTTCGCTTTCCTGGACGCGCCGTTAGGAACGGCGGCGGCGCCTTCATGATACCCTACTTCATCGCCTACCTTTTCATGGGGATTCCCGTGATGTGGCTGGAATGGGCTCAAGGTCGGTTTGGAGGTCGCTATGGACATGGGACAACTCCTGGCATGTTCCATCGCATGTGGTCTCACCCCATCAGCAAATACTTGGGCGTTCTGGGCATTTTCATCCCGACGGTGATCGCCATCTACTACACCTATGTGGAAAGTTGGTCGCTCGGTTTCGCTTTCCTCGTGCCTTACAAAATCTTGACGGGTGAACTGGTTGTGCAGCGTGGCATCTCGGTCGAGGAAGTTTTGCGCCCCTTTGAGACTTTCCGGGGAAGTTACATTGTCGCAAAAGAAGTCGGCTTTTGGACAGTTCCGAGCCTATGGGCTTACTTCTTTTTCCTCGCCGCCTTCGGGCTTAACATCTGGGTTCTATGGAGAGGGATCGCTCGCGGAATTGAGGCTCTGGCAAAAGTGGCAATGCCACTTTTGTTCCTCTTCGGCGTTGCATTGGCAGTTCGGACACTGACTTTAGGGCAACATGAGGGTGGTTCGCCTCTTGAAGGCTTGGGCTTTTTGTGGAACCCAAACTTCCAACAGACTTTTAGCCTTCAAACTGGACCGAGGGTTTGGCTTGAAGCCTTCGGGCAAATCTTCTTTAGCCTCAGTCTCGGGATGGGGGCAATTCAGTGCTACGCCAGTTATCTCGGACCAAATGACGATGTTATGCTGACTGGCTTGTCAACAACGGCTGCTAATGAGTTTGCTGAAGTGGTGCTGGGTGGCTCTATTGCCATCCCAGCAGCAGTTACATTCTTCGGCTTGAAGCAAACTCAGCAAATCGTTGACAAGGGCGTATTTTTCTTGGGCTTCACATCGCTCCCTGCCATCTTCAGTTTCCTGCCTGCAGGCGCTTTGCTCAGTTTTATTTGGTTCCTGTTGCTTTTCTTTGCTGGCTTCACCTCCTCGGTTGCGATGGCTCAACCAATGTTGGCGTTTTTGCAAGACGAATTAGGTTGGACGCGCCAGAAAGCGGTTGCCGTGTTGGGAATTTTCTGGTTCGTGTCCATGCACCTTTGTATTTTCGCAAACGCCACAATTGATGTGCTTGACTTTTGGTCTGGTTCATTCGGCGCTCCCTTATTTGCGCTAATTGAGGTCGTCGTGATGATGTGGATTTTCGGCGCTGATAAGATGTGGGAGGAAATGCATCGTGGAGCACAACTGCGAGCACCGCGCTTCTTCTACTACGCTGCCAAGTATCTGACGCCACTGCTACTCCTTGCGGTTTTTGTTGGTTTTGCCTTGCAGCCTTTCATCGGGGAAGCGAGTGACAAAACGATTGAAGGAGTGTCACTGAGCGCCTTGCCTGTAGTATGGGCGGCGCGGCTTTTGATGATTGCCCTTTTGGCTGTGCAGTGCTATCTCATCCACTTAGCCAGCAAGAAGTGGGAAAACGCGAAGGCTTCAAGGGGTGAGGAAAAGCGATGAAGCCAGAAGGTTGGGCATTTCTTGTCTTCGGTTGGGGCATAACGATAGCATTGTTTGTCTACTGCTTCACCCGCATACTGTTGGGAGGTAGCGAGAAGAAGGGCTAAAAGTATGAAAGGGCCTGGCACCGACCTACTTTCCCGGCCGCTCGCGCAGCCAGTATCATCGGCGCTGGCGGGCTTAACTTCCGTGTTCGGAATGGGAACGGGTGTTTCCCCGCCGCTATGGGCACCAGACCCTTTCAATCTCTTTAGGCTATGATGGCGGTATGAGTGCATAGGGAGCCATAAGGAGCCGAGGACATCCGCGCGACCGAAGAAGATGATAACAGACGCACAGTCAAGCCCTCGGGCTATTGGGACCGGTCAGCTCCACCCATTGCTGGGCTTCCACCTCCGGCCCATCAAACG